>Ga0315907_10004509_pt1 | contig 15629 bp, 9 predicted proteins | sample LakEriMetagenome_3_FD_203525 | JGI IMG/M metagenome (GOLD analysis project Ga0315907, IMG submission 203525) | Freshwater fungal communities from buoy surface, Lake Erie, Ohio, United States - Buoy 12 MA123 | ecosystem: Environmental > Aquatic > Freshwater > Lake > Lake biofilm | place: USA... | reverse complement strand
AAAGAAGCAGGTGAAAATGCTTTCAATCCTGGAGATTTTACCTACAAGCAAATGGGTTTCCGAGTTGGTGGACCCATCATCAAAGACAAATTGTTCTTCTTTGCTTCTTATGAAGATGAGCAAGAAGCTAGACCAGGTACCACTTGGAGAGCCAATAAAGGCACTGAGCCTATCACCGGTAACGTAACTCGCGTTTTAGCCTCTGACTTGGATGGCTTGAGCAGCTACCTGAAGCAAAAATACAATTACGAGACAGGTCCTTACGAAGGGTATGATAACGAGACCTTAGGAAAGAAATTCTTAGTAAAATTCGACTACAACATCAACGAAAAAAACAAGCTTAGCTTGAGATACAATCACTTGGATTCTTCTACCGATGTGTTGATGTCTAGCTCTTCTTCTTTGGGATTTGGAAACAGAAACTTTAGACCTGAAGCACTAAACTTCCAAAATTCAAACTACAGCATTATGGAAAATATCCGATCTGTTGTGGGGGAATTGAACTCTAGAATTGGTACCAATATTTCTAACAATTTGATTGTTGGATACACCTACCAAGATGAAAGCCGTGGATACAAGGGAGAATTTTTCCCTATGGTAGATATTTTGAACAACGGTGCTACCTACACTTCTTTTGGATTTGAGCCTTTCACTCCAAACAATGAATTGAGATATAAGACTTTCCAAGTGCAGGAAAACTTGCAAATCTTTGCTGGAAATCATACCATCACGACGGGCTTCAGCTATGAAAACTACCAGTCTGAAAACGTATTCTTCCCAGGTTCTCAATCTGTATACGTTTACAATTCCTTGGCTGATTTTTACAAGGACTCTGACAACTTCCTAGCCAATGGCAATGCTGTTGCTTCTGGGGTAAACTTGAGAAGATTCCAAGTTAGATGGAATAATATACCAGGTTCAGAGAAACCCATTCAGCCTTTGGAGGTAAATTATGTTGGAGCCTTCATTCAGGACGAATGGCAAGCTAGAACCAATTTGAAATTTACTGCAGGCTTAAGAGTGGATGTGCCTTATTTTGAGCAAACCGCACTTAGAAATACAGAAATGGAGTCTTTCTATTTCAGAAATTCTGCTGGAGCATATGTAAACTTTAGAACAGATAAACTACCTGATGCCAACTTGCTTTGGTCACCTCGTGTAGGTTTCAACTGGGATGTATTTAACAATCAGAAGACTCAAATCCGTGGTGGATCTGGTATTTTCACAGGTCGTCCAGCTTACGTTTGGATCTCTAACCAGGTGGGTAATAATGGTATTTTGACTGGTTTTGCTCAGTTTGATAATACTACCACCAGACCTTTCAATCCTGATCCCGATAAATATAAGCCAACTACGGTAACTGGTGCACCTGCTTCTTCTTACGAACTTGCCCTTACCGAGTCTAACTTTAAATTCCCACAAGTGTGGAGAACCAATATCGCTATAGATCAGAAATTGCCTGCTGGCTTGATAGCAACGGGAGAATTTATCTATAATCAAGACGTGAATGGAATTGCGTACTACAATGCTAACTTGCCTGTTCCATTCTCACAATTTAGTGGTCCAGACAACCGTGCAAGATGGAATGCGGCTTCCAACCCCAACCGTATCAATGCTAAAATCCCGAATGCAGTTACCTTGTCTAATCAAGCAATCGGGTACTCTTGGGTAGCCTCCTTCTCTTTGGAAAGACCATTTACCAATGGACTTTTCTTGAAAGCAGCTTACAGCTACGGAGAATCTAAGAATACAATTGATGCAGGATCTATTGCTTCGGGTTCTTGGTTTGGTAACCCTATCACATCTGATCCAAACAATCCTAGACTTGGTTATTCTTCCAACTTCATGGGTCACAGAGCTTTTGCAACCGCGAGCTACACCAAAGATTTCTTTAAATTTGGTAGTACTTCCATCTCTATCTTCTGGGAAGGTAGAACTATCGGAAACGCGAGTTATGTATTTGGTGGTGACTTGAACAATGATGGAGGTACATCCAATGACTTGATCTACATTCCTAAGACAAAAGCAGAGATGAATTTCCAAACTTACACTGCTAGTGGCAAGACGTTCACTGCCGCTGAGCAAGCGGATGCATGGGAGGCTTACATACAGCAGGACAAGTACTTGAGCGCTAACCGAGGCAAGTATGCAGAAAGAGGAGCAGTAATTATGCCTATGGTATACCGTGCTGACCTTTCTTTTGCGCAACAGTTGTTTACCAATATCGGAGGAAAGAAAAATACCTTGGAATTCCGTGTTGATATTCTAAACGTTGGCAACTTGCTTGACTCTGACTACGGTGTAGGAAAAACTTTCAACTCTACTCAGCCTCTTGTGGTGCCATCTTCAACTCAAGGTGGACCTGCTAGCGCGGATGGTAGACCTCAGTACAGATTGAGAAACTTTGGTACAGATTTGATTACTTCAACCTACAGAGCTACCGCTGGTGTTTCTGACGTTTGGAGAATGCAATTTGGTTTGAGATACATTTTCAACTAAGCCGAATTTTTAATTTAAAGAAAGCGCCCCGAACTTCGTGGGCGCTTTTTTTGTTTTAAACTATAGGGGTATTAAAACCTGAAAGATTTAGTCCTTTCGGGGATATCCCGCATATTTTCCATTGATGTCATTCATTTACCTTCCCTACGTTTTTCTCCATAAAATGATAAAACTGTGGTATATTTGCAGCCTAACAAACTTAAAATCCCATAGTTAGGAGTTAGTCCATGTTATACTACAAGCAATTTTGGCATCCTCATAGTACCGAATGGATAGTATTTATCCATGGCGCAGGGGGTAGTTCTGCAGTTTGGCATAAGCAGCTTAGGGATTTTCAAAAAGAGTTCAATTTATTACTAATAGACCTTCGCGGGCATGGAAAATCAGCAGATTTGCCTAGGGCTATTTGGAATGAAGAGTATACTTTTGAGGCTGTGACTAAAGATATTATTGAAGTTTTAGATCACTTAGAACTTCCTCCAGCTCATTTTATGGGGGTATCATTAGGAACAATCCTAGCTAGACAGCTGGCAGAAATGCATCCCGATCGAGTCAAATCTTTGGTCATGGCTGGAGCTATTTCTAGATTGACTATCCGAAGTAGAATATTGGTGGTAGTGGGAAATGCCTTGAAAAAAATCATTCCGTACATGTGGTTGTATAGACTATTCGCCTACATTGTTTTGCCTAGAAAGCAACATGCAGAATCCCGAAGTTTATTTATCAACGAAGCACAGAAGTTATGCCAAAAGGAATTTATCCGTTGGTTTAAATTGACCAAAGACATTAATCCATTGCTTAATTATTTTAAAGAAAGAGATTTGGGGATTCCTACCTTGTACATCATGGGAGATCAGGATGTGATGTTTTTGGAGCCCGTAAGGAAGCTAGTAAAGGTGCATAAAAATTCACTTTTGCAAGTTTTAGACAATTGTGGGCATGTGGTCAACGTGGAAAAACCAGATCAGTTTAATCAGCTCTCTTTAGCCTTCCTAAAAAATCAGGTGTAAAACCTATTTCATGAAAAAACAAACCAAACTGCTACTGCTGCTAGGGATCCTGGCGTTGGTAGCAATAGCCTATTTTTATCCCAGATGGAGCGGTCAGCAAGAGACAGCTCCTAGCGGTGCTGGTTCTGGCGCTGGAGGTCCAATGGATCCTTTGCCTGTTACCGTAATTAAGTTGAAAAAGGAATCTTTGAATAACCAGCTTCAGGTATCGGGAACTGTTTTACCGAATGAATCGGTGGAAATTAAACCTGAAATTAGTGGCTTGGTCACTAAAATAAATTTTAAGGAAGGGCAGGTCGTGAGCAAGGGTACACCTTTAGTGTATCTGAATGACAACGAGCTTCAGGCACAATTTCAGCGTCTTCAATACACTCAAAAGCTATTTCAAACCCAAGAGTCAAGGCAAAAGCAATTGTTGGCTCGTGAGGCGATCAGCCAAGAGGAATACGATATCGCCCTCAATCAATACAATACCGCGATTTCAGATATCAAATTGGTAGAAGCTCAATTGGAAAAAACAGTAATCAGAGCGCCTTTCACGGGAAGGTTGGGATTGAGGCAAATCTCTGAAGGCTCCGTAATCAACCCTTCTAATGTGATTGTGAGCATTGTCAATAGTGATCCAATAAAATTAGAATTTTCGATTCCGGAGCGTTATGCATCCTTGGTAAGTATAGGCTCCTCTATTTTTTTTAGTAGTGAGTCTTCCAAGGAAGAGGTAGAAGGAAAGGTATATGCTTTTGAGCCCCAAATTGATGCTGCTACGCGTACCCTCAAATTAAGAGCACAAAGTCCAAATAAGAGCGGAAAGTACTTGCCAGGGATGTTTGTGAAAATCAGGTTTGTCTTGGATATCGAGGAGGAGGCACTTTTGGTGCCCGCTGAATCAGTAATTCCAGAATTGTCCGGCTACAAGGTATTTGTGGTGGGTGCCGATGGAAATGCAGAGCAGCGCACAATAGAAATAGGTACCCGAACAGATACGCAGGTTCAGGTTATCTCTGGATTAAATGAAGGAGATTTGGTATTAACCTCAGGGGTGATGCAAGTACGTCAAGGAATGCCGATTAAAGCCACACCAATAAATTAATCGATCTCATGGCTAGTCTTTCAAGCATAAGTATAAAAAGGCCTGTATTGGCTATCGTGATGTCTTTGGTGATTCTGCTTTTTGGTGGAATAGGCATCTCTTTGTTGGGCGTCCGAGAATACCCTTCCGTAGATCCACCAGTCATCAACGTCAGCACCTCTTATGTGGGGGCCAATGCGGACGTTATTTTAGCTCAGATTACCGAACCTTTAGAGGAGCAAATTAATGGTATCCAAGGAATTAAATCTCTTACTTCTACTAGTGCGGACGGGAGAAGCAATATCACGGTAGAATTTGAAGTAGGAGCGGATTTAGAGGCAGCTGCTAACGATGTACGGGATAAGGTATCCGGAGCTCAAAGAAATTTGCCTCCAGATGCTGATCCTCCTGTGGTATCCAAAGCAGATGCGGATTCCCAACCTATTGTTGGGGTCAATGTCAAAAGTGATAAGCGCAACTTGCTCGAGCTTACTGAAATCGCAGATAATATTTTCAAGGAAAGACTTCAGACCATACCAGGTGTGAGTAGAGTGCAAATCTGGGGGGAAAAAGAATATGCTATTCGACTTCGTATGGATCCACTTAAAATGGCTTCCTACGGAATTACTCCTATGGATGTGCTCAACAAGATCCAAAGCGAAAACGTGGAGCTTCCTTCGGGAAGAATTGAGGGACAAAATATTGAATTGTCGGTACGAACCAAAAGTCGACTTAGTTCACCCCAAGAATTTGATGAATTGATCATCAAAGAGGATGAATCTAATCTGGTTCGATTTCAAGACATAGGTAGGGCTGAGCTTTCTGCCTTGAACGAAAAAACCTTGCTAAGAAGAAATGGGGTGCCCATGGTCGCCGTCATATTGGTACCCTTACCCGGTTCTAATAATATTGATATTGCTGATGAATTTTATAAAAGGCTGGAATTTATCAAAAAAGATTTACCGGAAGATGTGGGTGTAGAAGTCGGTTTTGATGGGACAACCTATATTCGTCAATCCATTTCTGAAGTGGAGGAAACCATCATTACTGCCTTTATTCTTGTAGTAGCGATCATCTTTCTTTTCCTCCGAGATTGGAGGACTACCTTCATTCCCGTAGTAACCATCCCAATTTCTCTAATCGGGGTATTTTTCATTATGTATTTGATGGATTTTTCCATCAATGTACTTACACTTTTGGGCATCGTGCTTTCCATTGGACTGGTGGTGGATGATGCCATTGTAGTCTTGGAAAATATTTATACGCGAATTGAAAAGGGAGAAAAGCCCATGGAGGCGGCAGAAAAGGGTTCCGAAGAAATCTTTTTTGCTGTCATTGCCACCACTATCACGCTGGCAGCAGTTTTTCTTCCCGTGATTTTTCTTACTGGGACTACGGGAAGGTTATTTAGGGAGTTTGGTATCGTAGTGGCAGGTTCTGTTCTTATTTCAGCCTTTGTGGCCTTGACCATGACTCCCATGTTGAGTGCTAAAATGCTTAAGAATAGAGAAAAGCAGAATGCCATTTACAGATTTACGGAGCCATTTTTTATATGGATGAATGACCTTTATGAGCGGATCTTGACTCAATTTATGAAAGCGAGATGGATTTCTTTTCCCATCATAGCAGCCATGGGAATAGGTATTTATTGGTTTTTTACCCATTTGCAAACCGAACTTGTGCCTATAGAGGACCGGTCTGAACTTAGGATCAATATGACAGGTCCTGAAGGTGCTACTTTTGCCTACATGGACAAGGTGGTAAATGATCTTTCAAATCAAATCATGAAAGACCTCCCCGCTTCAGAGCAAAATGGGGTTACCAGCATGACTTCGCCAGGCTGGGGCACAGCCAATACCAATTCTGGATTTGTCAGGGTGTTCTTGACTGATGCTTCCAAGAGAACACGAAGCCAGCAAGAGATTTTTACTCAGGTCAATTCTTATTTAAAGGGAGTTACCGAGGTGCGTGCATTTGCTCAGCAGCCTGTTTCGATTGGAGATAGACGTGGAGGACTTCCCGTACAATACGTGATTCAAGCTCCGACCTTGGAAAAACTTAAGGAGGTTATTCCTCCATTTATGGAAAAGGCTTCACAAAATCCAGCCTTCATTTTTACAGACATTAATTTGAAATTCACCAAACCAGAACTTGAAATTGAAATTGATAGAGAGAGGGCAAGAAATATGGGGGTATCCGTGCAGGAAATAGCGCGAACCCTGCAACTTTCCTACTCTGGTCAACGATTTGCTTATTTTATTCGAGGCGGGAAGCAATACCAAGTGATTGGAGAAATGAGACTACAGGATAGGGACGAGCCTGTAAACCTTAGGATGCTCTACGTGCGAGGTGACAATGGTCAGCTGATCCAGTTAGACAATCTGGTTAGGGTAAAAGAACAAAGTACTCCTCCCCAACTCTATCGTTACAATCGATTCGTAAGTGCTACGGTCTCAGCAAACTTAGCAGACGGGTATACCATTGGAGCAGGATTGGATGAGATGGATAAAATAGCTGCGGAGGTATTGGATGACTCCTACACCACAGATGTGGCTGGCCCATCCAAGGAATTTAGAGAAAGTTCTAATAGTCTATTGTTTGCCTTCATCTTCGCCTTGGTATTGATTTATTTGGTGCTTTCGGCACAGTTTGAAAGCTTTGCTGACCCCCTCACCATCATGTTTACTGTGCCTTTGGCCATCTTTGGGGCCTTGGCTACCCTTTGGATGTTTGGGTTTACCCTAAATATTTTCAGCCAAATTGGGATCATCATGCTTATAGGCTTGGTGACCAAAAACGGCATTTTGATTGTGGAATTTGCTAACCAACGTAAAGAGCAGGGCATGGATGTAGATCAGGCCATCTTTGGGGCAGCCATTTCCAGACTTCGTCCTATTCTAATGACCAGTTTGTCTACTATTTTGGGAATATTACCCATTGCTTTGGCCTTGGGAGCAGGAGCGGAGAGCAGGGTCCCTATGGGCGCAGCAGTGATTGGGGGTCTTGCATTTTCTACCGTCTTGACCCTCTTTATCATTCCTGCAGTATATACTTACCTCACTTCCAAGAAAGGTGTTTTAGCGAAAAGCGCATGAAAAAAGTAAGCATTTTTATTTTACTTGGCCTCTACTTTCTGTCACTACCCCTACAGGCACAAGAACCCCTGGACCTTGAAAAAGCCATACAGTTGGGCTTAGAAAATAATCTTCAAGTCAAAATTGGAATTGAAACCATTGCACTTAGGGAACTGGATAGAAAAGTGGCAGCAGGCACCCTGTTCATGCCTAGTTTGAATGCTAATTACCTTCGTTCATTTGCAACGGAAGACGTTACCCAAACCTTTGTCAGCGATCCAAAAAATCCCCGAGAAATTGACGCAGCCAAGTCCAGAAATAAATCCTACAGTATAGTTGGTATTTATGGATTTAGGCCTGAATCCTTCGTGACCATGCAGAGGCTTGGAGTGCTGACCGAAATCAGTGAATTGGATTCGAAAGTTATTGTCGAAAATACCGTTGCAGGAATTTCTACTGCCTACTATCGCTTAATTCTTGAATTGCAACGCTACAAGGTCTTGCAACAAACGCTTCAATTAAGTAAAGCTAGGCTTGAAATTGCCCGGGCCCAATACGACTTGGGGGGAGCTGGGAAAAGGGATTTTTTGGCCGCCCAAGTCGATTACAATGGTGATTCAAGTCTTTTGATGACCCAACAGCAAATCATTCAAAATGCTAGAGTCAATTTGAATGAATTGCTTGCCGTAGATCCTCAAACTACTTTTTTGGTACAAGATTCTACTATCAGCATAGGGGATCGCCTTTCGATGGAAATCTTGGAGGAAAATGCTTTTTTGGAAAATAAGCTTTTACTAGTCAATCAAAGGCGAAACAATGAAGCTTTTCTTCAACTCCGGCAATTGCAGGCGCAGCGCTTGCCTGTGCTGAATTTGAATTCTAATTTTACCAATTCAGTGTTTAATTCAGACGCAGGATTTCTCATTCAAAACGAAAGACAGGGGATAAACCTTGGAGGTTCTGTATCCTTCAATTTGTTTGGGGGTCTTACTCTTAATCGCAGAATTCAAAGCGCCAAAGTAAATCAGAGAATTCAAGATTTTAATTTGGAGCAATACGAAGTGCAGCTGAAGTCCGATCTGCAAAGGGCATACAACACCTATGAAAATAATTTAGGGCTGCTTTCCATTGAACAAACCAATTACCAAGTGGCGAAGGAAAATTCAGAAATTGCTTTAGAACGCTTTCGATTGGGTATAGCGTCTTACTTGGAATTTAGGGATGCCCAAGTCAATTTACTTTCTGCCGAAAATAGGTTGATTACTTCCATATTTCAGATCAAAGAACAAGAAATAGAACTTTTACGCCTCTCTGGCAAAATTTTTTATTTAGAAACCAATAACTCTGCTGAGGCAGAAATTGATTGATTCAAAAAGGAGGCGCCCCGCCTCCTTTTTTATTTTATTGAAATCGAATCTTCTGAGCTGTTAGTTTGGCATAGGCTTTGTCAACTTACCCCAAAAATGGCTAAGTGCCTGAATTTATGAATAAAAGAAACTTTTTTTTCATTCTTATAGTGGGGGTGATGTTGATGGTTCTTGGAATTGGATTTTTTACCAACACGTTTGTTGGCAGTACCTCTGAGAAGTATGAATTGGATAAAAGTGGAATTATCGCAAGGAGTTCCTTAAGGGTGGCGGTAGATAACAATTCGAGTAGCTATTATATCTACAGGGGAACAAGAATGGGGTACGAGTACGAACTCCTTTTGGATTTTGCGGAAAGATTAGGTGTACAAGTTGAATTAGTTGTTCCTAGTGATATTGATGAGGCATTCCAATTTTTAGATGAGGGGAAGGTGGATATAATTGCAATGAATCTCGAAGAAAATTTAAATAAAGGAGATTGGATTTCTTTTTCCCAACCTTTAGGTATAATAAACACTGTACTAGTTGGAAGAAAAAATGGAAGAAAAGAGGTGTCTTGGGATTCTTTAGGTAGAGATAGCATAATTGTGCGTAAAGGAGCAGTGTACAGCACTTCCTTAAAAAAAATAAAGGATTCTTTAGATTTGGGATTTACTATCGTTGAAGTACCGGATCACGAAGAAACTTTGATTGATCAGGTTGCTGATGGAATTATTGATTGGACCGTGTCAGAAAGTAGTGTGGCACGAACAAATGCAACCTATTATGAGGAATTATATATTCCCCTAGCAGTATCCTCTGAGAGTTCTGTGGTGTGGGCCTTGCGCAAGACTTCTCCTGAGTTATTAAAAGAACTCAATTCTTGGATAATTGAAAAAAAGCCTCAATTTATCACTGGTCTTTACAAAAAGTATTTTCAAAATTCAAAATACCAATATTTCCATTCGAACAGCCCTTTTTCTTCTTTAGGAGGAAACCGGATATCAGAATTTGATGAATTGATCAAAGATGGGGCAAGTGATTTGGGCTGGGATTGGCGCCTATTAGCAGCCTTGGTTTATAAAGAATCTAGGTTTGACACTTCGGCTGTTTCTTATGCTGGGGCTCAAGGTCTATTACAACTTATGCCTATTACTGCTCAGCAATTTGGAGTTTCCAATCCCAATGATCCTGTGGAATCTTTGCGAGGAGGGGTTAGGTTCCTGAATTATCTAGATAAATTTTGGTTGGAAAGAGTACCTGATACCAAGGAGAGAATCCAGTTTATTTTGGCGTCTTACAATATGGGTCATGGCCATGTAGAAGATGCTTGGAGGTTGGCCCTGAAGTATGGGAAAAATACCCAAAGTTGGAAGGAGGTATCTTTTTTCTTGAATCTAAAAAGTGATCCAAAATATTACCGAGACCCAGTGGTTAAAAGTGGCTATGCCAAAGGACATATTGCCGTAAATTATACCCGTGAGGTTTTAGGACTCTTTCATTCCTATAAGGATCTGGTGGCACCTTAAATCAATGTAACTCAAAGAGAGCCTCAATTTCCACAGGAATATTGTCGGGAAGAGAACCCATACCTACCGCAGATCGGACGCCGATTCCCATTTCATTCCCCCAAACCGAAGCAAAGAGCTCACTGCATCCGTTGATCACATAGGGATGTCTTTCGAAAGTAGGTAAGCAATTCACCATACCGAGTACTTTTATTACTCTTTTTACTTTATCCAGAGATCCCACAGCTTGTTTGATGGTGGCGAGCATGGCTAATCCTACCTGCCTAGCGGCCAATTTGCCTTGCTCCACGTCCAAATCCTCACCCACCTTGCCAATAATCAAGCTACCATCTTCCTTTACCGTGCCATGGCCTGATAGGTAAAGGAGCTTGCCCACTTGTAAGCTGGGAGTGTAGACTCCTAAGGGTTTTGGGGCTGGAGGAAGGACCAAGCCAAGTTCTTTGAAACGAGATTCTGGAGATTGCATGCTTAGATGAGAGGTTTTATGAGGGGAGTTAGATTTGTAAATGGATTTTTTTGCTTTAAAAATACGTTTTGTTTCCTGTTTGAATAATGATTTGTTTAGAAAGGACTTTAGACAAATAAGTCAAGTACCAATACTCCAAGTAGGCCCACTACCGCTACGATAGTTTCCATGAGCGACCAAGAGCGGAGTGTATCTTTGATGCTTACATTAAAATACTCTTTAAACATCCAGAATCCTCCATCGTTGAAGTGAGAAAACATCAAGCTTCCTGCCCCTATGGAAAGTACTAGCAGATTGGGGTTTACATCCAAAGTGGTTACCAAAGGAGCAATAATTCCAGCAGTAGTAAGTCCAGCGACGGTTGCGGAACCCACACACACGCGAATTACTGAAGTGATTAGCCAAGCTAGGACCAAGGGATGCATTTCCCAAGTCTTTAGCCCTTCGCCTATGGTCTGACTTACCCCTGTATCCGTAAAAATCTGTTTGAGTGCCCCAGCCCCAGCCACGATCAATATAATCATGGAAATGTCCTTGGTAGCCGTGGTAAAAATATCCATAAGCTGCGTCATGGCTTGCTTTCGGTGAAGACCAAGGGAGTAGGTTGCATAGCCTAAAGAGGCTAGCATGACCACACTTGGATCAGCGAGAAATGTGATCACAGGTCGGAAAGATGCCTCCTCAGGAACAAGTAAGGAAAGGAGGGTGGTGCCCATTAAAAGTAAGACTGGAAGCAAAGCAGTAAACAAACTGTTTCCAATACTAGGAAGATCTGCTGTGGCTTTGGGTGCGGCTTGAAAGGTTGGTAAAGGTTGGGAAGGAATATTTTTCAAAAAGGGAGCTAATAAGGGTCCTGCAATGGCAATGGTAGGAATAGCAATAATTCCCCCATAGAGGAGGGTCAAGCCCATATTGGCGCCAAATTGTGCGACCAATGCAGCTGGAGAGGGATGGGGAGGCAAAAAGCCATGTGTAACCGAAAGTGCTGCAAGCAATGGCATGCCTACATAAACAGCTGGTAGGCGATATTGGTAAGTAAGGGTGAAAGCTAAGGGAACGAGCAACACAAAACCTACATTGTAAAACAAGGGAATCCCAACTATCAAACCAGTGAGAGCCATGGCCCAGGTAATGTATTTTTCCCCAAACATTCCCATTAGAAAGCCTGCGATTCGCTGTGCAGCCCCACTTTCAGCTACCAACTTCCCCAGCATGGCTCCAGTGACAATGACGATCACCAGATCACCAAGTAGGGTGCCCATTCCCTTTTGGATAGATTTAGCCAATTGATCTGCAGGTAGGCCTAGTAGTAGTCCTGCCACGATAGCTGTGGCCATGAATGATAAGAAAGGATTGAGTTTTGCCCAGACTATCAAGACAACTAATAGCGCGATACTTAATATAACCAGAAGAATAGTCATGGCAAAAAGGCTGATTGGCGAAAAGTAAGTTAGGAAAAACTAAGACATTCTAAGATAGAAAGGTGTATTTTGTCTTTTTTGAATAGAGAAATAATGAAAAAAATTCTTCCTATTTAGACATTGACCCTAAGGGTCGCGTCTTTTCAAGTGATATAAAGAAAATCAATATTCCGTTTGAGGAAACAAGGAGAGCACGTTCATTTTCATGAAGCTTCCTACCGTCAGGGGGGCTTGTAATAGGGCTTGCCAAGACAATCTTCTCCTAGCCCACAGGATGTTTTTATCCATCCCTGTCAGGTGTGTGCCTCCCACTGCTTTGCCCACACTGACAATGCGAAGGTCTTTTTCTTCCGTTACTACCAGGCCTGACGCAGATATGCGCACTTCTACCTCTTCACTTTCTGGGGTAGGGCTGGAAGAAAGGATAAAATGACTATGCAGTTGGTAGAAAATGGGTGTGCCATCTAAATCATTAAAATTGGGATCGTGGTTGGCCCCCCTTTTTTCAATAAACTGTATGGATACCGAATTTTTATTGCTAGGCCCTAAAAGTTGAAATTTTCGTAGTCCTCCATTCTCACGGTCTGCGAAAGGGAAGGTGGCATTTATTGAATCAAGGTTAGCAGGTACTGCCGCATAGGTAAGTAAACCTACATTTTTCCAGGCTCCTTGATGGTAGCTGTATTTTCCAAGCCCGGAAGCATTTAATTCTAAATCATGCCCTTCAAAGTCTATGTTCCCTTGCATCATCTCAAAATCCCGATCGATGCGGACACTACCTCTAGGAAAAAAAATCCCCGAGGGTTTATTTAGGATCAGGGAAGCAGTTTTCAGTTCAAACCCAAGAATTTCTTGATCCGATTCACCAGTTAGTTTAAGTTGGGTGTCAGAAAAATCGAAATCCCCGCTTCCTGATTTCTGCAAATTTCCAAGTAGGATTAATTCTGCAGGGATTTTCAAAGGATACTCGCTTTGAAGTTCTAGGTGGCGGATTTGCTTGGGCTTGGCAGAATTCGGAAATGTACTGGATAAAAAGGTACTAGCACCTTGAGTTTTTTGAACCAATACCTTACCTTCTAGCACCACGGTACTCGCTTCTATCTTTGGAGCCTCCCCTTGAAGAACGAGTAAGCCTTCCTTCTGCAGCTCAAATAGCTCTGCACTGTCGGATCCACTGGAAGAACGGTGGAGAATATTGGCATTACATTCCGAAATAAAGGTGGCTCCTGGGCCAACTCGAAAAGTGCCAAAGGATTCGGTTCCGCCAAGACTAGCTTCCGTATTGAAGGAAAGAGTAAAGCAAGATGTAGGCTGTATTGTTGTATCTTTTTTTTGAATCAGTGTCCCTGATTTGAGTTGAAATGATAGGGCCTTTAGGGGGGCCATCAGAACCAATGCTGAGCCAGGCAGGGGATCAAAAATTACAGAGAATCTACTTTGTGTACTCTGCGCACTCCAGCTTTCCTTGGAGACAATATTCCTGCTTATTCCTCTGAAAGTAATCGTACTGGTCTCGGAATTTCCTATCCAATTTTTACTGTTCCAGGCACCTCTAGGGCTCCCTGGGGCATTCCCAGAGAAGGCAGCAAGGCTTCCGTATACGTCTAAATTATTTCCATTCAGATTTAATTTTTGAGCTGCCCCTGTTCCTGCATGGAGGTATATGTTTTTTACAGCTTCCCCTTTAGTTAATCTCAAGGTATGCCCTTTGTCCACGTAGACATCGTGGGCGCCATTAGGTGCCTGCGAAGGTGAAGTCCACCGAACTCCATCCCAAATTGCCCAAATTTGAAGTTGTGAAAAATCTCCCGATTGCAGGGTTTTGTATGCCCCAATTTCTTGGGCAGAAAGGGATGAGAGAAAGAAAAGTACCGATACAAGTGCAAGGAATATCCTGTATATTGGACGGTGAATTGAAAAAATTAGGGCAGAAAAGTAGAGGTAGGAAGTCATAAAAAATGAGATTAAAAAAGTAATTAAAAATAAAAAAATGAAGGCGAAATATACCCATGTTTTTCTCATGACTTTGCTGATGTTTGTGGGAATTTTACCTGCAAAAGCTCAGTTTTTTGAAGTCAGCCTACTAACCTGCGACCCTGGAAATGAACTTTATTCCTCCTTTGGACATAGTGCGATTCGGATTAGGGAATTTGGGGAGGATGCAAGGGATATGGTATTCAATTTTGGCACCTTTGACTTCAATACCCCCAATTTTTATGGGAAGTTTGCCACAGGAAAGCTCAACTACATGTTGAGTGTCTCTTCCTATTCGGATTTTATTATTGCATACGATCATTACCAAAGAGGGGTGCGGGAACAGGTGCTCGACTTGAATCCCGAGCAAAAGGATTTTTTGGTACAGCACCTCAATGCACTTTATGAACCATCTAGAAGGTATTACAAGTACGATTTTTTCTTTAACAACTGTGCCACAAAAATTAGAGACGCCTTCGAGATTGCTATGGGGGATCAATTGGTTTGGAACGATTCTTTATCCTCTTCCGAAAAAACCTTCCGCCAGCTCATAGATGAGTCCGTGAAGCAGCCCCTTCCCTGGGCAGATTTGGGGATTGACCTGGCCCTCGGTGCAGTGATAGATCGTCCAGCAACACCTAGGGAAACCCAATTTTTACCCTTGTACATGGAACAAGCCTTCGCTAAGGCGACCGTGGTGGGCGATGGGCCGTCTAGACCTCTGGTCAAAGAAAGTCGCGTCATTTTGGAATTTCCTAAGGAAGAGCCTCAGCTCAGTAGTTTTAATCCGTATTACTTTTTTTGGGGCATTGCTTTTGTCTATGCCTTATTCACCTGGTTGGGATATAAAAAGGGGAGATTATTCAAAGGATTGGATTACCTACTATTTGGAATAACGGGAGTTCTTGGCATTGTGGTTGCCTTTCTTTGGTTCTTTACCGATCATACGGCTACCCTATGGAATTGGAATTTACTTTGGGTATTTCCAGGACATTTGGTATTGGTGTGGGGGCTCGCTGCTCGGTCTGGTGCACCATGGATTGCCAATTACCTTCTATTTGTCTTGGTCGGAACGGTACTAGCTTTGGTCCTTTGGCTGTTGGGGCTGCAATCTTTCCATCCTTCCATCCTTCCCCTGCTATTGGCTTTGATTTTAAGATCAAATTTTCTGTTTTACCACCTTAAAAGAGCGGTCTGAGTAAAAAAGAATAGTTTCTAAGCAAACTTTTCTGCTTAGAAAA
>Ga0315907_10004506_pt1 | contig 15637 bp, 12 predicted proteins | sample LakEriMetagenome_3_FD_203525 | JGI IMG/M metagenome (GOLD analysis project Ga0315907, IMG submission 203525) | Freshwater fungal communities from buoy surface, Lake Erie, Ohio, United States - Buoy 12 MA123 | ecosystem: Environmental > Aquatic > Freshwater > Lake > Lake biofilm | place: USA... | reverse complement strand
TTGCAATTTTTACCTTTTCTGCAGAACGTTCTCCGATAAGTAGGTTGTGTTGCCTTCTCATGTAGTCCAAGATGTCTTTGGTAAAGGTATCTCCAGCCACTCGGATAGATTGATCTGCTACGATTCCTGATAAGGCGATAAGTGCAATTTCCGTGGTACCCCCTCCAATGTCCACAATCATGGAGCCCATGGGTTTTTCAATATCTACTCCAATTCCAATTGCTGCTGCAATGGGCTCGTAAATCATATACACCTCCTTGGCTCCTGCGTGCTCTGCGGAGTCACGAACCGCTCTTTTTTCCACTTCTGTGATGCCTGAAGGGATGCAAATTACCATCTTATGGGATTGAGGAAACATCCCTTTTTTCTGTCCAGGAATCATCCGAATCAATCCTCGAATCATTTGTTCGGCCGCGTAAAAATCCGCAATCACTCCATCTTTCAACGGGCGAATAGTCTTGATATTTTCATGCGTTTTTTCGTGCATATTCATTGCTTCACGCCCTACTGCAAGCACTCGGTTGTTGGTTTTATCAATGGCAATGATGGATGGCTCGTCGACCACGATTTTGTCTTTATGGATGATTAGGGTATTTGCAGTACCCAAATCAATGGCTATATCACTAGAGAAAAAATCAAATAGTCCCATGTTATTTTTTTTTGCTTAATACTCCCTTCCTGCGTCTTAATTTACGGTAAGCATATGATTTTTACCGAGAGTCGGCAAAATTATTATCTTAAATTGACAAAACTGCCAGAAAGCAGAATTTTTTGTTTCTAAAGATAAAAATAGAAAGGTGAATTCTTCAATTGGGCAATTTTGCTTCAGGAATCAATAAAATTAAGCATTTTTTTGGGCAAATCCCTTCGTTTTTTGCTTTTACTTATTCTTTTTCTTATTTTTGCTCTGTATTCTAAAGTAATGGAGGGGACACAAGTCCCCTCTTTCATTATTCGAAGGCATGAGTGAATTGAAACAAGACATAATTTCTTTAGTCGAAAATCAACTTTCCGATGGTCTTCACTATCTGGTTGAAGTTAAAATCGAGGAGAAAGCGGGGAAGAAAAAGCTTCAGATTTTGATAGATTCCGATCAGGGAGTAAGTATTGATTATTGTGCATCCCTGAGTAGGGCGTTGTCTGAGGTTTTGGAAGCCAAGGAATATTTTGGAGATGCCTACCTATTGGAAGTTTCTTCTCCGGGGATTGATTATCCTCTGACTGAAAAACGGCAATACCTAAAAAATCAGGGGAGAATGCTCAAGGTACATTTATCCTCTGGTCAAGAAATCTTGGGCAAGCTAAAAGCAGTGGAAGAATTAGGAATAAAACTTGGGTATACTCAAAAAATAAAAGGAAAAAAAAGTCAGGAAGAGGAACGAATTTTCTCTTTCGAAGAAATAAAAAAATCTTACGTACAAGTATCGTTTAATTAATTCCAATGGATGCAAAAGTTTTAATAGAATCCTTCGCAGAATTTGCGAGATCTAAAAATGTGGATCGCCCTACCATGATCCGTATTCTGGAAGATGTGTTTCGCGCGATGATTCGCAAGAAATTTGAGACAGATGAGAATTTTGATGTGACCATCAATGCGGAAAAAGGGGATCTGGAAATATTCCGGATCAGAGAAATTGTGGATGACAATTCAGAGGACATCTGGGACTTTGATAAAATTAGCCTTTCCGATGCCCAAAAAATTGAACCTGATTTTGAAGTAGGAGAAGAGGTATACGAGAAAATTGAACTTGAAGAGTTTGGAAGAAGGGCTGTGCAAATGGCCCGTCAGACCTTGATTCAACGCATCAAAGACTTGGAAAAAGACATACTTTTTGCCAAGTACGAAGAACAAGTTGGAGAAATTATTTCTGCAGAAGTGTACCAAATATTGGGACGAGAAATCCTTTTGATTGATGCAGAAGGCAACGAATTGATTTTACCTAAGGGAGAGCAAATTTCTAAAGATAGATTTAGAAAGGGAGATAGCATCAAAGCCGTCGTTCATAGGGTAGACATGATCAATGGAAATCCTAAAGTGGTCTTGTCTAGAACTTCCCCTGTATTTTTGGAAAGATTGTTTGAAAATGAAGTGCCTGAAGTATACGATGGTTTGATTACCATTGTGAAGGTCGTGCGTGAACCAGGAGAGCGGGCCAAGGTGGCAGTTGAGTCTTACGATGACCGCATTGATCCAGTAGGCGCTTGCGTGGGCATGAAAGGTTCGCGTATTCATGCTGTAGTTAGAGAACTTCAGAACGAAAACATTGATGTGATCAATTTTACCGAAAATCTAGAGCTTTATGTTTCTAGAGCTTTGAGCCCAGCCAAAGTGTCTTCCTTGACCATTAATTCAGAAAGCAAGAGAATCTCTGTTTTCCTAAAGCCTGATCAAGTTTCTCTGGCAATTGGTAAAGGGGGATTTAACATCAAACTGGCCAGCAGGTTGGTGGGGTATGAGATCGACGTGTTCCGTGAATTGAATGAATACGAGGAAGAGGATGTAGACTTGACCGAATTTTCAGATGAAATTGATCAATGGATTATTGACGAACTGAAGAAAACTGGATTAGATACTGCAAAAAGTGTTTTGGCTTTGAGCAAGGAGGATTTGATCCGAAGAACACAATTAGAAGAGGTCACCATTGACGAGATATTTAGAATCTTGAGAACAGAATTTGACCAATAATGGGCTTTTGCCCAATTGAATATCCTTAACTTAATTACGATTTCGAAAGAGGTTTTTGCTTATGTCAGAAGAAAAAATGATGCGATTAGGCCAGATAGCCAGAAAACTCAACGTGGGAACGGCAACCATCGTAGAGTCCTTGGCTAAAAAGGGCTATGAGGTGGAGAATAATCCTAATTCCAAAATCACCTTGGACCAAATTGTCATGTTGGAAAAGGAGTTTAAATCTTCTGCTCTCGAAAAAGAGGAAGCTTCACACCTTTCTATAGGAAAGCGTCATGAACCTGCTTTCGAACAAGAATCGCCGAAAATTGAAAAGACAACGGAGAGTACTCCAGCCCCTGAAAGCGTTATTGAAAAAATTTCCACAGAGGCACCCAAGTTGGAGGGAATAAAAATTTTAGGTAAGGTGGATTTGGATAAAAAGCCAAGCCCTGCACCAGCACCTAAGCCTGTGGCTTCTGCTCCAAAAACTGATCCTGAGCCAGAAATTTCTTCTCCTATCCCAGCTCCTATTGCTTCAGAGCCCAAGGAAGAGGTCTTCATGCCAACACCAGAGCCGTCCGCACCTTCACCCGAAGAGGGACAGTCTGATGAAGGTAGTCGATTTGCTGGCAAGGCAGATTCTTTAAAGGGATTAACTGTATTGGGTAAAATTGAACTTCCAGCTGATAGAGGCAAGAAAAAGGGTGGGCCCGTAGCCTCATCGGATGAGCGGGGAAGGGATAAAAAGAGACCTAGAAAGCGAATTGATACGCCTCCTTCTCAAGGGGGTTCTCAGCAGGCTCAAGGAGGGCAGTCCAAGCCACAAGACCAACGGGGTCCTCGTCCTGACCAATCCCAAAAAGGAGGACAAGCCCAGCGTGGAGGAGGTAATTCACAACAGCGTATTCAAAAAGCTGAGCCTACTCCAAAAGAAATTCAAGACCAAATCAAGCAAACCTTAGCTCGCCTTCAGGGAAATAAACCAGGGGGGAAAGCAAAATCTAGACGAGATAAGAGGGCTGAAAGAGATCGTGAAGTTGAATCCGAAGGAGAGGAAATAAAAATTTTAAAGGTAACTGAATTTATTTCAGCCAATGACTTGGCAGCCTTGTTGGACGTATCTGTAAATCAGATCATTTCTGCCTGTTTATCCTTGGGTATGTTTGTGTCTATTAACCAGCGTCTAGATGCAGAAGCCATCACCATCATCGCCGATGAATTTGGATACGATGTAGAATTTACCAAATCCATCGAGGAGGAAATGGAAGAGGAGGAGGATGATTTAGAAGAGGAATTAGAAGAAAGAGCCCCTATTGTGACCATCATGGGGCACGTAGATCATGGAAAAACCTCCTTGCTTGATTTCATCAGGACCTCTAAGGTAACTGCTGCAGAGGCAGGGGGCATTACCCAACATATAGGTGCCTACGATGTGGTAACCAAAACCGGTCATAAAATTGCATTCTTGGATACTCCGGGTCACGAAGCATTTACTGCCATGCGTGCTCGAGGAGCAAAAATAACCGACGTGGCCATCATTGTGATTGCTGCCGACGATAGTATCATGCCCCAGACCAAAGAAGCGATTAACCACGCGCAAGTTGCTGGCGTTCCTATGATTTTTGCTATCAATAAGGTAGATAAGCCCAACGCCAAGCCTGAAAAAATTAAGGAAGAATTGGCCAACATGAACCTGCTAGTTGAAGAATGGGGAGGAAAATACCAAAGCCAAGATATTTCTGCTAAAACAGGTCAAGGCGTTGACGAACTTTTAGAAAAAGTATTGTTGGAATCTGAGATTTTGGAACTTAAAGCCAATCCCACTAAAAATGCCGTAGGCACGGTCATAGAAGCATCTTTGGATAAAGGAAGAGGATATGTATCGACCCTAATGGTGCAAGCAGGAACCCTTCGAGTAGGAGATGTCATGCTCGCAGGTCAGCATTACGGACGGGTCAAGGCGATGTTTGACCATACGGGAAAGAAACTCAAAGAAGCAGGCCCTTCTACCCCTGTACAGGTACTGGGGCTAAGTGGAGCGCCTCAAGCGGGAGACTCCATCAAGGTGTACGATTCGGAAAGAGAGGCGAGGGAAATTGCCAACTCTAGAGAGCAAATCCAGAGGGAACAAAGTTTACGAACCAAAAAACACATTACTCTAGATGAAATAGGTCGTCGTTTGGCTATAGGAAGCTTTAAAGAGCTCAATATCATCATAAAGGGAGACGTGGATGGCTCTGTAGAGGCTCTCTCTGACTCCCTACTCAAACTTTCAAAAGACGAGGTCAAAGTTAGCATCATCCATAAGGGGGTAGGTCAAATTTCAGAGTCCGATGTACTCTTGGCTTCTGCCTCTGATGCGATCATCATAGGATTCCAGGTAAGGCCATCTGCCAATGCGAAGAAGCTTGCTGAACAAGAGGAAATCGAAATACGACACTATTCTATCATTTACGATGCGATCAATCAAATCAAAGACGCTATCGAAGGAATGCTAGAACCAGAATACGAAGAAGTCATTACTGGAAATATTGTGGTTCGTGAAATTTTCAAAATCACCAAAGTGGGCACCGTTGCAGGATCCTATGTTACGGATGGATTTATCACTAGGAAAAATAAAATTCGTGTCATTCGAGACGGTATAGTGATCCACGAGGGAGAAATTGATCAACTCAAGAGATTTAAAGATGATGTTGCTGAAGTGAAGGCGGGGTATGAGTGCGGTATTTCCATTAAAAATTTCAACAATATTCAAGTGGACGATACCATTGAAGGGTATGAGATGCAAGAGATCAAAAGAAAAAAATAAATTTCTTAATTGCTCAATACAAAAGGAACAACGAAAGTTGTTCCTTTTTACTTGGGATGCAGCATGGAACTAGTTAATACATTCACCTATTTGGGGCTGATCGTCTCTTTTCTTTTACTTTTTTTAGGATTGATTCGACCCGTTTTGGTGCTATGGTTTTTGGACTCCTGCACTCGGATTAAGGTCCTAAAGTTGTATGGAACTAGCTTGGTTTTGTTTGTGATTTTATTCTTCTTGATCCACTGGAATTGATAGAACAGGATAAAAAAGAAGCTTTAGCTGTTTTTTTTAATTTTTTTATTCATCTTAACATCGGAAATAGACCAATCCGTGAAAAACGCAATAGCCATAGTACTTCTTATTTGCTTTGCCATCTTTCATTTTGGCTATTATGCGGTGTATTTTTCTGCCTCTATCTCTCTAGAAAATCGTTGGGACGATCAAATCTACGGGGATCAAGTACTGCAGATGGAAGAGCGTATGTTGGAAATTCCTTTACAAGCCCCTTACATGGCAAATCAGGAAGAATTTCAAGCTACCAATACTAGTTTTGAAAAAGATGGAAAGTATTACCGTGCCATCAAGCAGCGCTATCAAAACGACACCTTACAAGTGGTATATGTGCAAGATACTGCCAAAAAAAATCTTGATTCTGCAGTAAAGAGATGGATTTCTGCTTTGGCAGAGGATCAACTTCCACAAGACCAAGAGGCCAAGCAAATGGGAATGCTATTTGCCAAAGATTACATTCCATCCCAAGAGACTAGTTTTGATGGTCTAGCAAGGCATGGATTTGAATTTAAAAAAGGGTTTATTTTTTCATCTTATTTCAGTCCTTATTTCACTATAGATTCTCCTCCTCCACAACTTGGTTAATTTTTTCTCATGACTAACTGAGGGTTTTCCTCAGCCATGGTGTCGTGACCCATTACCACCGAAAACCACTAGACTAGCTTCTTTTGGTTTATGGAGTTATTTCATTCTTACATTTTAATCTAAAATAATATGACTTATCGTCTAAGATTTCTGAGTTTGCTATTCGCAAGCTTGGGAATACTTACTATATCTCGAGCGCAGACGCCCTTGGATGGGCTAATGATGCCGAAGGGGGAGATATGCGTTGCGCTCATGTATGAGCAGGGCACTTGGGACCGCTATTGGGAAGGTTCTGTCGTTCGAGTTAATCAAAACATAGGGACCTTTACTCGGCAAATGGGAATGCCCATGATTGTAGGGGGGATTACCGACAAGATCAATGTCATCTTGAGTCTGCCCTATGTGAAAACTTCCGCATCTGCTGGACAGTTGGCCGGAGTCCAAGGGATACAAGACTTAGGACTTTCGGTAAAGGCAATAGTAGTAGAAAAGACCTTGGGTAAAGGCAAATTAACGGGTTTTACGAACCTTAGCCTAAGCACACCTGCTTCCAATTATTTATCGGATTACATGCCATTTAGTTTAGGTTTTGGAGCGAATGAGTTGGGAATTAGGGGCATTGGATTGTATGAACTGGATAAAGGTCCCTACTTCAGGGCATCGTATTCCTACTTGCATAGAGGGATTACCGAGGCTGAGCGGGATTTTTATTATGCCGATGGGGCCTATTATACTTCAAAAATGGATGTACCGGATGCTTTTCTAAGCCAAGTGACCCTTGGGTCTTGGATGTTTAATAAAAAATTGAGGGTGGAGGCAAGCCTGACTACCGTTCGATCTACATCTGGAGACGACATCCGGGTGTATTCCATGCCTCAACCTACCAATAAGGTTGATGTGGATCGAATCGAAGGCTTTGCTCAATATTATTTTGGATCCAAACGAAGCTTCGGAATTATAGCTTCTTACCATCACCTGTTTTCTGGAAGAAATATGGGACAATTTTCAGGTTATGGGTTAGGCCTGACCTACCAATTTAAGGCCCTTAAATGAGAAATCTTATGAAAAAATATAATTACGTACCCCTGTTGGTGGTACTTTTCTCCCTAGGGATTACTTCGTGCATGGAAGACTTGCCTAGATACAATGAATTTACCGGATATGAATTTTCAAGTTTGGACCCCAATGCTGGTCAATGGAAATTGGTCCTTCACAGCTCCCCCGAACAGATTGCCCTAGCTAGTCCTAGTGCTACCGGGTCAGCTGAACTTCTCAAGGAGTTGGAAGATGTAAAGGCAAGAAGTAAAAATGCTACAGCAGCTCAGCGAGAGGCAGTGGCCTATTGGACCAATAACCCCTTGGTAAGGTGGAATGAAATTGCCTTGGAATTGGCTACCAAATACAATTTAATTCCTGCGCCCAATCCGGATGGAACTTATCCCGTCCCTGATCCTACCAATCCATCCAAATATCCCAAGTTCCCCTATTCTCATCCGCCCTACACCAGTAGGATGTTGGCGTATTTGAGTGTAGCCCAATACGATGGATTGATCATGGCTTGGCATTATAAATATAAATTTAAGCGGCAGGCCCCCTACCAATTGGATACGCAGATCAAATCTGCCTATGAGGCCAATGGACTCTATTCTTATCCTTCGGATGGAGCTGTAGCGGCTATTGCCTCTAGAGACGTGCTTACGGCCATGTTTCCATTGGAAAAGGACTATCTAGCCCAGAAAGCGCAAGAGCATTTGGAATCCCTGCTTGTGGCAGGAATCCATGTTGCTAGTGACTTGGAGGCAGGTCAATTGATCGGAGCTGGAGTAGCTAAGACCGCCCTTGCAAGGGCATCAACAGATGGAATGAAAAATGCACAGGCACCTAAAGCCATCTCTGATTCTATTAAAAATGCAGCCAAAGCTCGCTTTGGATGGTCATGGGAAAATCAGGAGACCCCTCAAAGACTGGTGGGATTGGTTCCTTTATTTGGGAGAGTTAGGCTGTGGAATGTGCCCAATGTAGAGGCTATTCGTCCCGGTCCTCCTCCAGCACCAGGATCGCCTGTATTTCAGGAGGCGGTGTCAGAATTGAAAAGATATGCCAATACCCTCACTCCAAACCAGCGAAGGATTGCTAATTTTTGGAACGATGGATTAAATACCTACACTCCTCCTGGGCATTGGAATCGCTTTGCAAAAGAGGAGGTTGTGGCCAATAAACTCAATCCGGTGAGGACTGCTCGGGTATTTGCTTACCTCAATATGGCCATCATGGATGCAGGTGTAGGATGCTGGGATGCCAAGTATTACTACCATTATCCGCGACCAATCCAGACTATCGCTGGGTTTAAGACTATTCTGGGTACTCCAAATTTTCCTGCTTATACCTCAGGGCATGCTTCCTTTTCTGGTGCTGCCGCCGAAGTAATGGCCCATTTTTTTCCTGGAAACGCCATTCAGTTTAGGAAATGGGCAGAGGAAGCTTCCATGTCACGTATTTATGGGGGCATCCATTACTCATTTGATGCAAGTGCAGGTTTGACCCAGGGCAAGCAAGCAGCCAGTTTCGCAATTGCAAAAGCAAAATTGGATAACGCGGAATAAGGAAACGCTCCATCTAAGGAGGTCAAAGTGGCTATACAGGTACTTTGACCTCTTTTTTTAGGCTTCTTATTGCCAATACAATAAGGGCTATGGCTAAAATAAACAGCAAGGAGGCAATGGCTGCTAGAATATAGCCCTGGTCTTGGAAATTTTTCCAGGCAAAAAGTCCCAATGAAGCCAAGGTGACGGTAAACATGAAAAACATGGGAATGGTCACGAAGGTAGCAGAGATTTTGTTTTTGATCAGCCAAACCCCAATGGTCAGCAGAGCCAGAGCTGCAAGTAGTTGGTTGGCAGATCCGAAAATGGGCCATAGCTTCTCAAATTCTCCAGAGGCAAGCAATAATACGGAGAGAATCACGACAATTGTGGTGGATAGGTAGCGATTTTTGGCCATTACCTGCGCAGCAGGCTGAGGTATATCTTCAAAATATTCTTGCAGGGTAAATCTGGCCAATCGAGTACAGGTATCCAAGGTAGTTAGAGCGAATGCAGAAACGGTCAAGGCCACAAAGCCAATGGCAAAAGGCTCGGAAATCCCTAGGCTAGAGATCATACCTCCTAATCCAGTAGAAAATAAGGCTACGGGCCCCACTTCATTGATACGACTCAGGTATTCGGATCTATCCAAGATCACTACTGCCCCTACCGAAATGATGGCTAAGAAAGATTCGATAAGCATCCCGCCAAAACCTACAATTTTTGCATCACTTTCCTTATCCAATTGCTTGGAGGTAGTTCCAGAAGCTACCAAAGCATGGAAACCTGAGATTGCCCCACAGGCAATGGTTACAAACAAGACGGGAAATACGTACCCCAAACTATCACTTGAGACTTGTACTTCTGTGCTCATTTCTATTTGGGGATTTGCAATGATGACTCCTGCCACCGCTGCGATCATCATGCCGTAGAGCAAATAGCTGTTGAGGTAGTCTCTGGGTTGAAGTAGCAGGGAAACTGGGGTGACTGAGGCTAAAAAAGCATAGGCCAATAGTCCTCCAACCCACCAGGTATAGTCCAAGGTTACAGGAAGCTGGGTCCCGAGATAGACAAAATAGTACATCAAAATCACCCCAATTACCGTGATAGCTATAAAGGCAATTTTTTTATTACCAACGAGTCGATTTAAATACCCGAATGAAACTGCTAAAAAAATAAATAAGATAGAGGCTGAGGCTACTCCTGGATTGGCTACGAAAGTTTTGGCGATAATGTCTGAAAAAACGCCTATGACCAAAATTAAGGTAGAGAAACTAAAAAGAATGAAGAGCTGCTTTCCTTTGATTCCGATCTGATTGCGAATGATAACTCCTATGGATTTGCCCTCTGTTCGCAATGAAGCGGCTAAGCTTCCTAAGTCGTGTACGGCTCCAAAGAAAATTCCTCCCAATAAAATCCAAATTACAGCAGGGACCCACCCAAAGGTAACAGCAATGATGGGTCCTACGATAGGCCCTGCTCCAGCAATGGAAGCAAAGTGATGACCTAAAACTACAATGGGCTTGCTGGGCTCATAGTCAATTCCATCTCGTAAAGTGTGGGAAGGTGCCTTTCTTGAATCGCTAAGTCCAAATTTCGAGTACACAAACTTTCCATAAAATCGGTAGGCTAAAATCAGGACGATAGCGGAAATCAGGAGAAGAAGGGATAGGCTCATGGTAGAAGGAATTAACCTTGAAAAGCAACTTTGAAATTACCTAGGAGATAGGACTTCCAAAATACTAAAATTTAACCCAAGACAAAACAGTTTCTATTTTAAGGAATGCTCTCCAAGAAAATGCTAGATTGATTTCTTGTTTTAATAATGGAATTTAAGCCTACCTTTGTACCCTTCAAGTCTTCAAAAAACCTACACATTCTTATGGCTTGGTTTAAGCGAACTGACAAAGGCATCAAAACTTCTACCGCAGAAAAGAAAGATACTCCGGATGGGCTGTGGTACAAAACTCCCAACGGCACGATTGTTCATACGAGAGAGTTAAAAAACAATGCTTATGTCTCTCCTAGTGATGATTTTCATGTCAAAATAGGCTCAAAAGAATATTTCGAAATCCTGTTTGACAACAATAAATTTACCGAGTTGGATGCGGAAATGAAGTCGGGTGATCCGCTCAAGTTTGTGGACACAAAATCCTATGCGTCAAGAATTGAAGCGACCATCTCTAAATCAGAATTAAATGATGCCGTGAGGGTGGCCTATGGAAAAATGAATGGACATGATCTGGTCATTGCATGTATGGATTTTAATTTTATTGGCGGTTCTATGGGCTCTGTAGTTGGAGAAAAAATTTCCAGAGCTATAGATTATTCCTTAAAACACCGGGTTCCTTTCCTAATGATTTCTAAATCTGGGGGAGCAAGGATGATGGAGGCAGGATTTTCATTGATGCAAATGGCGAAAACTTCAGCCAAATTGGCTCTATTGGATCAGGCTAAAGTGCCTTATATTTCCCTTTTGACTGACCCCACTACGGGTGGAGTTACTGCCTCTTATGCCATGCTGGGTGATTTCAATATTGCTGAGCCAGGAGCTTTGATTGGATTTGCAGGTCCGCGGGTCATCCGAGAAACCATTGGCAAGGATCTTCCCAAAGGGTTTCAAAGTTCTGAGTTTGTTTTGGATCATGGATTTCTCGACTTCATCGTTGACAGACGCTTGCTAAAATTGAAGTTGAGTACCTTGTTGCAACTCATAAAAAATTGAGGAAGGGATCGAGAATTTTAACGTAAAAAGGACAAAACTTTTTAAGCGAATATTGGATTTATAAATATATTTGTGCGCCTTTTCATGGGCCATTTTCTAAAGGAAAAGTAAACTTAACAGTTCATGGGTTCAGTAATTATTACTTCCATTGTAGCCTTTACGGTAATTATCCTGCTACTAGTCTTTATCCTCTTGTATGCCCAATCCAAATTGGTGAATTCAGGGGATGTAAAAATCATTATTAATGGGGATGAAAGCAATCCGGTTGTTGCTTCCGCAGGTTCTAGTTTGCTCTCCACCTTAGGTAATCAAAAGATTTTTCTTCCTTCCGCTTGTGGAGGGGGAGGGACTTGCGCCATGTGCAAGTGTATCGTGGATGAAGGTGGAGGAGATGTGTTGCCTACAGAGGTAGGTCACTTAAGTAGGGCAGAGCAGCAAGGTCATGTTAGACTTGCGTGTCAAGTCAAAGTAAAGCAGGACATGAAGATTCGCGTGCCTGAAGAAATTTTTGGAATCAAGAAGTGGGAATGTGAAGTTATTTCCAACTACAACGTTTCTACTTTTATCAAGGAATTTATGGTAAAGTTGCCTGAAGGAGAGACTTTACATTTTGAGGCAGGAGGATACATTCAGATCGATGTACCTGCAATAACAGTCAACTTTAAGGACATGGACATTACTCCACATCCGGAGTTGGGTCACCCTGCTGATGTCTACAAAAGCGATTGGGATAAGTTTGGATTGTGGAGCTTGGTAATGAAAAATGAAGAGCCTTTGTTTAGGGCGTATTCCATGGCAAATCACCCGGCAGAAGGAAATATAGTCATGCTCACCATCCGTATCGCTACTCCTCCATGGGATAGAGCAAATAATCGCTGGATGGATGTCAATCCTGGGGTGTGTTCTTCCTATGTCTTTGGTAGAAAGCCTGGAGATAAGGTGATGATATCAGGACCTTATGGAGAATTCCATATCAATCCTACGCAAAGAGAAATGGTCTACATTGGGGGTGGAGCCGGTATGGCTCCCTTAAGAGCACAAATTTTCCATTTGTTCCATACCGAAAAGACCAAAAGGAAAGTATCGTATTGGTATGGAGGTAGATCAAAGAAAGAGCTTTTCTATGTACCTCATTTCCGAGAAATAGAGAAGGAATTTCCAAACTTCAGTTTCCATATAGGTCTTTCTGAACCTCTTCCAGAGGACAATTGGAAAATCAAAACTTCTTTGGAAGATAAGAAAGCAGACGGTTATGTAGGCTTTATACACCAAGTCTTGTTTGACAATTACCTCAAGAATCATCCTGAGCCAGATGAGGTAGAATACTACCTTTGCGGTCCTCCATTGATGAATGCTGCGGTATTGAAACTTCTCGATGACTTGGGAATTCCTAAAGAGAACATTCGCTTCGACGATTTTGGAGGATAAGTCGACCTCTCAAAAATCCTGCTTCGGCAGGATTTTTTTTTAGGTATCATTTTTGATTAGTTTTAACTACTGATTTTCTAGACATGCAAATTCATTCTTTTTTTGAGCCGATAGCCGCTGAAGTAGTAGAAAAAACTTATCCAGATAATGCTTTGGTAAGGCAAATTGCGCTTCACTACGAATCATTTCCCGATCTTAAGCACGTACAACTTGCCTTAATTGGCCTAACCGAGAGTCGTGGAGCAAAGAGTTCTCAAAGTGTTTATCGGGCTAGTACGGAGATTCGTGAAAAACTTTATGAATTAAAAAAGGGAGCCTTCTCCTATAGAATTGCTGATCTTGGAAATTTGATTTGTGGCGAAAGCCTCAATGACACCTACCAACATGTTCGTCAGGTCGGAGAATATCTGATAAAGCAACAAATATTGCCCATATTTTTTGGGGGTTCACATGACCTAGACTATGGACAATACTTGGCTTACCAAAAATTGAAAAAATTAGTTACCCTGCTTACCGTTGATGCCAAAATTGATATGGAAGAAAAGGGACCTGAAAGTGATCGCCATACCCAAGAGATCGTCTTGCATCAACCCAATTTCCTATTTTCCTATGCGCACTTAGGTTACCAAAGTTTTTTAGTGGATTCTAGCTTGGTGCATGTTTTGGAAAAGCTCTATTTCGATCACGTGCGCATCGGCCAAATCCGGGATAATATAAATGAAATTGAACCTCTGATTCGCGATGCGGATCTTCTAAGTTTTGACCTATGTGCACTTCAATCTAACGTAGCTCCTGGAGCCGTGGATGCACAGCCCTTTGGATTGACAGGAGAAGAAGCTAGCCAGATTTGTTGGTTTGCAGGTTCCAATGAAAAACTAAGTTCTTTTGGCCTGTATGGCTATGATCCCTACTTTGACGATGCTCGCAACAAAACCGCAAAAGTAGCTGCCGTCATGATATGGTATTTTATTGAGGGATTTTATAGTCGTAAAGACAGCTATTCTTTCAAGAGTGCAGATTATATGAAGTATACAGTGTCTTTGGACAAAACCCCCAACACCTTAGTTTTTTATAAAAGCAAGCGAAGTGGGAAATGGTGGATGGAAATACCTTATAATGATACAGGAATTTTTGATCGAGTGAGCACCGTACCCTGTAGTTATGCTGATTATCAGATGGCCCAGAAAGGAGAAATTCCCGAGCGTTGGATCACAGCACAGATCAAGTTGTATTGATGGAATCCTATACAAGCAAGCAACTTGCCTTAAGAAATGGTCAGGATACCCCTGAAATTTGGGTAGCCTACAAGGGCATCATTTACGACGTGACTTCTTCAAGATTGTGGAAAAAAGGCATGCATTACGAACATTGGGCAGGTCAGGATTTGACTACAGAGCTTGCTGATGCTCCACATACGGAAAGTGTTTTCAAAAAATTTCAAGCCATTGGCCAACTAATTTCCAATGATACTACTAGCAGATAGCGGATCGAGTAAGACCGATTGGAGAATATTACATAAAGATGGGCAGGTTAGCCACTACCGAGGGATAGGGTTTAATCCCTATTACATGAGTCCAGAAGAGATGGCCCAGCAGTTGAGACAGGATTTTCTGCTAGCCCATGCCCAAGAAATTCAACAAATTTTTTACTATGGAGCAGGATGTGCTGCGCCAGAGCGACAAAAAGACGTGGCTTCGGCCTTGAGAAGTATTTTTGAAAAGGCTAGCATACAGGTGAATCATGACCTACTTGCTGCTGCCAAAGCGACTTGTGGGAAGGAGGCTGGAATAGCGTGTATCTTAGGCACAGGATCAAATAGCTGTGACTACGATGGGCAAGTCATCCTTCGGTCTCGTCCAGCTCCAGGGTATATCCTTGGAGATGAGGGTGGGGGATGCGATGTGGGAAGGCAGTTTCTTCAAGATTTTATTCATGAAGAAATGCCAGATTACCTACGCAAGATGGCCATTGATCGATTTCAACTCAGTCAAAATGGAATTCAAGACCAGGTCTATCGTCAACCGTATCCCAATCGTTACATGGCAAGCTTTTGTAGGTTTATTACTGAGAATAAATCGGATCCCTATTGCTTTGCCTTGTTTTACAATTCCTTTCAGCGGTTTTTTGCCAAACACGTATGCAAATACCCAGCTTACCAAAAAAAGACGACGCACTTTGTGGGTTCCATCGCTTATTACAATGAGGATATGTTGCGTAAAGCAGCTTCAGACTTGGGAATTCAAGTGGGAAGAATTTTAGAAAGCCCCATTGAAGGCCTTACCCTATACCACCAAGACATCTTATGAAAAAAGTAACTGAAAGCAGCTCCTTATATGAAAACTTGGAGGCCATGAGCGCCACCGAATTGCTGACGCATATCAATGCAGAAGATCATAAAGTGGCTCCCGCTGTAAAGGAAATTATTCCACAGCTTTCTTCCTTGGTAGATCAGATTGTGGTTAGAATGCGAGAAGGAGGTAGACTTTTTTATATCGGTGCTGGTACGAGCGGACGATTGGGAATTTTGGATGCCTCAGAATGCCCGC
>Ga0315907_10004503_pt1 | contig 15641 bp, 11 predicted proteins | sample LakEriMetagenome_3_FD_203525 | JGI IMG/M metagenome (GOLD analysis project Ga0315907, IMG submission 203525) | Freshwater fungal communities from buoy surface, Lake Erie, Ohio, United States - Buoy 12 MA123 | ecosystem: Environmental > Aquatic > Freshwater > Lake > Lake biofilm | place: USA... | reverse complement strand
CGTTTGCTCGCATCGGTCAGGTTTGGGCTTCCCCGTACAAAGACCAATTCCGGGACGCTTAAGGTTCCGACGGTTGTCAGTTTCCCCCATTGCGCATCCGTTAGAGCCTTGAGTTTGTTTTCCTCGCGGATCGTTTCGTTGGCAAGCCCTGGGTGGAAGCTCTTGTTGAGCAAGCTCTCCAGGGGGCGATCGTAGAAGTACTTAGTGAATCGGTTTGCGTTGTTTGGTTCGTCGATCGTGCCGGCTTTGACCAGCACATTCGAGATTCGCCCGAGGATGTCTTCGATGTGCACCAGAGCACCGGCGCGTTTTCCGAAGTGAGCGAGGTTCTCCTGGGTGTTCTTCCACTGGATCCCCTGCACGAGCCGCTTGGCCTGTGCCTCGGTCAGTTCCTGTTTGGTCTCTTTGGCATCCTGAAGCAGGAGCTTGATCATGGCCTCTTCTTCGCGGAAGTTATAAAGTGCGGTGAAGTAGGCTTCGAGGATCGACTCGACGGCAGGTCCGTTTTTCAGGAGGAAGTCGCGACTGACGACCAACGTATCGACGATGTATCCGGTGAAGCGTGACGAGTCGACCAGCACGTGGAGTTGGTCGTTGGCCAGCATCTGGGAAACGTAAGGCTCCCAGGTGACATAGACCTCATCGGTCTGAGGGGTCGCTGCCCGGTACTTGGCCAAGACGGCTTCGGGTGAGGCTACGTTTTGAATACTCGCAGTGTTCGATTGATCGAGGCCAAAGTCTTGCATCACGACGCGGGCGAGGGTCTCGCTCGGAGAGTCCCCGACCAGGACGAAACGGACCTCGGGCCGATTGAGTTTATCGACGTCGGGGAATTTGGTTTTGTAAGCCAGCATCGCATCGGCACCGCGGGTCTCATCGATGATTCCAACGATTGTTCCGGCCGGATATTCTTTGCCGGAGAACTGTTTCAGGAGGGCATCAGCCGGAAAGGCTGCGAGTTGGAGTTTGCCGTTTTCGAGTTCCGCGGCGCGCTGGGTGTAGTTGGCACCGTCGTCGACGTTGTTGATCCGGATGCCTCGATCGGCAAGTTGCTTGCGGAACTCTTCGGACCGAAGGACCGCATAGCCCGAGAAGTTATCGAGTCCAAGGTTCAGTTCGAAGCGATAGCGGCTCGTGCCCGAGGTGGCCGCCAGGGTCTGATCGGCCTGCTGCTTGGTCGCTTGCTGCTGCTGCTGGTTTTTTTTCGGGACGATGATCCATCGCCAAATCCCTACTCCTATGGCAAGCAGGACCAGCCAAGTCAGCGCGACGAGTACGATTTTCCCTTTGGTCGAGGAGTCAGACACAGCAAGTTGGTTTCTGGGGGGAGCAAGTTTGGGTATCGGGAACCGAGCCCGCAGGATTTATTGTAAGGTCTCGGAGCGATCTCTGGAACGATCCGAACGAGGAACAGGAAAGGTCACCTGAATAAAAAATTCGACCAAATTCTAAAGCAAATCTCACTTGGTCCTAAAATTGGGAGCTATGGACCAATCCAAGCTACCTACGCCGCACAACAACTTTTTCCAATATGCGTTTTCGCATCCTGCGGCGGCCAGGAATTTGATCGAATTGCACCTGCCTGCCGATTTGGTCCAGATCCTGGATCTTGATTCGCTCGAGCTTCAAAAAGATTCGTTTGTCGATGACGAATTGCGGGACACTTACTCGGATATGCTCTATTCGATCCGGCTCTCGGGCCAAGACGGTGAGCCGGTCGAGGGACAGGTTTATATTCTTTTGGAGCACAAGAGCCAGTCGGATCCGATGACCTGTTTTCAGTTGCTCCGTTACATCGTCCGGATATGGGAGCAGCGACTGCGCAAGGGCCAAGCTTTGTGCCCTGTATTCCCGCTGGTGCTCTATCATGGCCAGGAGGCTTGGTCGGCTCCCGTTAGCCTCGAAGAGTTGATCGGTGGTCCGAGTATTCTCTTTGAACAAGGTGTTCGAATGGCTTATCCGGTCGTGGACATTGGACAGATACCGGATGAATTGCTGGCGACCGACCCCTTTTTGCAAAGTGTGCTTGGACTGCTAAAATATAGTCGGACAAGAAACTTCAGGGACAAGCTTGAGTCCATTTTGCGGTGTTTGCTTGAAATCGGCACGGCGGAGTTGCAGGCAGAGCATTTGGATGCGGTGTTGGTCTATATTACGACAGTTACTCCTTCGATTCCCATGGAGACCCTTGCGATGACGATCCAAAAGATATTTCCAACGCAAATCGAGCCAGGTTCGATCGCCGACGAGTATATGAAGAAAGGTCGATTGGAGGGGATCCAGGAAGGTCGTCAAGAGGGTCGTCAGGAAGGTCGTCAGGAAGGCAAGCAGGAGGGCAAGCAGGAGGGACTCAAGGAGGGCCAGATCCAACTGATCCAAACCCTGCAGGAGATTCTAGGATTACCGCTGAGCGATGCATCGACTTTCCAAGACCGATCGCTTGGTCAGTTGCAAGCGATCACAGCCGAACTTCGTCAACAGGTCCGTGAGCGTAATTAGCTTCGGGAACATTCGTTGCATTTCCCAGTACCCAAGTCATCTGCATGACAGACTCCAACGTCCCCCTGCCCTTCCTCAAACCTCGCGAAGCACATGCCCACAAAGGGGACTTCGGCCACGCACTCCTCGTCGGCGGTGGACCTGGTATGTCCGGTGCGATCTGCCTTGCAACCCTAGCCGCCCTGCGATGCGGCGCAGGTCGGACCACCGTAGCTGCCCGTTCTCACACACGCCAAATCGTCCAAACGACCACTCCTTGTGCCATGACCATGCCCCTCGAGGAGGTCTCCCAAGGCTACCTAGCCGAATCCTCTGCGAAAATCTTGCTCGGCAAATATTCGCCAGGGACCGTCCTGGGCATCGGTCCGGGCTTGGGGCGTGAATCAAGCCAGGACCGAATGGTCGTCGAATTATTCAAAAGCTGGCCAGGGACCGCTGTCTTCGATGCCGATGCCCTCAATGCGATCTCCGAGGGCACCTTCGGGTGGAGCTCGGCTGCAACTCCCTGCGGCTCTCGGATCCTTACCCCGCACCCGGGCGAATGGGCACGCCTGTCGAACATCCAAGCCGATGAGCCCGAGGAACAACAGCGCGCGGCCGTCGAACTGGCCAAGCGAACTCAATGCATCGTTGTTTTGAAAGGACATCAAACCCTTGTGACCGACGGGCAACGCCATTATCGCAACACCACTGGCAACCCTAGTCTTGCCGTCGGAGGGAGTGGCGATGTGCTCACCGGGATGATCGTCGCGTTGGTCTGCCAAGGACTTACGGACTACGATGCGTCCGTTCTGGCCGTGTACCTGCATGGATTGGCCGGGGATATTGCCCACCGACAACTCGGTACCCCGAGCACCCTGGGCACCGACCTGATCGATGCTCTCCCCGCTGCGTTTCGCCAATACCGCGCAGCGCATAGCTAAGCAATCCTTCGACAAAAAAAGTTGCGTCCTATCCAAAAAAGGTTTATTCTCACAGAGGCGATACCGAGGATGCCTCTCCCTCCCAAGATCGTTACGACGGATATCTACACACATCCACAAGCGTCCTCACGACCCGAGCGGAGCCCACAGCCATCATGACGGCAAGAGAACCTCGGACCAGCGGCACCCTTTTGCGACGCGTGCAACGCAGCGATGACCAAGCGGCTTGGTCAGAACTGGTAAACCGCTACAACCCGATGCTCGAACGCTGGACCCGAGCCCATTTCGGCAACCGAGTCGATGTCGATGAGGTCTCTCAACGCATTTGGTGCGAACTGGTCCATCGCCTCCCAGGTTTCCACTACGACTCGAAACGCTCCTTTCGAGCTTGGCTCAAGTCCTTGCACAAAAGCCGTGTGCTCGACTACCTCAAGCAACAGCGCCGCTATCGAAGTCACCTGGTTCGTTTCGCAGACCAAGCTTCCGAATCGTTTGCAATGGGGTTTGCCAAAGCGACACCGACACCAACGTCGACCCGGACACCGAACTCAAACGAATCGAACTTGCCCCGATCCAACCCAACCGGGTTGTCGATCGATCGGATCTTGGAAATTCAAAACCGAGTCCAGGATCGGGTCTCGGCGCAGACATGGGAGCTTTTTTGGCAAGTGACGATCGAGAATCAAACCGTCGGAGATGTAGCCCGCGCGCATTCGATGCGATATGCCTCGGTCTTTGCCGCCGTCTCGCGTGTCAACAAAATGCTTCGCGCTGAATCGCTCCAGTCGAAATCTAGCCACTGCGAGACTGACTGCGAGACTGGCTGTGGGACCGACTGTGGGACTAGGCCATGAATCTCCCCTCGACCCGCCTCCCGACCTGCCCCTCGATCGAAATCCTTAAAAGTCTGGAGGTTTTGCCCCAGGGTATCTCAGATCGACCTGACCTGCAGTCGATCGAGGAGCATGTCGAAGCTTGCCAGCAATGCCAACGGCAACTCGAGGAGATCTTGGCCGACCAACAGCAGCAACTCGACAAGTCGTTGGTCGAACCGATCCCTGGCTACCGAATCTTGAAGCTCCTCGGTCGCGGTGGCCAAGCTTGCGTCTATCTAGCCGTCGAGCAATCGACTCGACGGCACGTCGCTTTGAAGGTCATCCCCAAGCCCTCCTGCGACGGGGCACTTCAAATCGATGCCTGGCGTCGCGAGATTCTCGTCGCGGCCCGGATGGACCACGTCAATCTCGTTCGGCTCTACAGCGTGCAGGAGAGCCAACTCGCCTTCATCCTGGTCTTCGAGTACATCGCCGGTGGTACCCTTCAAAGTGTTTTTTCAAGGGACTGCAACCCCGGGGAGATCGCCAAACTGATGGTCCAGATCGCTCAAGGGCTCTCCAAAATCCACACGATGGGTTTTTTGCACTTGGACCTCAAACCTTCGAATATCTTGATCGACCGTTCGGCTGGCGATTCGCCCGATAGCTGGGTACCGAAAATTTCCGATTTTGGAATCTCAAGGGCCATCCGATTGAAGGCAGGTCCGAGCGATCTTGAGTCTCACAAGTCTGAGGAATTCCAGGGGTTCGGAACCCTTCCGTACATGGCCCCGGAGCAATTGCTCGGGCTGGACGAACTTCTGACCCCCAAGGCCGATCTGTTCGCACTAGGCCGAATCCTTCAACAATGGCTCGATCATCGGCCTGAATCGGACCAGCGGCATGGCTTGCAAACGATCTGCGAGGGCTGCTTGGAAATCGATCCCCAGCGTCGATATGCGTCGACTGCTGAATTCATAGCGGCGATCGAAACTTGGCTCGATCGGCCTAGTAGAAACCATCGCAAACCGATTGCAGCATTGCAGACGATCGGGTGGGCCTTCGTCTTGATCACGATGCTCATTTCGCTCAGCCAGTGGATGCGTTTGGGGCAATCTAAAAGCACCCCCAAAGCGATGGGGCTTGCGACTTGGCTCGCGACCCTCGACACGGCCCCTGAGGCGATTACCGATTCGATCGCCGTGGAGCTTTCCGAATCGAGTTCGCGTTGGACCAACACCTTTATCGCCAACGGAATGGTCTCTAAGGAGCCCGAGCAAGCCCTTCGCTATGCGGTCCTACAACGCAGCGCCGCGGAAAGGATGGCAGGCAAATTAGACACCCAGCGGATGCCCTTGGCGCGCGACCTGCTCTCGAATGCCATTTCCTTGATGGATTCTCTGCGAGCGCACCACCCCGAGGACTCCAGTTTGCTCAAAGAGGCCATCGCGACGCAATATGCGGCAGGCCTCTTGCGTTACCATAGCCAAGACATTCCCCATTATGACGAGTACTTCCAAAGCCGTCTCGAAGCCCTTGAAGAAACATGCCGTCTGGTGGCTGATTTGAAAGATCCTGTTCAGCAAATCTTCTGGTCCACACGGGTCCTCGATGAATTGCGGGGGTCCCGACGGACGGCTCGCTGGGGGGGCCAAACCAGCAGTATGGAGTTGGTCGTCCACTCAGAGAAAATCTGTGTGGCAATCCTCGAAAAGCTCCTCGTGTCGAACAGGTCACTTCAAGCTCAAGACCTTCAGGTACGCCTGAGACTGGCCTTGGCTCCCGAAGAAGAACCGCAAGTCCTCGAACAACTCCGCCACAGCGACGCAACGAGGGCCTGGTTGTTCGCCGAGGACATTCCAATGCTCACACGCGAGCTGATCGCCGCAGAGCTCGGTGGCCATGTCTTCGAATACCATGGTGACTCTCCGCAGGATCCTCGCAAACGGATCGTCGGCCTAAGCGACCGACTTGCCGATGTCCCGGGCGGCGATGCGATCCTGCCTCTGGTCTTTCAAGAGGATCTCATCCGCTTCGTCGCTGGGGTCAGCACCCACCATCGACTCAAGGGTCAATTGGATAGAGCCGAACACATTCAACGCGGCTACCTAGCGGTATGCGATATCTGCTTGGATCTCTATCCCGACCATCCAAGTCTCTACTTGGCCAGAAGCGAGGCCTACTTGCAAGCTTGGAAAAACGCCCTGCGACGCGATGACGATCCGGCGGCTATCGAAGCGTTAACGCAGTCGTACCGAGCATCCCAAAAGGCACTGGAGCTTGCGCCGAACAATGCCCTGGCCAGCCACCAAGTCTCCGATCGGCTCAAACGGCTGACCCGTTTCGAGACCCAAAACAACCCATCAACGGTAGAGCAACGAACCGATTCGGACCATCGTCGAACCCTGCTCGATGGCGATCTGAAAATCGTCACTCATCCCCATCGATAATTCGGGCAGCGGAATACCAAAGTCCACCTGCCAACGGTCCCGCAGGTGCCTCAGTCGCTCGAACTCCCGATGCGTCTGGTCCACGTCTCCTTGCAGGGAACTCATCCCCATAAGCCCGCAAAGATCCAACCGCTGCTGCCATAGCGGAGTCGATAGGTATTTGTGCAACACCTGCTGAGCCTCCTCGGGGCTCAAACCGGTCTTGGTGCTGTCCTCGGTCACGTTGAGCTCCAGGAGGATCCGAAGCCGTTGGCCCCGCCCTTCGGATTCGAGAACCACATCCTTGGCCATTTGCTCGCCGAGCCGCTCGGAGTCCATCGCGTGCATCATCCAGAGCAACGGGATTGTCCGAGGCGATTTATTCCGCTGCAGATGGCCGATCATGTGCCAACGCACGCTAGGGTCGACTCGGGTCGCTTTTTCCCAAAGAACCTGCGGTCGATTTTCGGCCAAATCCGAGCACCCGAGCCGAATCAGCTCGTTGCAGGTCTGGACTCCAACCGTTTTGGTCACGGCCACCAGCGTTACTTCGGAGGGCTTTCGCTGCGCTTTTTGGCAAGCTTGATCGATCTGCAAGCGAACCAATTCCAGGTTTTTTGCGAGGCGATCGGGGTCCAAAGATTCCTCAAAGTCCGGATTTAACGCCATGTTGGTTCCTCAAAGAGGATCTTTCCGCAATCCGATTGCAAATAGAACTGGTTTGTGTACAATGCCAGCGTCGATCCTAGGATCGAGACCGCCATAGAATACCGCGAGAGATACCCCTAGAGTGCATTGGACCAAGGTCGATGGGTAATTGGAAGGATCGATTGGGAATTTTCGCTTCGGCAACTTGTGCCGTCCACTGCGCTGCGACCCCGGTGCTGCTGGCGACCCTTCCTGCCTTGAAATTCACCGAGTGGATGGCAAGCCCGCTGTTTCATCAGATCGCCGCAGTGGCTTGCTGCAGTATCGTCGCGGTCGCGATTTGGCCATCGTTCCTCAAGTTCCGAGACTACCGGATCTTGTCCCTCTCGAGCTTGGGACTGGGACTTATCCTCAGCGCCGCGTTCGTTTTGCCTGACGAGTGCTGCTCGAAGGAACTTCCAAGCGGCCAGCCGTTAGCCCTTGTCTCCGATTCCCATGTCTCCAAGACCAGCGAGTCGGCTGATTGTTGCAGTGAAAGCTGCTGCAAGAAAGAGGTCCAAGTCGCTCTGAAGCACGACTATGCACACGACCACGACCATGCACACGACCACGACCATGCTCACGACCACGACCATGCTCACGAGCATGACCATGCTCACGGGCATGACCATGCTCACGGGCAGAGCCCAACGATGCAACTCGCGGGTATCGGATCCATTCAACCGTGGATGACGCCCCTAGGAGGCGTGTTTTTGATGTTTGCTCACGGATTGAATCTCCGGTTGAATCTCCGGGGCCGCAAATGCACTGCCGCCGGTTGCTCCGATACCGATTGCTAGATCGGCAGGTTCGGAGTGTTCGGTGGTTGCTGTCTTTAACCACGGAAAACACGGAATACACGGAAAGGAATCGTCGCACGGTTATGCCTTACTTCCGTGTGTTCGGAGTGTTCAGTGGTTGCTGTTTTTTTAACCACGGACAACACGGAACACACGGAAGGATGCGGGTTTACCACGGATGGTCAAAGCCCGGAACGTCGGGCTGAGTTTCGCGATCGCGCGTGAACCACTTCGGCGAGTGCATCCTGTCATCCGAAGCTATCCACTTGGCGATGATTGCAGTCGGGCCGAGTGTCATTTCATGCTGATGCACAATCCTTACTTTTTTGTCGTCAAGGAACGCTATCTCAATCTCTTCGAATGATCCCACGTGGTGATAGGAACCGGCAGTCACCGAATATCGATGAGAGTGCAAGAGGCTATCGCTGGATTCGGTTCGCTTGAAGTCGAAGTGGAAATGTTCCAGTTCCGTCGATTTCAGATGTTGTTCAAATGCATCCGCCAGAGCGTCAAGGGAATCGTATTCTGTATCGCATTCGACCACCGAGCGAATCCGTGGTTCGACAGGTCTGTTGGGTGGGTAATCGCATACGTCCAAATCGCCCGATGACACCAGACGGCGATACCAATCGTTGTCTCTCCCGCGATAGCGGATGCATCGTAACTCTGCGCCTCGAATTGCCTCAAACATCATGTCGCACTCAGCTTGGGTTGACGGCTGACGTTTTACGAAGCAGTGCGATGTCTCATCGTAGGCGAATAGGGACGGTGCGGATTGCATCGGCACGTCGCAAGCAGTGCAACATCCGTGCTCGACATAGAAGTCGCCTTCAGCGTTCAGCGGGTGTGCGGTCATCGTGTTTTTACCAATCCCCGTTTCGGCCTCGTCTGACCGCTTCCTCGAGTCGTCATTACCCGAGCTAGAAGACCCGATCGGGTCGCGCGTTGTTCGACCAGTGTTGGCTCGGGTCGCTTCCCCGTACGTGGATTCCTTTCTCGTTCCATTGCATCCCGGCTCGAACGCTTGCAGCACAGAACCGCAGGGTCAAACCACACCTTCTGCGAGGCGAGAGGTTCGCTTCGGATCCATGGAGCAATAGATCGCTGTGGATCGAGACCTGTCCGGCCTTGAGCACATCGTAGACGACCTGCCCGTATTGCTCGGCGTTGTCGATCGATTGGTTCAGCACGTTGTGTTCGGCACTGTCGCTTTCGCGGTAGGTCATGTGTCCGAAATGGTGGGAACCCGCGATGAACTTCATGCAGGCATTTTCCTGGTCTGCATCGTCGACGGCTAGCCACACGGTGGCGGCTTTGGAGGGAGACAAAGGCCAGTAGCTGGCGTCTTGGTGCCAAGCGACCATTTTTCCATCGTGAGGCATTTTGCAAAAGAAGTGCGAGCCCCAAGCGATGACGTCCTGGCCCAAAAGGTCCGAGACATAATCGACGATTCTGCGGTCGGTCAGGATATCGTAGACCGGTCCGTACTTGAGATGGGCCGAGGAGATCGAGTAGCTGTTGCCACCCTCAGCGACGACCTTCTCGAGCAGTTCGTCAAAGTACTTGCGGATCGATTGGATCTCGCTCGGGGAGTAGACGTCCAGTGGAGCGATGAATCCCTGAGTATTGTAGTGGTCGATCTGCTGGCTCGATAAGGTCTTCGGAGCGTTGTTTTCGACCGGATAGAAGTTCAGGTCCCGGCCCATGGCTTGAAGCGATTGGGCGTCGGGCGTGATGCTGAATTTGCTCATGGAACCAGTGTGCTTTCGAGAGGGGATGTAAGTGGATGCAGATGGATCTCAGGCAAGTAAACCTCGGGCAAGTAAACCTCAGGCGATCGATTCGCTGCTCATTGTGAGCCAGCCGAGTGGACTCTACAAGTCCTGGCGGTACAACAGCCAGCAGCTTACCGAAAGCATCACAGCGATAAAAATGCCGTTGCTCCAGATGGGCTGCCAAGGGTCCGAGACGACCTGGGGCATATCCAAGTCGGCGCGATCGATGGCGCTGATTTTGTTTTCGGGATTTTTCAGAACGTATTGGATCGTCTCTTGGATCGCCGAAGGCTTGGGATTGACCAAGTAGAACGGGTTGATCAGGTAGTCGTAGAGGAACTCAGGAGTCGTTCGGCTCGGGCGATAGGCTTTTTCAGAGCGGGTCAATTGATTGTCCCAAACATCGAGTTGTTTGACATGGTGAGCCACCCACAATCGGCCCGACTTGTCGAAAGCCATCGAAGAGATGTTTCCTTGGCCAGAGAGATTCGGTGCGGTGAGATTCACTGGCAGTGGACCATTTGGGTTGCTGCTCAGGACCCAGAGGCGGCCGTCGCGTTCCAAGAGTGCGACTCTGCCATCGTCGCCTTGCGCGGTGCGCTTGATCGTCTTTGGGCCGATGGCCTCGAGGGTACCAACCTTTTCCATCCGATCCATGTCGACCAATATCGGGGTCATCGTATCGGGGCATACGATCGCGATGCGACCGCATACGACAAGGTTCACGACGGTCTCGGCGGGGATATCCAGATCGATGCTGTTTTGTTTCTGAAGCTTCTTGCCGTCGAAATCCAATCGCACCAATTTTCCTTTGGACGCCAGAACGACCGAGTCGCTCCCTGGAACGATGTTCGCAGCGATCGGTCGGCGGTAGTCCCAATCGGCATCGGTGATTTTCTTATGCGCTTCGGTCGCTTGGGGCAATTTCAGATCGAATCCCAACACCGAGATCTTTTGTTGATCGGCTTTGGCGGCCGACTCTCGATCGAACCAAAAAAGTCCATCGGCAGTCAGGGACAAAAACGAATCCCGCCAGGGGAGAATCTCGGAGGTGCCATTGGGCAACTCCGGGGCCGTATCGAGTCTTGAGTCGTCCCATAGGTTGCGAGTTTTTTTCTTGGCCGTCTCGGTCTCGCTAGTCGCTGGGATATCCGCTGGGATATCTGTCGCTGGGATCTCCGTTGCTGGGATATCCGTCGCCTCGGATGCTTTGCCCGATAGTGCCGGGAGTTTCAGTTCCGGGAGCTTCACGATATCGAGTCTTGGCGAGTCGTTACCGCCTAAGCCGAAGGGGACAAAGCGAGTGCGTCCGAAGTAGAGGACGCCTTGCTGGGTATCCATGATCGGTCCGAGGACACGCTGGCCGTTGACTTCGCCGAAACCGACTTGCCATGTATTGAGGGGCTCGTTCCAAAACAGCAATCGCCCTTGTTGGTTGGCCGCGATGGGGGTATCGCCGACGGCGACGATCGATTGGATTGTCGGGGGGCCTTTGAGGAAGCCTTCGGCAAAACCGCGGACTACACCGATGGTAAAGCACAGTCCCCAGAACAGGGCCGTGAGAACGACGCAGATGATGGGGTTTTTCCAAACGAGTCCTACCAAAGCAGAGACCGAATAGAAGATCATGAAGGAAAAAATAAAGAGCGGGATGCACCAGAGGATCCCTCGGTTCCAGATTCCCAGTTGTATTCCGGCGTAGAAGTACAGGCCGACCAAAAAGACCCCGACGTTCATCGCGACAAAAATGCAGCCGCCTAGGTATTTGCTCAAAAACAGCAAGCTTCGAGACAGGGGCTTGCTCAAGAGCAGGTGGAGCGAGCCGGTTTGGAACATATCGGGAATCATCGGCGCGGTCACGACGATGGCGACCATCATGGCGATTTGGCCAAGGCCGAGCCACATGATGAATGGAAACAAGGAGGCTTCGATGAAGGGTCGAATCTGCCTCAGGGTAAAGGGGAGCGGATCCATGAACTTCATCCCCGCGTAAGTGATCCAGGTGGCTTGTCCGCTCGCCGATCGGATCGAGCCCGGGAATGCCAAGTCGATGAGTCTGCGGTTGAGTTTCTGGAGTTCCGCTGGGTTCTTTGACTTGTCCTCGATGAGTTCCTTGAGTTCCTCGCGTCGCTCGGCCGTGGGCCAAGCTTCTTTTTCGTACAGGTCCTCTCGGCCTAGCAATTCGTTGAGCGAAGCGACAAGCTGCCCGACCGGGACTCGTTTTTGCGTTCGCAGTCGATCCTTCAAGGTGCCTTGGAGGTCTTCGTCGAGCTTCTCGTAGACGGCGCGTTGGGCTCGGGTCCCTCGCCCTGCGGTGGCTTGGGCTAACTGATCGAGCATCGCTCGGGCGTTGGTAAGGTCCGAGGAACTGATCCGATACGTTTCCTCTTCGGACATCGAAAGTGGAAATAGCGCGATGAGGATCAACAGCCAACCGGCCATGAGAATCCAGAGCACGCGCGATCGGACCGATTCGATCAAGCTATCGTAGAGAACGGCAATGTAGGGCTTCATGACTTGGCTGCTCCGACGATATTCATAAAGACCTGTTCGAGACTAGGACGGGCTCGCTCCATCCGCAGGATACTCAACTCGGCGTTTCGAAGCCCATCGACCAATCGGTCCACACCGGCTTGGTCGATCTTCTCGACAGCGATGCGACTTAGGCTCTGGTCGTTGAGTCCACCGAAGTCGATCGTTTCGACAAGTCCACCGTCCGGGACAATCGACAACGTACGGATTCGATCGGGCGATGCGAACACTTCCAGTTTGAGACTCCCGGCTTGTTCATCGCTGTGGCTTCGTATCAGTTCATCGATCGTTCCGATGCCGCGCAGGCGGCCCAGGGCCATGATCGCAACTCGGTCGCAGATCAGTTCGACTTCCTGGAGGATATGGCTGTTGAGAAAGACCGTCTTGCCACGCTGCTTGAGTTTGTCGAGCACATCCCGGATTTGCGAGCGGCCCATGGGATCGAGGCCGTCGGTCGGTTCGTCGAGGATTAGCAAGTCCGGGTCGTGCAACATCGCTTGGGCCAGTCCGAGCCGCTGACGCATCCCTTTGGAGTAGCGACGGACGGCTTCATTCTGACGCCCTTGCAAACTGACCAAGTCAAAAAGTTCGTTTTCACGGGCCGCGATTTGCGAGTCGCTCATCTCGCTCAAGCGACCGTAGAAGTACAGGGCGCTTCGCCCGGTGTGGTGTCTTGGGAAGACCAAGTTCTCCGGCAGGTATCCGATCTTGCGGCGGGCGGCTTTGCTGCCGGCCGGTTGCTTCAAGACCTCGGCGACCCCTTGAGTCGGGTGCAGGATCCCGAGAAGGACTTTGATCAGCGTCGTTTTGCCAGCTCCGTTGGGACCGAGCAATCCAAAGACTTCGCCGCTGCGAACCTGCAACGAGACATCCTTGAGCGCAGGGTGCAGCCGAGGAAAGACGATACCTTCGCGGTAGGTTTTGGAGAGTTGTTGAACATCAATCGCCAAGAGCTTGGTCGACGTGGAGACCATAAGTTACAAGAATCGTTGAGGTGTTTCTAAATTCCGGGGATTTGCCTAAGAACACTCCAGACATTCCAGAGCGATCATGAGCACTCCGGTGCCTTGCTGGGATGACCTGATCGATGGAATTCGCTCCAATACTTTACATCTTGGGAGACGGCAGGGTACGGGTCCGGTAATTTATCTTGGTTTCTAGGCGCAATTTCAACCCTCAAAATCGAACTTCAAAATCGACCGACGTGGATTTTCTTGGTAAAATCGAACTCCACGCTCAGTCGGTGCACTCGCACCTGTTGCCCCATCGGTCCTTCTAACCCCACCTTGCTATCCGCTATGAATCAAACTCTCCGTCACGTATTTGCTTGGGTTTCCCCGGCATTGCTCGCCGTCTCGATGGCCCAAGCCGCAGAACCTGTGGCGCTCTTTAACGGCAAAGACCTAAGCGGCTGGCACGGTCGCCCCACGGTCGACCCTCGCAAATGGGAATCGACTCCCGAAGCCGATAAAGTCAAATGGAACCAGGAAGTCGCAGACCATTGGAAAATCGAAGGCAACGAAATCATCAACGATGGAAAAGGGGCTTACCTCTCGACCAACGCCGACTACGGAGATTTTGAGCTCTCGCTCGATTACAAAATCGCCAAGGATTGTGATTCGGGTATCTACCTCCGAGGCATCCCCCAAGTCCAAATCTGGGATCCCGATGCAGAGAACAATCGCAGGAACGGAAACGAAAAAGGGAGCGGTGGCCTGTGGAATAACCCCGCGGGTTGGACCGGCAAGGACCCGATGGTCCGGGCCGATAACCCCATCGGCCAATGGAACACCATGAAGATGCGTTTGGTCGGAGAACGCTGCTGGGTTTGGCTCAACGGTAAAGCGGTTGTCGCCGATGCCCGATTGCACGATTTCTTCGCCCCAGGGCAACCTCTGATCCAACGTGGACCGATCCAACTCCAGACCCACGGAGGTGAAATCCGTTTCCGCAATATCACGATCCAAGAATACTCCGACACCCAAGCCAACGAGATTCTCCACAAAGCCGAATCCGAAGCGATCCAGAAGAATGCTTCGAAGTTCAACGTTCTTTTCAACGGCACGGACTTGGCCGGCTGGAAAGGTGCCACTGGAAACTACACCGTCAGCGAAGGTGCCATCCAATGCATGCAAGGCAAGGGAGGTGTTTTGTACACCGAAAAAAGCTACGGCGACTTCGTCTTCCGCTTCGATTTCCAATTGCCACCTGCTGGTAACAACGGGATCGCAATCCGCTACCCAAGCGTCGAGGAAATCGAACAACTCCCCAAAGACCTTCGTCACGGCGATGCCGCTTATGTCGGCATGACCGAACTGCAAGTCCTCGATGATGGGCACGCAAATTACAAAACCATCGACCCGCGACAAGCCCACGGCAGCGCCTACGGCATGGCAGCGGCCAAGCGAGGTTATCTGCGCCCCACCGGACAATGGAACCACGAACGGATCGAAGTCACCGGATCGAAGATTGTCGTCGAACTCAACGGCACGCGAATCCTCGATACCGACTTGGCTACCATCAGCGAATTCATGGCCAACACGCCTCACCCGGGCAAGGACCGAGCCAGCGGCCACATCGGCTTTGCAGGCCACTCCGATCCTGTGAAGTTCCGCAGCATCGAAGTTTTGCCCCTGGGCAACTGATTCGGAATCCATCCTCGCTGAGTCTCTCAGGCCCGATGTCGGTCGCTTTTTTTACTCGTTACGAAAGGTCTCGTCTTGAATCGTAGAATCCTAAGACTCCAAGTGGCTATCGGCTGCTTGGCCGTCTCGCTGGTCGTTTGCTCTTTGCAATCGGCTCGGTCCCAAGAGACCAAGGCTTCGGCCGAGGAACTTCAACTCCTGGTCCCCGAGTCGGTCGCTACAACCCAGGAGCAGATGCGCCCGTACATCGAACGCATCGAACACTCGCCTGCGAAAATCGAGATGCTGCCGATCCCCGGCGGAAGCTTCGCGATGGGCACGGCCGAATCCGAGACAGGCCGTAAGGGCGACGAAGGCCCGGTGCACGAAGTTCAGGTCGGTCCATTTTGGATGGCCAAGTTCGAAGTCACTTGGGACGCCTACGATGTTTGGATGTCTGACCTGGACGTTTTTTACCGCGAGGTCAATAAAGTCCAAGCCACCAAGCGGGACGAACTGGCCGACGAATTCCAAAAAAGCCAGCCGACCAAGCCCTA
>Ga0315907_10004501_pt1 | contig 15644 bp, 12 predicted proteins | sample LakEriMetagenome_3_FD_203525 | JGI IMG/M metagenome (GOLD analysis project Ga0315907, IMG submission 203525) | Freshwater fungal communities from buoy surface, Lake Erie, Ohio, United States - Buoy 12 MA123 | ecosystem: Environmental > Aquatic > Freshwater > Lake > Lake biofilm | place: USA... | reverse complement strand
CCGAACTTGCTGGCCAAAATCGTGGTAATGGCCGCCGTCAAGGTCGTCTTGCCGTGGTCCACGTGACCAATCGTGCCCACGTTCACGTGGGGCTTGGTACGCTCAAATTTGCCTTTTGCCATGTTCAGCTCCTCAAATCGCGATAAAAATGCTCAAAAAAGGTTAAAAAACCAAACACCAATTCTGGTGCCCATGGCGCGGATCGAACGCGCGACCTCTCCCTTACCAAGGGAGTGCTCTACCACTGAGCCACATGGGCAAACTAACAACCACACTTGCCGCTGCATGCAGGCACAGGCTTGATCCTTCCAAAACCAAACCTCTGCCAACAAACAGCCCATCATTCCTGGAGCGGGAGACGGGAATCGAACCCGCGTCATTAGCTTGGAAGGCTAGGGTTCTACCATTGAACTACTCCCGCTCGGGAGCCTAACTTCACCTCAAAAAAACGCACTAGCAAACTCTTCGCCTGGTGGAGGAGGCTGGATTCGAACCAGCGTAGGCGTAAGCCAACAGATTTACAGTCTGCCCCCTTTAGCCACTCGGGCACCCCTCCGGCGAGCCTTCTAGTATAACACTCAAGTGATTGCGTTGGCAATTTAAGGAATGGCGCTCGATGTTTCAATCTGTGCGGAAACTTGATCCAGCCATTTTTTTTGCAGATCGGCACGCTGCGGCAGCGGGTGGCGAAAAGCTGCCGGCCCCTCGGAGATACCCAATCCCGGGTGTCCAGCCAGGGCTTGTAGGGCCCGCTCAGCCCAAGGCTGCAAAGCGGGATTCAGGCCCCATGCACGAAGCACCGGGGTGGTACCCGACCCTGCCGCCAAAGCCAGCTCGGTGTGACGCGAGGGCGAGAATATGGAGTGGCTGGGGTCGCGAGCGTATTGCCCCAACTTGACAAAGAGCTCGGCACTTTTGGGCGTCCTCAGATCCGACAAATTCACCACCCGAGCATGGCGCCAGGGTTTTCCCTTGGCTTGGGCTCTGAGCATCAGCCGGAGTATTTGGTACTGGGTATTGTCCGGGCGTGTGGGCACAAAACCCCGGTGGCTGTCCATGCTGGGCAGGGGCTGGGAGGATCCAGGATTCATCATCACCACCACCAAATCGGCGGGGGCGTCGATGGCCTGAGCCGGTTTCCAGCCTACGGGGAAAAGCTCTAGATGGCTGCGCAAACGCTCTGGCGTTCCGGCAATGGTGGCTTCGTAGAAACGGCCCCACACCTGGAACTGGCTCAGCAGCTCACTGGCTGGCCACCAGCTCATGCGAACAGCGCCGACAACGCCAGCCCCGGGTTGTCAGCCCGCATGAAGGCTTCGCCGACCAAGAAGGCATGCACTTGCGCGGCGCGCATGCGCTGGACATCGGCTTGAACCAAGATGCCGCTTTCGGTGACAAGCAAACGGTCTGCCGGCACGTGGGGCAACAATCCCAGAGTAACATCCAAACTGACTTCAAAGGTTCGCAGGTTGCGGTTGTTGACGCCAACCAGCGGCGTTTTCAGTCGCAAAGCGCGGTCCAATTCAAAGCCGTCATGCACCTCCACCAGCACGGCCATGCCCAGCGCCAGCGCTTGCGCTTCCAGGTCTGACATCAACGCATCGTCCAAACAGGCCGCGATAAGCAAAATGCAATCGGCCCCCATCGCACGGGCCTCGAAGACCTGGTAGGCATCGACCATGAAGTCTTTGCGCAGCACGGGAAGCGCGCACGCAGCGCGCGCTTGTTGCAAGTAAGTGGCTGAACCCTGAAAAAAGGACTCGTCGGTGAGCACGCTCAAACAAGCGGCGCCATGCTCGGCGTAGGCGCTGGCGATGTCAGCCGGCACAAAATCCTCGCGTAAAACACCTTTGCTGGGACTGGCTTTTTTGATTTCGGCGATCACGGCCGCTTGACCTTGGGCGATGCGGCTGCGCATGGAGGCCAGAAAGTCACGCTGACCACCGAGGGTCTCAGCATCACGGCGCAAGCTGAGAAGGTCGCGTTGGGCGCGTGCTGCCCGAATTTCCTCGTGTTTGACAGCGACGATTTTTTTGAGAATGTCGCTCATGGCGTACCCACTGTCGACGCAAACGCCTGGGTGCGCGCGACGAACTGCTCCAGTTTCCGCAAAGCCCGACCCGAAGCCAGCGCTTCACGCGCCAAAGCGACACCTTGCACGATGTCAGGCGCCACATTGGCCGCATAAAGAGCAACGCCGGCGTTGAGCACAACGATGTCACGCGCAGCGCTGGCCTCATTGCGCAACACGGCCATCAACATGGCTTTGGACTGCGCGGGGTTGTCGACCTTCAAGGCACGCTGGCTGTGCATAGCGAAGCCAAAATCTTCCGGGTGTATCTCGTATTCGTTGATCTGGCCATTGCGCAACTCACCCACCAGGGTGGTGGCTCCCAGAGAGACTTCATCCATTCCATCGCGGCCATACACTACCAGAGCATGCTCTGCGCCGAGACGCTGCAACGCACGCACCTGAATGCCTACCAGGTCGGCATGGAAAACGCCCATCAAGATGTTCGGCGCTGAGGCAGGGTTGGTGAGCGGCCCCAGGATGTTGAAAAGGGTGCGCACACCCAACTCTTTGCGGACCGGTGCGACATTTTTCATCGCCGGGTGATGGTTGGGGGCGAACATGAAACCGATGCTTGTCTCGGCAATGCAATCGGCAATTTGAATGGGGGACAAGGTGAGCTTCACACCCAGCGCTTCCAGGACGTCCGCACTGCCGGACTTGCTGGAGACGCTGCGCCCACCATGTTTGCTGACACGTGCACCGGCAGCGGCAGCCACAAACATGGTGCAGGTGGAAATGTTGAACGTGTGCGAGCCATCGCCGCCCGTGCCCACGATGTCGACCAAATGCTGTCGGTCGAGCACCTCCACCTTGGTGGAATACTCGCGCATCACTTGCGCCGCAGCGGTGATCTCACCGATGGTTTCTTTCTTGACGCGCAGGCCCACCAGCAGCGCCGCCATCATCGCGGGGGACATCTCGCCGGACATGATGCGCCGCATCAAGGCCAACATCTCGTCGTGAAAAATCTCGCGGTGGTCGATGACGCGGGCCAAGGCCTCGTGGTCGGTGATGCTCATCGCTGTGCTCCGATCAAACGTTGGTTTTCAAACAGTACTCGCGCACGGCCTCTACCGTGCGTTCGATGCCTACGGCATCCACATCCAGATGCGTGACAAAACGCAAGCGATACAGGCCCGTGGCCAGCACGCCGCGTGATTTCAAATGGGCCAGCAAGCCATCCCCGAGCTTGGGGGCCACATCGACAAAAACGATGTTGGTTTGTGGCGCCTCTACCGTCAGGCCAGGTATACCTTGTAAGGCCGTTGCCAATTGGGTTGCCAGCGAATGGTCTTGGGCCAAACGCTGTACATGATGGGTCAGCGCGTAGTCGGCGGCAGCCGCCAAGAAACCGGCTTGGCGCATACCACCACCGGCCATCTTGCGCCATCGGTGGGCGCGCTGGATTAATTCACGCGATCCCACCAAGGCCGAGCCGATGGGTGCGCCCAAACCCTTGGAGAAACACACCGACACACTGTCAAATCCGGCAGTGATGGTTTTGGCCGACGCACCAGAAGCCACCGCCGCATTGAAGAGCCGCGCGCCATCCAGGTGAGTGGCCAAACCTTTGCTTTTGGCCAGTTCGGTGGCCGCTTTTAAGTAGGGCAGCGGCATCACCCGGCCACCGAGCGTGTTCTCAAGGCATAACAAACGGCTGGTCGCGAAGTGGGCGTCGTTGGGTTTGATGGCGGCGGCAATTTTGTCCAGCGCCAAAGTCCCGTCCTCTTCATGGTCGATGGGTTGTGGCTGCACGCTGCCCAACACCGCAGCACCACCAGCCTCCCAGCGGTAGGTGTGGGCCTGCTGGCCAACGATGTACTCGTCACCACGCGCGCAGTGGCTCATGATGGCCACCAGGTTGCTTTGCGTGCCCGAAGGCAAAAAAAGCGCAGCTTCTTTGCCCAGCTCGGCGGCAATACGTTCTTGCAAAGCATTCACGGTGGGATCGTCACCAAAGACGTCGTCGCCCAGTTCGGCTGCCATCATTGCTTCGCGCATACCCGCCGTGGGCCGCGTGACGGTGTCGCTGCGCAAATCAACCATCATGGCCGCCTTGCCTCGGCTGGATGCGGGCACTTGCTCATGGCTTGAGGTCCAAAAAGTTCTTCAGCATGGCGTGACCATGTTCGGTGAGGATGGACTCAGGGTGAAACTGCACGCCCTCTAAGGGTGTTTTTGTGCCCGCAAGTTCGCGGTGACGCACGCCCATGATTTCACCATCTTCCGTGGTGGCACTGACCTCCAGCACGGAAGGCAGTGTCTCGCGTTCGATCGCCAGTGAGTGGTAACGGATGACACTGAAACGCTCAGGCAAATCGCAGAACACGCCACGCCTGTCGGTCCGTATGGTGCTGGCTTTGCCATGCATTTGCACCTGGGCGCGGATCACTTTACCGCCCAACGCCGCACCGATGCTTTGGTGGCCCAAACACACGCCCAGAAGAGGCAACTTGCCGGTGAAGTATTGAATGGCTTCAACGCAAATTCCAGCTTCTGCGGGAGAACACGGTCCCGGGGACAACACCAGGCGGTCCGGCTTCAAATCGGCCACGCCTTGCACGGTGATTTCATCGTTGCGAAACACCCGAACCTCTTCGCCCAGCTCGGCAAAGTACTGCACCAGATTGAAGGTGAAGCTGTCGTAGTTGTCGATCATCAGCAGCATGTCAGAACCCTTCCTCAACCAGTTCAGCAGCGCGCAACAAAGCGCGGGCTTTGTGTTCGGTCTCCCTCCATTCCAGCTCAGGAACAGAGTCAGCCACCACGCCGGCGGAGGCCTGCACATGCAGCACACCGTCTTTGATGACGCCGGTGCGAATCGCAATGGCCACGTCCATGTCGCCGGCAAAACTCAAGTAGCCACAGGCGCCGCCATAGATGCCACGCTTGACCGGTTCCAACTCGTCGATGATTTCCATCGCACGCACTTTGGGTGCGCCCGTCAGTGTGCCGGCTGGAAAAGTGGCTTTGAGCACATCCAGGTTGGTCGTGCCGTCCTTCAGCAGGCCTTCAACGTTGCTGACGATGTGCATCACATGCGAGTACCGTTCCACCACAAAAGCTTCCGTCACTTTGACGCTGCCAGTTTGGGCAATGCGTCCGATGTCGTTGCGCGCCAGGTCGATCAGCATCAAATGCTCGGCACGTTCCTTGGGATCTGCGCTGAGCTCCGACTCCAGTGCTTTGTCGAGCTCGGGTGTGGCGCCACGTGGTCTCGTGCCCGCCAGTGGCCGGATGGTGACCTTAGAACCCTCAGTCGTCTTCTCCTGCCGCACCAATATCTCTGGTGAGGCACCGACGATCTGAAAGTCGCCCATGTCGTAAAAGTACATGTATGGCGACGGGTTGAGCGAGCGCAGCGCGCGGTACAGGCTCAGAGGGCTTTGGGTGTATTTTTTGGACAAACGCTGGCCAATCTGCACCTGCATCATGTCGCCCGCCGCGATGTAGTCTTTGCTTTTGAGCACGGCGGTGATGTAGTCGTCTTTGTCAAACGAGCGCTGCACGGCCTGCGGCGCACTCGGCTCCACGGTTGGTGCTACGACGCTGCGCTGCAAGGCCAGTTTGAGCTCTTCCAAACGCTGCTGCGCACGTGTGTAGGCTTGCGGCTCAGCGGGGTTGGCGTAGACGATGAGGGACAGGCGATTGGAAAGGTTGTCGATGACCGCCAATTCCTCGCACTGCAGAAGCAGGATGTCCGGGGTCCCGATGGTGTCAGGCAAGGCTTTTACCGGATGGGCCAGTTTGGTTTCGACATAACGCACCGCGTCATATCCAAAATAGCCGGCCAAGCCGCCACAAAAACGCGGCATGCCATCCAGCAGCGCCACTTTAAAACGCTGTTGATAAGCAGAGATAAAGTCCAGCGGATTGCCTCGGTGGGTTTCGACCACCTGGCCATCGGTGACCACCTCGGTCAAAGCATTGTCGCCAAAACCCTGGGCGCGCAGCAAGGTGCGGGCGGGCAAACCAATGAAGGAATAGCGACCAAAGCGTTCGCCCCCCACGACGGACTCAAGTAAAAAGCTGCGGGGCCCCACCCCGTTTGCATAGGCGAGTTTGAGGTAGAGCGAGAGCGGGGTTTCCAGATCGGCAAAGGCTTGGGTCATCACGGGGATGCGGTTGTGGCCCGTTGATGCCAAGGCATTAAATTCAGTTTCAGAAATCATGGTGGCCCTCCACGGCCCGAGATGGCAGCGGCTCGCGCCGCACGGTCTCGAATGGTCTGGTGATTGAGGCATCAGCCTCGGGGAAAGCCGTGCCTCGCAGAAGCGAGGGGCGCGGCACGCAAACAGTGTGTGGCCACTGGGCTCGGGCGGCCCGAAAGCAGCTCAGGAAGTGGCGACGGCGATGCGGCCTCGCCAGGGCCAAGCTCCCCGGTCAGCCGACCCTTTGCTGTGGATTGCGTGCGTGAACATACAGAAAAGTGTAGCAGCCCGACTGGTGGGTCATGGAGGGAAGCTCCAGGACACGGTTCATCCCCTGCGGGCAAACCTCACAGAGCTCACCCGGGATACATGCGCCAGAGATATTTTCTAAACTGCGCCCTGTTTGATTGTCCCCGTTTGAAATTCAAAAGGATGTATTCATGAAACCTTGGATCTACTCGGCCTTGTTTTGCAGCGGTATAGCGGCTGCGCTGCCTGCTGCCGCCCAGTTTGCAAAGCCGGAGGACGCCATCAAGTACCGCCAGTCGTCCATGTTCCTGATGAACAGCCACATGGGACGCTTGGGTGCCATGGTCAACGGGCGGGTTCCCTTTGATGCGAAAGCAGCGGCTGACAACGCGGAGCTGCTGGTGGTGTTATCGAAACTGCCGTTCGATGCCTATGGCCCGGGAACCGACCAAGGCGACACGCGCGCCAAACCCGAGCTGTGGGCCGAGATGGACAAATTCAAAGCAAAGGCGGCCAAGCTTCAAGAAGACGCTTTGAAATTGTCCTTTGCAGCCAGAGGCGGCCACCTCGTCGCCATCAAGGCCGCCTATGGCGAAACTGCCAACAGCTGTAAATCTTGTCACGACGCCTACCGCAAAGACTGAGCCAGCAAGCGCAGGCGGTCTTTCGCTTCCATTTGTAATGCGTGCTCCAGCGCGTCCACCACCCAGTTGCCGGGACGCTGCAACGGCCGCACCAGGCTGATCCGAAAGGGGATCGACGGGCCCACGCGGCGAATCACCAGGCCGCGGCCCACATAGTCCATGGCCGTCAGCGGATTGACGATGGACACCCCCAGACCCTGGGCCACCATGGCGCAAACTGAGGCGGCACTCGGCGTTTCAATCTGGCGCTGCGGTGTCACGTCCTGCTGTGCGAACAGCTCATCCAGCTGCTGGCGGTAGGGATCGGTGGCGGCCAGGCTGACAAAGGGCAGGCCCGAGAAGTCCTTCAATTTGATTTTGGCTTTGGTGGCCAGCGGATGATCCTCGGGTAACACCGCCACCTCGTCGGCTTGCAACAGCTCGGTTTGACGGGTGCCGGGTGGTGCGCGGTCGTGTTCGGTCAAGCCCAAGTCGTGGGTTTGTGAGGCCAGCATTTGCTCCAAGTAGGGCGACTCCTGCGGCGTGATGTGCAATGAAACCCCGGGGTGCTTTTGAATCAGGCGGGCACAGGCACCCGGCAACAGGGTTTGCGAAAAAACCGGCAGGCAAAGCACCGTCACCCAACCCTGGCCCTGGGACTTGAGCTGTGCGGCGGTTTGGCGAATGCGCTCCAGCCCGATGTGAGAACGCTGCACCTCGTCAAACAAGGCCAGGGCCTGGGTGGTGGCACGCAAGCGTCCGCGCACCCGATCAAAAAGCGGCAGGCCGGTGAGCTGCTCCAGGCGAGCCAGCTCGCGGCTGACCGTGGGCTGGGAGGTGAAAAGCAGCTGAGCGGCGGCGGTGACGCTGCCCGTGGTCATCAGGGCGCGGAAGACTTCGATGTGGCGGTGGGTCAAATTCATGCTGTCATATCCAGTTTGAATGGATGATGCATGACAAAGTCATTTACTGAAAGGCCTGCAGGCGGCAAGATGCGGGCTCATCTTCTTCTGTGCTTCTGTCATGTCCCCCTTCACCGATACTCAAATTCAGCAACTCGCCCTGGAACACGGCACGCCGCTGTGGGTTTATGACGCCGCGACCATTCGCCAGCGTGTGAGCGAACTCAAGGCCTTCGACACCATTCGTTTCGCGCAAAAAGCCTGCTCTAACACCCATTTGTTGCGCCTGATGCGAGAACAAGGCGTGGCGGTGGATGCGGTGTCGCTGGGCGAGATTGAACGCGCGCTGCACGCGGGATTTGCGGTCGGCTCGGGCCACGCGGCCGGCATTGTTTTCACCGCTGATTTATTCGACCGTCCCACCCTGGCGCGGGTGGTGGAGCTGGGCATTCCTGTGAATGCCGGATCGATCGACATGCTGCACCAACTGGGTGAAGAAGTGGGAAAAAGCGCCCCGGGCCACCGCGTGTGGCTGCGCATCAACCCCGGTTTTGGCCACGGCCATAGCCAGAAAACCAACACCGGCGGCGAACAAAGCAAACATGGCATTTGGCATGCCGATTTGCCCGAGGCCTTGGCGGCCGTGCGGCAACATGGACTGCATTTGGTCGGCATCCACATGCACATCGGGTCTGGCGTGGACTATGGGCATCTGTCGCAGGTCTGCGACGCCATGGTGGCTTTGGTCCGGCAGGTGAAAACCTTGGGCCACGACATTGAAGCAGTGTCGGCGGGCGGTGGGCTGTCGATTCCTTACCGCGCTGGCGAGTCGCGCCTGGATACCGCGCATTACTTCAGTCTGTGGGATGGCGCTCGACAACGCATTGCAGCGCTGGTGGGCCACCCTGTGGGGCTGGAAATTGAACCTGGGCGTTACCTCGTCGCGGAGTCGGGCGTGTTGATCGCCGAAGTAAGGGCCGTCAAAAACATGGGCAGCAACCACTTTGTTTTGGTGGACGCAGGCTTCAGCGATTTGGTGCGCCCAGCCATGTACGGTGGTTACCACCACATCAGCGTGGTGACAAAGAATGCGCAGGCAACACGCGCGATTCGTTCGTGCGTGGTGGCGGGGCCCTTGTGCGAGTCGGGCGATGTGTTCACCCAGCTCGAAGGCGGGGTGGTCAGCCACCGCGATTTGGCCAGCCCCGAGGTGGGCGACCTGCTGGTGTTCCACGACACCGGCGCTTACGGTGCGGCCATGTCATCGAACTACAACAGCCGACCTTTGATTGCCGAGGTGCTGGTCGATGGCAACAAGAACCGTGTGATTCGGCGTAAACAAACGGTGGCGGAGTTGCTGCAATTGGAGGACTGATCTCACTGCCCACTTATCGCAGACAAAGGCAGTGGTGGCCAAAAGATAAGACTCTGGCCCCAATGTGACATATAACTTGACCGGGACATACCCATGTCGATGAATCTATCGCACGGCCGTTTAACCCGTTGGGGTCGATCGTATGGCGCGTGGATTTTGGTGGTCTTGCTCGCGTACTTCGCTTGGGTGAAACTGCGCGGCCCACACTACGACATTGCTGAAGTTTTCCAGCCGGGAGTTACGCTCGAAACGCATGGCTCGGCCCTCAACGATCGAGGTGAGGTGGTGGGGCAGTTCAAGGGTAAGCCGGCGCAAGACGGAAAGGTTTATCGCGAAGGTATCTTCGTGTTCGCGCAGGGCTCCTTCAAGGAATTGCCGATGCCAGTACACCCTGACGGCGTTCGCTACGTACACCTGACCGCGATCAATAGTCACTCGAAAATCGTCGGCCACTTTCAGACAACTGCCGCTGGGGAACCAATTCCAGGTTCCTTTCTAATTGAAGATGGTCAGGTACGTATGGATCGACCATGGTCCACGGGCTATTCTGCGATCGACATCAACGACGCTGGTGACGTGGTGGCAAATGGTGAAATCAAGGTGCCTTGTGATGTCTTTGATTTCACAGCAACCACGCCACCCTCGATGCCGCCCCCCACGAAGACGGGACAATGCCGCAAGCCTGCCGTCATGGTGGAACGCAATGGCAAAGTCGAGATCGTTACCGAGAACTATGCTCGACCTACAGGGATTGGGCCTACGGGCCAGGTCATCCACGCGATAAGTCAAGGTGAGGAAGCTAGTGGTATCAACGGACTTGGTGAGGTCGTCGGGCAGCGCTTGAGTCGTGGGCGTTTCCGGGCCTTCATCCGCGATAGCAGTGGCGTTGTCCGAGATCTTCCTGTAGGCAATAGCGAGTCAAAGGCCATCGACATTAACGACAAGGGTGTGGTTATTGGAGAGCTCTATCACTCGCTGCCAATCTCGCCATTTCCGGTCGCGATGGGATGGAGGACACCTTTCGTTTTTCGAGACGGCCAGGTGCACAGCTTGGCGCGGCTCGCCGGCTTCCATTGGAACTGGGACGTGTACATCGAGCCGGTGAAAATCAATAACCTAGGCCAGATCTTGATCAATGTGAGCCAAGGCGGCGATGTACGAAAGTCCCTGCTGCTGACCCCTCGAACCTGAGAAGGCGACGGAGATTGCTCCCCGCCCCAGCTCAGATCCGTACCTTGCGGCACTACCGCATACGGCGCATGCCTTGAGTCATGACATGAAGCATTGATATGGATACGGGTGCAACACCCAAATCCGCGGAAGGTAGCGTTCGACCCAGGATCTGAACCGCGACTACCGCACCTGTCGGCGCTGGTCACGCCGTCGCAGCGCGTGTGGCCACCCACGAGCTAAAACAGCCGGCCCTTGATTGCGGAGGTGCTGGTCAACCGTGGCAACAGCCGCTTGACTCGGCGCAAACAAACGGTGGCTGAGTTGCTGCAACTGGAGGGCGAAAAGATTCAGAGCTCGGTCTCCACCACTGATCCTTGCATCGCACCCTCCACCGCCACAGTGATCACAAACCGCCGCTCGAAAAACAACCACAACAAGAGCGGCACCAAAGTCGGCATCAACAGAAAGCCGAATTGGTAGCCCAGGGCGATGAGGTTTTGATCCAAGGGGCTGAAGTAGGTGATGGCCCGCGTGTAGGGCCCGGCTTGAACCCCTGCTTGCAGCAGCCAAGAAAAACAAACCCCCCAGGCTTGAAAGGGCAGCAAGGCTGCAGCACACAAGGGCAACTTCCACCACAAACCCTTGGCGCGGGCGGCGACGAACAGGGCCACGAGCAATGGCAGCCCATAACAGTAGGTCAGAACAACCGCCTCGGGCAACAACTCGGCGACTCGGCCGGAGGTGTGCGGCACGGTCAGCACCGTCAGCAAGGTTTGGGTCACGCCGTGCAGTTCGCTGCCGATGACCCAGCGCGAAAAAAAGAACACCATGGCCTGCTCAGCCAGCCAAGCCACAGGCAGCACCACCCACTCGCGCGCCCAGTACCAAACGGCCAAAGCGGGAAACAAGCACAACAAAGCCTTGAAGAAAAAAATCGCGATGACACCGTTGCTGCTCGGACTTGTCACGCCTGGACCTGCACTGGTTGCCGCGCTTCGGATTTGGCCACCTGGCGTATCCACAAGAGCCACACCACCAGTACGTCCAGCATGATGAGGGCCTGCCACAGGTAGAGGTGGGCGAACTTGAAAAGTTCGGTGTTCACACCCACCAAATAAAACAAACTGATCACCCGCAGCACGTTCACACACTGCACCGCCAGGAAGCCCAACAAAAGCCCCCAAAACCGCAAACGCCAGGACGCCGGATAAGCCAAGACCGCAGCCGCCAGGATCAAACAAGCTTCCACCCCGTTGCAGCCCGCCTCCACAGCCACCCCCTGCCCCGTCACGGTGTTCTGCAACACCTTGCCGTAGGAAATGACATTCGCATCAAAAGGCATCACCAGCGCTGCGCTCAGCGTGGTGAGCACCTGGGTCCAAGGCAATACCAGGTAAGTTTGTACTGGCGGCGTGAGTTCCAGCGTAAAAAGCAGGAGCAGCAGAGCGACGAATACAAGCGCAAATCGGGTCATGGTCTACAAAGTGAAAACCGCATGTTAGCCCGCATGTTTCACCAGGTCGCTCTCCTGTGCCCCGTCACACCGCATGAATGCTCGCTTTCTTGGATTCGAGCGCCAAATCCAGTTTGCGCCGAGCGCTACGAATCCGATTGAGCCGTGCTGCGCCGCGCTGGCGGCGTTGCTCCGCCAAAGCCAGAGGCTTTGGCCTTCGTCAGGCACAAACAGTCCTCAAGGACTGTTTGTGTCCGGACTCAGTCTTGCGGGTAAGAGCCCGCAGCGTCGTCTCGCCTTGCCGGCACGGCGCATCACAGCCCACTCGGGCCCGTCCCTGGTGAAATATGCGGGTTAGCGACCGCCATGCCATCAACGGGGTTTGAATTCATGGCCACACCGGTCCATCACTGCGCATGGGTTTTGGAGATGGTCAAGCTGTCTGGCGGCAACCACAACTCGATCACACCGGGGCGCCGTTTGGGTTGGCCCGCCGGGAGGTCGCGGATCCACACCTTGTCGTCGCCCACGGCAGCTTGGGCCTTGTCAAGCTTTGAATTCACGGCGCTGTCCGATGGCGTGGTGGCCAAGCGCGGTTGGAGCAAACCAGCCAGCACTTGAGCGCAAGGTCGGCTGCTGGCGTCATGCAGCAAGAAGGTGGGTTTGGGCCACGGCACGGGGCGACGCTGCTGACGCAGCTCGGCGCTGCGGGTCACGTTTTCAATGGGTGCCAACTGCAGACCCACACCACCGGGTACATCAAGCAGTACCTGACGCCACTGGTTGGCCGTGCGCAAACTGGTTTCATCGTAGACCTGGACATAAAGAATGCTGCGCTCCGTGTTGAGACTGCGTCGGCAGGCGTCGGTGATGGTGCGCGAAAGCAAAGAGCTTGACTGCACGGAATCGGTCGCGGCTGATCCCGCTTGGCCTGACCCTTGTGCGGGCGTCGCGGCAACCGCCGAATCGGGAGGCAGCGGCATGGTGTCCGCTGACGTTGCGCCCGCGCCGGCAGCGGCATGGTGGCCGCTGCCGGGTGGGGCCGACGCGGCCGTTGTGACATGCGGGTCTTTGTCGCGCCACAGCGCAGCGAGTTGGGCGTTCAGACGATCCATCACCTTGCGAGCCTCAACGGCTTGGTTGTCAGGTGTGGTGCGCGGGTTCCAATAATCCAACGTGGTTTGTTGTTCGGTGTCTTTGTTGAGCTTGAGGCACAGGTCATTGGTGAAGCGCTGTTCGGCAGCCTGACATTCGTTTCCTGGGGCGGCCGGTTTGAAACACTCTCGGTTCAGGCGCGCCACAACAAGATCCAGCCCCCCCTTCTCAAGAGGTCGCAACGCGGGTGTGCCGCGCAGGTCAAGCAAACGTGAAGCCTGGGCCACCACATGGTCGGGCAAGTTGGGGCAGGTGCCGTCCAGACCTTGCAGGCCTTTGCTGGTGTCGAGCAACATCTGGCGCACTTCAATTTGTTCGTCGTTCTGCCGGCGCTGAACCTGGTCTTGCACCTGCCACAAGGACAAGAGCAAGGTGCCCGATGCGCCCAACCCCAGCGTGGTGCCGATGGCGGTCGCGCGGGCAGAACGCCGCCACAGCGGTTCGCTGCTGGTCTTGACCGCATCAGTGGAGTCGGTGGCATGACACAACCGAGCCGCCACCTTGAGGGCATGGCGGGCAGGTTGTTTCCAACCCGGCAATTGGGCCAACCAGGCATCGTGCATGGCGCGACCGAAGTCCTCCCCCAGGCGGTGGTAGCTCTCCCATTGCGCTTCGTCGAAGGACTGGTCACCGGTGGACTCGTGCGGAAAACTGGTGTTCTTTTGGGCGTAGGCCAACACGTCCACATTCAACTCGTCATGCAAATTGGGCTTGACGACCAAGAGCGTGCCCTCGGGCCTCGCGGGGCGGCCTGAAACGGGGTCGATGCGCTCGCGGTAGCGAATGCGCGCGAGCAACACGCCACGGCATGAGTGGTTGTTGGCCATGTCCTCCGGAGACACCACGGTGAGTTCGGTGCCGGCCAGACTGAAGAGGGCCGCCGCCTCCTCTCGCGTGTAGAAATCAATCTCGGCGCCGAAATCGATGCGTGCTTTGCGCACCAGGTTTTCGATATCGCCGAATTGGTAGTCCAGGTCGCAGCTGGCATCGGACAGGATGATGAAATCCAGTTCGCGTTTGAGCAGTGCGTAAACGCCTGTGTTGTCGAAGTGGCCGCCATCTGAGAGGTACCACCATGGTCGCTCCACCCCAAAAAAAGTGGCCGATGCTTCGCTGCTGAGCATCAAGGGTTTGGGTAAACAGCGCCACGCCAGGCGACTGAGCCATTGGAGCCTGACCTGTTCCCTAGGGGCCCGCACCCATAAACCCAGACGCACCCCTAAAAAATAGATCAACAAGGCCAGACCGCGAGAGGTATATGAGCCCGCGCCCGGAGAGGCGGCTGCGCCTGACACGGCCACCCAGCGGCCCAAGGTGCCAGGGTCGTATCCCTCATCCGCGGCGACGAAACCATCTTTTCCGATTTCAATGCCCCTCCAGGTGGCCGTCACACAAGCCCCCTTGCGGTCCGCGTTGTAAAGCCCGCTCTGACCATCGCGGGTTTGGTTGAGGCAGGTGTTGACCAAGTGGATGGGCCCGCCCTGGCGCTCAGGCTGGTAGCCGGACAGCTTTGTATCGTCGCCATCGACCACCGTCGTCACGTCGGCCTCAGGGATTGAGGGACTTGCCACATCCGTGGCTGCTGTTGTCAGTGCCCGCTTGGGATTGCCCACTGCCAGGTAGGCCCGAGTCAGGCGAGCGCGGTAAAAGCTGTGCAGAGAAGAGGTGTTGGCCATCTGGGCATTACCGGCCGTGAGCACAATCCACAGCAGCCATACCCCCGCCACCACCGCAACCCGCATCCAGGCCGGAACGCCTGTGAAAACTTCGAAAGTTTCGGGTGCGAAGACAAACCACTGCAGCAGTGCAAGCCACAACAAGGTCAACACCAGCAGGCCAACAATGCTGGCCAGATTGAGCAAACGCGGCAGCCACTGGCTGGCCCGGTTGCCGGTATCGGCGGCCATCTGCTGCAGCGGTTGCATCAAGCTGCGCAGCAGCAAAAGGGCCACACCGCCCGCCCCTGCACCGCCCCAAAGCCATGGCTCTTGCGCTTGAAACTCTTGCATGAGCCACCAACTGGCCAAGTCCAAGAGACCCAAGCCCGCCAAGGCCAAGGCGCTCAGGGTGACCCCGCGCAGTGCCCGTGTCAACACATTGCGCAGCCGGGCCACGGCCAAACTCCATGCCTCGCCCTGCACCGCCAGCCACCCTTGCACAGCCACTTGTCCAGCAACCGTGGAGATCAGGACCAGGACGGCGGCTGTCGGCCACGTCAGTCCGTTTTGCACGATGTTGAAAGCACCTTGGGCCTGGGCGGTGTGCAGCAACAGCAGTGCCACTGCCGCCACCGCCACCATCAGCAACACATCACGCACCGGCACACGCTTCTTATTCACGGGCGCAACACCCCCCGCAGGGCCAACACCCGAGGCATCTGCGCCATCGCGAGCCGCCCAATAGCCTGATATCAAGCCGGGTGCACAACTCAACCAAAGCAGGGCCGCTGCAGTCCACCACACCGTCAGCCATGGCTTCCAGCCCTGCAC
>Ga0315907_10004497_pt1 | contig 15649 bp, 10 predicted proteins | sample LakEriMetagenome_3_FD_203525 | JGI IMG/M metagenome (GOLD analysis project Ga0315907, IMG submission 203525) | Freshwater fungal communities from buoy surface, Lake Erie, Ohio, United States - Buoy 12 MA123 | ecosystem: Environmental > Aquatic > Freshwater > Lake > Lake biofilm | place: USA... | reverse complement strand
TTGAAGCATCCGTTAACCGACAGTGGTTTGGCACAATTCCTGGCTGACCACAAGAAAGCTGCTGAAGCCGGTAAATAATAATGATCTTTCTTTTTTAACGTGGAGTTTGGCCTAACTTAGAGGCTCAAACTCCACGTTTGTTTTTTGGCCTATGCTCATCGAGATTTTTCCCAATAATATAGACGATCGTAAGATTCGTCAGATCGTTGAAACTCTTCAGCAAGGAGGAATTATTATCTATCCTACGGATACGGTGTACAGCTTTGGATGCTCTCTGGAACAGCCAAAGGCCATGGAAAAAATTGCTCGACTCAAAGGCATTAAACCAGAGAAGGCCAACTTTTCCATCGCTTGCTCCGATCTAAAACACCTTTCTGACTATAGCAAGCAGGTTAACAACAGTCTTTTTAAGCTCATGCGCAACGTGCTTCCAGGTCCCTACACCTTCATCTTGGAAGCAGGAAAAAATATTCCTCGACTGTTTTCTTCAAATAAAAAAACCATCGGTATTCGTGTACCCGATAATACCATCGCCAAGCGCATCATCGAAGAACTAGGGTGTCCGCTCATTGCTACTTCGGTGCATGACGATGATGAGATCATCGACTACACAACAGATCCGCAAATGATCGAAGAAAAATGGGGAAACGAGGTGGATATCGTCATTGACGGCGGCCCCGGTGGACTAGAACCGTCTACTATTTTAGATTGCACCAATGGCAACATTGTGCTGGTGCGACAAGGCAAAGGAAGCGTAGAGGGCTTTCTAGAGCTTATGGATTAAGTGCTTTTCTTACAATACCATTCACATTCCATCGTTTGCAAGTTTAGAAAACAGTAAACCCGCAGACTTTGGCTCGATTTTACCTTCACATCTGGTAAAAAGTGTTTTGTAATGAATGGATTAAAATTAAGCCTGCTGCTACTGCTCTGCACCTTCGGTCTTACAGTATCAGCCCAAGAACCAATTGCTATTTATGATCGCACCAACGTGTATCGAGAAGCGCTAGAGCTTTTTGATCACGAAAAGTATGTGCCTGCAAAGGAAAAATTCGAGCAATTCATCGTTCTTGAATCAGACCCCCAAAATGCACTACGCGTCAATTCGGAATATTATCGAGGCATTTGTGCCTTGTATCTGTTCCATGCAGATGCCGAGTATTTACTCGAAACCTTTGTACGCGAGCATCCCGATTCGCCCTGGAAGCAACATGCCTATTTCGAATTAGCCACTTTTAACTACAAGAAAAAATCCTATAAAAAAGCGCTAGAGTGGTTTCAAGAAGTGGATGAATCGACACTTTCAAATAAAGAAAGGGTAGAGTTTCGTTACAAAAGAGGTCACTGCTATTTTGAAACAGGCGATATGAGAGCCGCCCGCGCAGATTTTTTGGAAGCTAAACAAGAAGAGTCAGATTACAAACAAGCGGCTACTTACTATTACAGTCACATCGCCTACGAACAGAATGATCTGCAAACGGCTTTAGAAGGTTTTAAGCAATTGGAAAACGATCCCAACTTTAAACCCATTGTGCCTTATTACATTTCACAGATTTATTACAAACAGAAGAAATACGATGAGCTATTGGCCTACGCGCCAGCGGTGCTCGATAGTGCCAATAATTCAAACACCAAACGAGCTCCGGAAATTGCTCGTTTGATTGGTGATGCCTATTTCATCAAAGAAAAATACACTGACGCTCTTCCTTACCTCGAGCGCTATCACCAAGCTACCAATAAATCAGAAATTCAACGTCAAGATTGGTATCAATTGGGTTATGTGTATTACCGCGTGAATCAATATCAAAAAGCCATTGACGCCTACTCCAATTGCGCCGACGCTACGGATGAACTTGGTCAACTTTCTACTTACAACGTAGCAGACTGTTACCTCAAGTTAGATCAAAAGGAATATGCGCGTAATGCATTTGGTGACGCTTCGAAAATGGCATTCAACCAAGAGGTTCAAGAGGACGCTATGTTCAATTACTCAAAGTTGGCCTTTGAACTATCCTACAATCCTTTTCACGAAGCCATTACCGCGTTTGAAGATTACTTGAATACTTATCCCAATAGTCCTCGTCGCGACGAAGCTTATGAGTTTTTGTTGAACGTGTATATGAAAACACGCAACTACGAAAAGGCATTGGCGTCATTGGATAAAATCAAAAACAAAGACAACAACGTTAAGGAAGCGTTTCAAGTAGTCGCGTATAACCGCGGTGTAGAATTGTTTCAAGCAACTCAATATGAAGAGGCGGAAAAATACTTCGACAAAGTAGCTACCTATCCCATCAATCAAATGCTGCTTGCTGAAGCGAACTTCTGGAAAGCCGAAGGTTCATTTAACCGTCAAGATTACACCAAAGCCCGCGAACGATATGCGAAGTTCTTATCAGAACCTGGCGCTTTCAATAGCGAGTTTTATGGCTTGGCTCACTATGGAACAGGTTATTGTTATTTCAAGCAAGCGAACCAAGAGGATGTATATGAAATTGCACGCGATATTTATGCAAATGCAAATACGGCATTCCGCAAATTTGTCGATGGCGGTGGGGTAAAAGATCCACGAAAGTTAAATGACGCTTATTTGCGCATCGGCGATTGTTTCTACGTTAACAAAAGCTACACACAGGCTATTCAGTATTACGATAAGGTGTCGGATAATTCCCTCGGCAATCGCGACTATGCGATGTATCAAAAAGCAATGAGTTATGGTTACGAAGGATTGAATGATAAAAAAGCATGGGTACTTAAAAATTTGTTGAGCGAAATGCCGCAATCCAAATTTGAAGTCGATGCAAAATATGAATTGGCTAAATCTTATTTGGTGGATAATCGTCTTTCGGAAGCGAAGACGTATTATAATGATATCCTCGCGAAACACGCAGCTACATCTTACGCTAAGCTAGCATTGGTAGATCTATGTTTAGTTTACGTCAAAGAGAACAATGCAGCTAAAGTGAAAGAAACCTGGAATCAACTGTATGCAAATTATCCAAATGATAAAGTGCTTGTGGATGCCGTATCAACTGTTCGTAGCACGTTGATCGAAGATTCCCAGTTTCAACAGCAACTGCGCGATATGAAAATCTTGAACGTAAGTGACGAAGACATCGAAGACGATGTATTCGCTAAGGCATCAGAACCTGCTTACGCTGGCAATTGCGACTTGGCAGTAGAAAAACTCAAGTCCTATTTGGCACAGTTCCAACCAGGCTTTCACCGCACAGAGGCGAATTATTTATTGGCTGAGTGTTATTTCAATAGCCAAGATTTTACCAATGCACTAGCATCATACATGCAAGTAGTCAATGCTCCGCTTTCTGATTACTCAGAGGAAGCGCACAAAGTGGCGGCCACTATAAATTACAATAACAAAAATTACGACGAAGCGCGTGTGTTATATGGTAAGCTCGAACAGATTGCCGTTTTAAAAACCAACTTGCTCGAAGCACAAATTGGAATGATGCGCTGCAACTATTTTATTGGAGAAAAAACAGCGGCAGTTGAATATGCAAATAAGGTATTGGATAATTCCGCAACGCCTGATGAAATTAAAGTAACCGCCTACTTGTGGAGAGGTCGCGTGCGATTAGATAATGCAGAGTATGCAGGTGCGAAGTCAGACTTCAATGAAGTATTGAAACGCGGAGGTATCAACGGCGCAGAGGCTAAATATCACATTGCCGAAATCTATTTCCAAACGGGTGAATTCAAAAAGGCAGAAACAGAAGTTTTTCAATTGGTAGAAAAATTTTCTCCCTACGAAGAATGGAAGTATAAAGGCTTTTTATTACTCGTGGACATTTATGTAGGCATGAATGATCTTTACCAAGCTCGCTCAACCGTGAATGCCATTTTAAGTAACGTTGAACAACAATGGGTGCTCGATGCGGCCAATCAAAAATCAGTAGAACTAGATGCCCTTGAAGGCAATTCGAACGGTTCACGCCAATCTACCCAAGATGTTGAAATTGATTTAGGAGGATCTTCCAATGAATAAGCTTCATAATCCCATATATAAGATGAAAGTTGTTTTTGCCTTCATCTTTATGCTGAGTTGTGCATTGACTTTAAAAGCACAGCGCGACACGTCCATTACATTGAGTCAATCTGCCGAATTTACCGGCAATCTGCGACTCTTTTTACGTGACGCGAATAAACTCTCGACTCAGCCTTTAGTGAAAGAGCAAATCGCTGAAATGACGAGCGTGAGATATACCACTTTGCCTACTCGCAAAGTATCGCTCATTGATCCCAAGTTGATACCCGCAGCAAAAATTAACGTCGATGAAAAACTATCGAAGTTATATCGCGGATATTTTAAAGGTGGTTATGGTACCTATTTCACTCCGCTAGTAGATGCTTATTTTACCGATGGCCGTTCTAAGAAAGGTACCTATGGTGTCCACTATAAACACCTGAGCAGCGCCGGTGCAGTTACCCCAAATGACGAGGACAGTATTCCAGATCATTACAGTGATAATAAGGTAGAAGTATGGGGCAAGTATTTTTTGAAAAATGGTGCCCTTAATGGAAGTTTGAATTGGGAGCGAAACGTATCGCATTGGTACGGATTCGATCAAACTTTATTCAAAGACTCGTTGCCCAAGTTGCAAATGGATAGTTTGAAGCAGCGCATGAATACTATCGGCGGTAGCGTAGGATATCGCACGGCTAATCGTGATAGCGCTGATCTTAATTTGGCCTTTGATCTAGGTTTGCGTAATACTACCGACTTATACGATGGAAAAGAAACCTTCGTCGATTTTACAGCCCGCGGTAGTAAGTTGATCAACACAGAACTATTCAGTGGCGAATTTGGTATCAACTACAACAACTTCAATTCCATTGGTCCAAAAGTATTGGCCACAGGAATCATTTATGACGCTGCAGACTCGGTGATTCAAAATAGAGGGCAGGATAATGCCATTATTCGCTTGATACCGATGGCACATACCGTGTGGCGCGACTTACGTGCTAAAGTGGGTATGGGATTGTACATCGAAGCGCGCGGCGAAAATCCGGGGCACTTTTATCCATTGGCCGAAGTAAGCTACAATATGTTTAAAGGAATAGTGGTGCCTTATGCGGGTGTTCGCGGTAGCACTGATCCTACAACATATTTGGGTTTATATCAAGAAAACCCATTTGTGGTGTACAACCCTACTTTGCGCAATCGCAACAATAAGTTGGAACTATATGCGGGCTTAGGCGGCGCTATTTCAAAAACAGTTTCCTACAGCGCAGGTATCAACTCTTATTCATGGGCCAATTTCGCTTATTTCATCAACGACTCTCTTACCTCGGTGGGCAACCGTCAACTAGTGATTTACGATGACTTAAAAGCCATCAATATTCATGGAGAGCTCGCCGTTTATAGCGGTGAAAAATGGAAAACGAATGCACGGGTTGACTATTTTAAATACAATAGTGGTAACCAAGATCACGCATGGCATCAGCCAGGATTAAAAGTGACAGCAAGTGCTCAGTACAATTTGAAAAAGAAATTTTCAGTAAGCACCGACTTATTTTACATCGGCGAACGCTGGGCAAAATCGAATGTGATGATCCAGAATATTGAGCCCAATGATGATGGCTCTTATTACATCAAGTTAAAGGGCTTTTTAGATGCGAACTTTAAAGTGGAGTACCGATACAACAAAAGGTTGAGTGCTTGGCTTCAGTTGAACAACACCTTTGCTCAGCGATACCAACGTTATAGCGGCTATAACACCCAGCGTTTATTGGCTATGATGGGCGCTACTTACGCCTTCTAAATGCCCTGAAAACGCCAAATTTTATTGACACTATTTAAACATTGAAAAAGTAGAACGTGAGAATTGGTGTTATTGTGTTGTAAAACAGTATTTTATATCTTGTTTAGGTGATGTAGATTTGTTAATAATCAAAAGGGGGTGCAAGCCCCCTTTTTCATGACCAAAGGAGGGCTCTTTCGTATCTTTGTGAGCCTTAAAAAAATGGTGGTTTTTTGGAAGTACAACTCTATTCAAAAGAGGTGCTTGCAAAGGATCTCCGTAAGGGCCGAAAAGCCCTTTTTTAATGCCTAAACAAATTCATCACGTTAACCTCAGAAGAGGCGAAAATTTTTATGAGCGAAGAAGTAAAATCTCCAGCAAACGGCAATTATACCGCCGACAATATCCAGAGTCTGGAAGGTATGGAACACGTGCGCATGCGCCCTGCCATGTACATTGGCGATATAGGCGTACGCGGATTACACCACCTCGTATATGAAGTAGTCGACAACTCTATCGATGAAGCTTTGGCGGGCTTTTGCAGCGACATCAAAGTCTATATCAATGCGGACAACTCAATTACTGTTGAGGATAACGGACGCGGTATTCCGGTAGATATGCACAAGAAGGAAGGCGTAAGTGCTCTTCAAGTGGTAATGACCAAAATCGGTGCTGGTGGTAAATTCGATAAAGGATCATATAAAGTTTCGGGTGGTCTACACGGTGTGGGTGTGAGTTGTGTAAATGCTCTTTCTACGCATCTGAAAGCCGAAGTACACCGCGAAGGAAAAATCTATGTACAAGAGTACTCAATAGGTAAACCGTTATATCCGGTGAAAGAAGTAGGTACTACGGATCAACGTGGTACCCGTGTTACCTTCCAACCAGATGCTTCTATTTTCGATACTACCGAGTATAACTTCGAAACCCTTGCCAACCGCCTGAGAGAATTGTCTTTCCTCAACAAAGGAATTCGTCTCTCTCTCGGCGATCGTCGTTCACTCGATGAAAATGGTGAAGCCAAAGAAGAGGTATTCTTCTCACAAGATGGTTTGGAAGAATTCGTTCGTTACATCGACGAAAACCGTACACCCATCATCAGCAAAATCATCCACATGGAACGCACCGATGGCGATATTCCTGTGGAGGTGGCCATGACCTACAATGATTCTTTTAACGAGAACATTCACTCATACGTAAACAACATCAACACCCACGAAGGGGGTACGCACTTGCAAGGTTTCCGTCGTGGTCTTACTGCTACGCTGAAAAACTATGCAGAGAAGAGCGGGATGTTAGAAAAATTGAAAATTGAAATTTCAGGTGATGACTTCCGCGAAGGCTTAACCGCAGTGGTTTCTGTAAAAGTTCAAGAACCACAATTCGAAGGTCAAACAAAAACCAAATTGGGTAACAAAGAAGCAGTAGCTCCGGTTAGCCAAGTGGTAAGCGAAATGTTAGAAGCCTACCTCGAAGAACATCCAAACGAAGCGAAACAAATCGTGAACAAAGTGGTGATTGCAGCGCAAGCTCGTATCGCCGCACGTAAGGCTCGCGAAATGGTACAACGTAAAGGTGTTGGCCACGGTGGCGGTCTCCCAGGTAAATTGGCCGACTGTTCTGAAAAAGATCCGATGAAAAGTGAGTTGTTCCTCGTAGAGGGTGACTCAGCAGGTGGAACCGCAAAACAAGGTCGTGATCGCGTGTTTCAAGCCATTCTTCCATTGAGAGGTAAAATTCTTAACGTGGAAAAAGCCATGCAACACAAGATCCTCGAAAACGAAGAGATCAAAAACATCTACACCGCTCTTGGCGTTTACATCGGTACTGAAGAAGATAGCAAAGCCCTTAACCTTACAAAGCTACGTTACCACAAAATCGTAATCATGTGTGATGCCGACGTTGACGGTAGCCACATCGAAACATTGATTTTGACCTTCTTCTTCCGTCACATGAAAGAATTGATCGAAAGAGGCCACATCTATATCGCTACCCCTCCACTTTATCAAGTGAAAAAGGGCACACGATCTAACTACGCTTGGACGGAAGAACAACGTGATGTTTTGATTCAGGAAATGAAAGGAGCTGGTCAAGATTCTAGCGTGAACGTTCAACGATATAAAGGTCTTGGTGAAATGAACGCTGAGCAATTATGGGACACCACTATGAATCCAGAGTTCAGAACCTTGCGCCGTGTAACCATCGAAAATGCCGCTGAATGTGATCACATTTTCTCCATGCTTATGGGCGACGATGTACCTCCGCGCCGCGCATTTATCGAGGCCAACGCGAAGTATGCAAAAATTGATGCCTAATCGGCTCTCATGAATAAATAAAAAGCCCGTCCGAAATCGATTTTCAGGACGGGCTTTTTTTATGGCGTTAATTTAATTCGAACTGGATTCTTCTTCGACATTTAATAAGTGCAACAATCGGTGCACTAGAGGCGCAAAGATGACGCCGATGGTACTCAAAAATGCAATGCCACTATAAAGCGCATAAAAGGACGCGAAATACTTCGCCTCATCGGTTTGCAAATTGGCAATAGGTCCCATTCCCGTTAAGATCATAGAGCTGTTATAAAGCGAATCTACCCAGTTGAGATCTGCGGTAAGATGATAGCCCAACATGCCTATAAATAAGGAAAAGCTGAGAAAAAGAAGACCGTAAACGATAAATAAAATCTGACGACGAAGGTATCTTTTCGTCGATAATACAGAATGACGTTTAGTTTCGAAATGGTGGATGTTGCGTTGCGCGCTCATCTTCCTTCAACGTGCAATAGGCGAGTGTATTTTTTCAACGAACGCAGCACAATGAATATCACAAAGGCGATGATCAAGGTGATAAACCAAAAAGAATCTTTTAAATCAGCCCATGAAATAAAACCAATGTGAACGTATGTTTTCATCACATCGAGTAAGGCAAAAGACAAGAAAATGGCAAAGAAACCGTTGTACTCGCGCTTCAAAACATTCTTCATAGAAAAGTTCCAACCCGCACTCTGCCAATGACTAAATGAAGGCCAAAAGGAAGGAGTTTTAGACGACCAGTCGAGATAGCTTTGTCCAAATTTTTTGCGAAGAAAAAATTCCTCAGCAAACATGATGCGCTCATAGTACACCCAAAACAATAGGCAGCAAACCAATGTAAACCACCAGTTGCCAACGTACATGATTATTCCTAACCACATAAAGAAGTTGCCTAAGTAAAGCGGGTGACGAACAGTACTGTATATTCCTTTTGTATTGAGAACTTCAGCGACCTGACCAGCTTTGGTATTTCTGCCAGAAGTACCTCTGGGAGTATAACCAATGGTAATGGCACGAATCAATTGTCCGAACAATGAAATAGCCAAACAGATATAGGCAAATTCCGCAGAGAACAGAGGATGATGAGTATCTGATTCGGTAAAGATCACCGCCGCAGCCAACACATATAATACGATGGGTAAAAAACTTCTCCAGCGAAACAACCAGTTACCGGACTTGTCAAATTCCTCAATTAATGCCATAAGGTCTTCTTTCGATTTAGGGGGCTAAGGTAAGCAATCTGGAGGAAAAGGTCAGTGAGTGTTGTGACTTGGGTCACATCATTGAGACTGTTCCACTCCATACATTCGATTAAAATAGTAGAAAAATGAAAACAAACGTTGGACAAGCCGATCGTATTATCCGTGTATTACTAGCCGTAGTCTTCGGTATCTTGTATTTCACGCAAACCGTAACAGGTCCCTTAAGTTACATTCTTTTGGCTTTGGGTGGCGTTTTTATCCTTACAGCAATGGTTGGCTTTTGCCCTCTATACACGCTTTTTGGGATGAATACGTGCAAAGTAAATCCCAAAAAATAGTTGTGCTTTATACTGTGAAGTGCCTCTTTTCAGGCGGATTACTATTATGTGGAATGGATCTAAATACCCTGTTTGTGGTATTTCGCGGCGGCACGGAAGGGGGTACTTTTACAGCATAATTCTACAGGAATGTACAACCAAGCACCGAAGGACCTTACCGCTCAGCACAATTGCCCTTTGCACGAAATACTTCGCATGGTGCGCGAAAAGGATAAGAAATGTTGTAAAAATTACAAGCACGGTAAGCGCTGCAAGAAGTGCCCGAAGAAGTAATTAGATCGTTCGGATATCTCCCATTCCGCCATCAATAGACCATATTTGTCCTGTAATCCAACTGCTTTTTTCCGAAAGTAAAAAGACTACGGCATGCGCCAAATCCTGCGGCTGACCAATGCGTCCTAGCGGATGTCTTTTATTTCCCGCCTCTATTTTTTCTGGCGATGAAACTAGTTTTTCTGCCAAAGGAGTTTGCGTAAGTGATGGAGCAATGGCATTCACTCGAATGGTAGGAGCCCATTCAGCCGCCAAACTTCTCGTTAGGCCTTCTATAGCTCCTTTAGCCATCGCTATGCTCGCGTGAAAAGGCATGCCCGTTTGCACAGCCACGGTACTAAAAAGTACTACCGATGGTTGCGAAGATTTTTTTAAGCTGGGCAAAGCCTGCTGCAAACAGCGCACTGCTCCCATAGTATTGGTATTCCAATCCTGCTGAAACTCCGCCGCCGTAATGCGATGAAAGGGCTTAAGCATGATACTTCCCGGTGCATACACTAAACCATCTATGGTTTCATCGGCTAAAGGCCAATCCGATTCTAAGGCATCAAAAGCAATGAATCGAGCACCAACAGGCAATGATTTAGGGGAACGAGCAAGCACAGTTACTGAGTGCCCTTGGGCTAATAATAACTCGGTAGAGGAGAGGCCAATTCCAGAATTGCCGCCTACAATAACGTAATGCATAAATTATAACCCGATGTAACGTAAGAATTCATTACGTGTAGCTTCTTCTTCAAACTTGCCAAAGTAGGCGCTTGTTACGGTGCTACTATTCACGTCCTTGATACCTCTGCTGCTTACACACAAGTGCACGGCGTCAATTAAAACGGCTACATCTGGCGTGCCGAGTGCTTCTTGAAGTTCACGAGCAATTTGGATCGTCAAGCGCTCTTGTACCTGTGGGCGTTTAGCAAAGTGTTGCACCAAGCGGTTCAGCTTTGATAAACCAACTACCTTTCCGTTGGCTATGTAGGCCACATGAGCCTTGCCTATGATCGGTACAAAATGGTGCTCACAGTTGCTGTAGAATGTGATGTTTTTCTCCACCAGCATTTCCTGATAGCCATATTTGTTTTCGAAGAGCTTCATCTCCGGCTTGTTAGCTGGATTTAGACCCTGGAAAATTTCTTGAACATACATTTTTGCCACGCGGTGTGGTGTGCCCGAAAGGCTATCATCATTGAGGTCGAGCCCCAAAATCTCCATAATGTCACGGAATTTGTCTTCGATCAGAGAAATTTTTTCTTCGTCAGAAATAGCAAAAGCATCGTCACGCAGGGGTGTTTCGATGGATGTCATAATGTGTTGATCTCCTAATTCATCAATTTGAATTCGAAGAGAATCAGTACCTGCTGTCATGTAGTTGACGGTTCCGATTGTACGGAATACAGGATAAACATTCCCTTGTGGCGAAAAGTTCATTGGCAGCGAAGGGGCGATTTTGCTTATTATTGCCTTTACAAACCAAAAATCATAACCTTTACCCTTATGTCGAATATTTGGATTAAGAAGCCATTAAGCATGCTCCTTAACGAATCGGATGGCGAAAAAGGCGGACTTAAAAGAACGCTTGGCGCTACAAATCTTGTTTTGTTGGGCATCGGTGCCATCATTGGTGCTGGTCTTTTCGTGCGCACCGCCGCCGCTTCTGCCGAAGCCGCAGGTAGTGCCGTAACTCTCTCCTTCATCGTGGCCGCTATCGGCTGTGCTTTCGCCGGATTGTGTTATGCGGAGTTCGCCTCTATGTTCCCCATCGCAGGTAGCGCTTATACATATGCCTACGCCACTATGGGCGAACTAGTCGCTTGGATTATCGGCTGGGCCTTAGTGATGGAATATGCACTTGGTGCTGCTACCGTAAGTATCGCATGGAGTGAGTACCTCAATAATTTACTGGGCGGGGCCATACCCTATGAGTGGTGCCACTCTCCTTTTGAATCGCTCTACCGCGTGAGTGGTGATGCCTTGGCTCAAGTGATGGCTCTTTTCCCGGATTGGAAAGGGGTGAAAGATGGTGTGCTCATCCTCACGGAAGAGCAGTATCACAAACTACCTGCTGAACTTGTTTCAAGTGTTACCGTGAACCACGGTATTGTAAATGCGCCTGCTCTTTTAATTCTTCTGTTGCTGACCTTACTTCTCATCAAAGGAACGCAGGAGTCTGCTTTCGTAAATGCGATAATCGTATTTATTAAAGTAGCAATTGTACTCGTATTTATCGCTGTGGGTTGGTCTTACATCAAACCAGAAAACCACACACCATTTATGATTCCTGAAGGCACTCCTGGTCATGAAGGTTTCTTCAAATGGGGTTGGGGCGGCGTCCTTGGTGGAGCGGCTATCGTATTCTTTGCCTTTATTGGTTTTGATGCGGTTTCTACCGCTGCTCAAGAAGCCAAAAATCCAAAGCGCGATATGCCTATCGGTATCTTGGGTTCATTGGCTGTTTGTACAGTCTTGTATATTCTATTCAGCTATGTACTTACGGGTGTAGCTCACTACAGTGAGTTTGAATCTGCCGGTAAAGAGGCATCAGTGGCTTATGCTATTAATACGTATATGACGGGTTGGTCGTGGCTCGGTACCGCTGTTACAGTGGCCATCCTGGCTGGCTTCTCTTCTGTTATTCTGGTTATGTTAATGGGACAAAGCCGCGTATTCTTCTCAATGGCTAATGATGGCTTGTTGCCTGGCGTATTTTCTGATTTGCATCCGAAGTTCCGCACCCCTTACAAATCAAACTGGATCCTATTCCTTTTTGTAGGCGCCTTCGCGGCTTTCGTTCCTGGCAGTGTAGCAGGTGACTTAACTTACTTTGGAACCTTGTTCGCTTTCGTTTTGGTATGTCTTGCGGTATTCTTGCTCCGTAAGTCTAATCCAGAATTGGAGCGTCCGTTCAGAGCTCCGTTGGTTCCACTAGTACCTATCCTAGGTATTTTGGTGTGTCTAGGAATGATTGTTTCACTGGATGCCAACACCTTGAAAGTAGCCTTGGGTTGGATGATATTTGGCTTAATTCTTTACTTCACTTATGGTGTGAAGAAGAGTAAGCTCCAGAAATGAGAACACTGAAATTTTTCTTGTTTGTATAAAAGCAAAAAAGCCCCGAACGTTTTCGGGGCTTTTTTCTTGCTTAACCTTAATTAACCTTAACTACTCTTGAGAAGAGAAGCTCTTAATCCATTGGGTAAAACCAAAACCAATCAATGAATATGTGGTTTTTAACGGGGGCTTTCCACGGAAGGTTTCGTTTTTTCTAAAAAAAAATAACTTTTTTCTGAAAGCCTTGATTTTGCTGCAAAAGAAAAGGCCTCGATTTACTCGAGGCCTTCATTTCTTTCGGACTAAACGGCTCAGACTACCACCTCTCAGCCGTTTACATCAGATATTGTTAACCAAAACCAATGAAACATTTCTTCGGTTTACGGGAGCAAAAAGAAAAAGGTTTCATTTTCTAGAAAAAAACAAAACCTTTTTCATCCGTCATGTGCGATTAGCCATTTCAATATAGCTCTTCCAACTCAATGGCTTCGCGGAAGACAATCTTTCCTTCAAATGCATCAAGCACCACAGGTTCCGATTTGTCTAATTTTCCCGCGAGGAGGTATTTCGATAATTCGTTGAGCACCTCTTTTTGGATGACGCGTTTCACCGGACGTGCACCAAATTGCGGGTCAAATCCTTTTTCACTTAAGTAGTGAATCGCATCAGCCGTGCATTTTAATTCAATTCCATTTCCGGCCAATCGCTCCTTGAGTAAGTTCAACTGCATTTTAACGATACCTTCTATTTCATCTTTGCGAAGCGGTGTGAACATGATAATCTCGTCGATGCGATTCAGAAACTCAGGACGCATTGTTTGTTTCAAGGCGCCGATTACTTCATCTTTTGTGCGCTCAAACAGTTCCTCACTCATCGGATCCTTTGCATGCTCATAGTTTTCCTGAATAATGCTGGAGCCTGTATTACTGGTCATAATAATGATCGTGTTTTTGAAGTTAGCCACACGACCTTTATTATCGGTCAATCTTCCATCATCTAGTACTTGAAGTAAAATATTGAAAACATCAGGATGTGCTTTTTCTATTTCATCGAGTAAGATGACACTGTAGGGTTTCCGGCGCACAGCTTCGGTGAGCTGTCCACCTTCATCATATCCAACATAACCGGGAGGTGCTCCCACCAAACGACTCACAGCATGGCGTTCTTGGTATTCGCTCATGTCTATGCGTGTCATGGCATTTTCATCGTTAAACAAAAATTCGCTCAATGCTTTAGCGAGTTCAGTTTTACCAACGCCGGTGGTGCCTAAGAAGATGAATGAACCGATGGGTTTACGTTCATCGCTCAATCCCGAACGGCTGCGACGAACAGCATCACTTACGGCTTGAATGGCTTCTTTTTGCCCCATGACGCGTTTGCCCAACTCTTCTTCTAATCGGAGCAGTTTCTCACGCTCGCTTTCGATCATTCGTGTAACGGGTATGCCCGTCCACTTCGAAACTACATCCGCAATTTCTTCCGGATCTACTTCTTCTTTCACCATTTTAGAGTCCGACTGCAATTCTTGAAGACGAAGTTTGCCGCTGTCAATTTTTGCCTCTTCCGTTTTTATTTTTCCATAACGGATCTCGGCTACCAATCCATAGTTACCCTCACGCTCGGCTTGCTCTGCTTGGTTTTTCAGCGATTCAATTTCTTTCTTCGCCGATTGTATGCTTTCTACCACATCCTTCTCTGCTTTCCAACGAGCTTGTAATCCATTTCTTTTTTCCGAAAGGTTAGCGATCTCTTCGTTGATTTCGCCTAAGCGCAATTCATTGTTTTCTCTTTTGATAGCCTCACGCTCAATTTCAAGTTGAAGTATTTTGCGATCAATTTCATCAAGCTCTTGTGGTTTCGAATTGATCTCCATGCGCAACTTAGAGGCTGCTTCATCAATCAAGTCGATGGCTTTATCGGGTAAAAAACGTTCGGTGATATATCGCACCGAAAGATCTACGGCTGCAATGATCGCGTCATCTTTAATCTGCACCTTATGGTGGTTTTCATATTTTTCTTTTAGCCCACGCAATATGGCTATGGCCGATTCGCGATCGGGTTCATCTACAATCACCAATTGAAATCGACGTTCGAGTGCTTTGTCTTTTTCAAAATATTTTTGATATTCATTGAGTGTAGTTGCACCAATTGCGCGCAGCTCGCCTCGGGCCAATGCGGGTTTCAAGATGTTCGCCGCATCCATAGCTCCATCACCTCCTCCTGCACCTACTAAGGTGTGTATCTCATCTATAAACAGGATGATTTTGCTTTCACTGTCTTGTACTTCTTTTACCACACTTTTTAAGCGCTCTTCAAATTCGCCTTTGTATTTCGCTCCAGCGATCAAAGCGCCCATGTCTAAACTGTAGATCGTTTTATCCAGCAAGTTTTCGGGGACATCGGAGTTGATGATGCGATGGGCAATGCCTTCGGCGATGGCTGTTTTTCCTACTCCTGGTTCGCCTACGAGTATCGGGTTATTTTTTGTTCGGCGAGAAAGTATTTGCACCACTCTGCGAATTTCATCATCGCGACCAATGACAGGATCGAGTTTGCCTTCGCGGGCGAGCTTGTTTAAGTTGCGGGCATATTTGTCAAGCGAATTGTAGGTCTGTTCTTGGGTAGAAGAAGTAGCCTTTTGTCCTTTGCGCATTTCTTTGATTACCGTGCGCATTTCTTTCATCGAAGCACCGTTGTCACGGAGCAACTGGCCTGCT
>Ga0315907_10004496_pt1 | contig 15649 bp, 15 predicted proteins | sample LakEriMetagenome_3_FD_203525 | JGI IMG/M metagenome (GOLD analysis project Ga0315907, IMG submission 203525) | Freshwater fungal communities from buoy surface, Lake Erie, Ohio, United States - Buoy 12 MA123 | ecosystem: Environmental > Aquatic > Freshwater > Lake > Lake biofilm | place: USA... | reverse complement strand
CGCGGGCATTGCGCACCACTGCTACACCGGCCTTCCGCGGCACCGCATTCCACCTTGCCACAACCGGGGCACGCAGTGTTTCTTCGGCGCGATTTGCGGCAGCCCGCCGATTACTTCGCTAACCCCTTACAGGGACTTCTCGTGATGTCAACGGGCTTGCATGCGTCTCATCATTTCATTGCCTAGCGGTATTCGCGTTTGATCTCGATGACGACTCGTTCGATGGCTGAACAGAGAACAGACTGCCGCTCTGCAGACGCCCATCGTGGCACTTCGCCGCCGGCAGCCGCCATGCGGCTGGTTCGGGGCGGGGAAGTCCCTCTCATTCGCCGGGCATCAATCTCCGGCTCTGCCTGAAGGGTCGCCGAAGCTGCCTTCGCCGGCCTCCTGGCTCACTTGGTTTGAATGGGTAGCTCGAAGAGGATGTTCTCAAAGTGCTCATCTTCGAACACGTAGTCAGTCCGCCCGCGCTCCAGCCACCCTTGGCGCCGGTACCAGACCAATGCGTCGGTGTTGCCCACCCACGCCGTGAGCCATAAAGACTGAGCGCCTGATGCCTTGGCCTGCTCGGCAGCCGCGGCAATCAAGGCCTTGCCAATCCCTTGTCCCTTGGAGCGTGCCTGCACGTACAAGCGCTCTACCTCGACAGCCGGATGGCCCGACACCAACTCATGCCGCTCAGCAAAGGCGAGTTGAGCGAAACCGACCAAGTGCTCGTCACGCTCGGCAAGCACGAAGCGGGTGTCAGGCCGCGCCAGCAACGAGGCCATGGCTTCAGTGGAGAAGTGCGCCAACACCTCTCGCGCCAGCAGTGGACGGATACCCTTGGTCGCGTAGGTATCAAGAGACACTTGCGTACCCAGCACGCCGACAAGCAGGGCATCGTCAGGAGTTCCCGTTCTCAACCGCAGCGAAGCATCTTGCATAGGGTCATGCTGCCATACGCGACAGACCCCGGAAGCACCGTGCAAATCTACGAACTGGCGCAATGGAACATCGCGATCATGCGGGTTACGGGGCTTGGCTGCCGCCGGTGTGCAACGACGGAGATGAAAGCGTGACCAACCCCCTGATGTCGAAGAACCACATGCATCTGCGGCCCCTCACCGATGCGGACGCGAGTGAGTTTCAGCGCCTGCGATTGCAGGGGCTGCAGGAAAGCCCTTCCTCGTTCGGCTCAAGCCACGAAGAAGAAGTGCACAGGACCCTGGACCAGGTTCGGCAGCACATCGCGGGCTCTGCCGAACGGGCTTTCCTGGGGCTGTTCACCGCTGGAGAGCTGGTGGGCATGGTGGGGGTGGGCCGGGAGCAGGGCCTGAAGGAGCGACACATTGCGTTCATCCGAAGCATGTACGTTGCCCCGCACGCACGAGGTCAGGGTGCGGGCCTGCAGCTCCTTGCCGCTGCGCTGCAGCAAGCGTGGTCATGGCACGGCGTGGAGCAGGTGACGCTGTCGGTGACCGCAAACAACGAAGCCGCTGTGCGCCTGTACAAAGCCGCAGGGTTCATGGAAGTGGGCCGCATGCCGCGGGCGCTCAAGATGGGGCGGGACTACTTCGATGAACTGATCATGCTGCGGACCGATGAGTCCAGATGAGCATTCGATGAAGATCGACCCCGCAGGAAGGCTTGTGGCTGCAGGCACTTCAGGTATTCTGAAAACGACAGCTCATCAGAACGAGCCATGGAGCAGCGCCGTCATGCCATCCTCTAGACGCTTTCTGCTGACCTTGGGCGCTGTGACGGGCCTCGGCACATCGCTCTGCACCGAAGCCTCGTCGCCTGAGGCCTGGGCCACGCACAAGGCTGAAGTGGTGGCCAAGTGCGCCCTGGCCAGCGGACTGAAGAGCGCCAAGCTGGTCGGCGAACTCATCGAGTACGACGACCGCCTGGGACTGACGGCGGCTCTGATTGCCGGCGTATACCCGCAGCAGTACATGCGAAATCAAACAGGGCGCAGCCTGTGCCTGTTCGACAAACGCACTCGCATGGCGTTCACGGCTCCGGCGGACTCTTGGAAGTGACGCCAAGCAGAGTCGCCTTCATGGCATCTTGAAGACGGTGGAGCACTGCAGAAAAGGAGACCGGAGATGCAGCACAGTCTCACTGGCAAACGCGTCCTGATCACGCAGGCGGATGAATTCATGGGCCCGGCGCTGTGCGAGGTGCTGGCCGAGCAGGGCGCGCAGGTGGTGGCCAGCACGGCCGACCTTTCGCCGCCCGAGGCCGCGGCCCAGGTGGTGGCCCAGGCAGAGAAGGCCGGGCCTGTCGACGTGCTGGTGGCCAACCTCGCCTACCGGGCGCCGACCACGCCCGCCGTGGAAGTGGGCGAAGACGAGTGGCGCGCCGTGTTCGCCGCGCTGGTGGACCCGCTGCCGCGGCTGGTGCGCGCCGCCGCGCCCGCCATGATCCAACGGCGCAGCGGCAAGGTGCTGGTGGTGGGCAGCGCCTCGGCCCTGCGCGGCATGAAGCGGGCCTCCACCTACAGCGCCGCGCGCGGTGCGCAACTGGCCTATGTGCAGGCCGTGGGGGTGGAGCTGGCGCCGCACCAGGTGCAGGTCAACGCCATCGCCCAGAACTTCGTGGACAACCCCACCTACTTTCCGCCGGAGGTGCAGGCCAACCCGCGCTTCCAGGAACGCCTGGCACGCGAGGTCCCGCTGGGCCGCCTGGTGAGTGCCCGCGAGGACGCGCTGTTCGCGGCCTACCTGTGCAGCAGCGCGGCCGATTGCTTCGTGGGCCAGGTCTTCCCGGTATGCGGGGGGTGGGTGGGGCGCTGAGGCCTGTCACGCACTCCAGGCCGGGGCGAGTGCTTCGCCTTCGGCCACCCCGCGCGCCGCAGCGGCTCGCGCTTCAAGCCGACCGCGCCGCCGCCTTCACCTTCAGCCGCGAGGCATGCAGCAGCGGCTCGGTGTAGCCGCTGGGCTGGGCCAGGCCCTTGAAGACCAGGTCGCTGGCGGCCTGGAAGGCGGCTGAAGTCTTCAGGCGTCCGGTCATGGGCTGGTAGGCCTTGTCGCCAGCGTTCTGCTTGTCCACCACCTTGGCCATGCGCTTGAGGGTGTCCTTCACCTGCTGCTTGCTCACCACGCCGTGGTGCAGCCAGTTGGCCATGTGCTGGCTGGAGATGCGCAGCGTGGCGCGGTCTTCCATCAGCCCCACGTTGTGGATGTCGGGCACTTTGGAGCAGCCCACGCCCTGGTCCACCCAGCGCACCACGTAGCCGAGGATGCCCTGGGCGTTGTTGTCCAGCTCCTGCTGCTTCTCGGCTTCGGTCCACTTGGGCTTCTTCACCACGGGCACGGTCAGCAAGGCGTCCAGCAAGGCGCCGCGCTCGGTTTCCAGGTCCACCTTCTCCAGGCCCTTCTCGATACCCTTTTGCACGCCGAAGACATCCACCTGGTGGTAGTGCAGCGCATGCAGGGTGGCCGCGGTGGGGCTGGGCACCCAGGCGGTGTTGGCGCCGGCCAGCGGGTGGGCGATCTTCTGCTGCAGCATGGCGGCCATCAGGTCGGGCATGGCCCACATGCCCTTGCCGATCTGGGCACGACCGCGCAGGCCGCAGGCCAGGCCGGTGAGGACGTTGTTGCGCTCGTAGGCGGCGATCCACTCGGTGGCCTTCATGTCGCCCTTGCGGCGCATGGGGCCGGCCTGCATGGCGGTGTGCATCTCGTCGCCCGTGCGGTCCAGGAAGCCGGTGTTGATGAAGGCCACGCGACTGGCGGCGGCGGCGATGCAGGCCTGCAGGTTCACGCTGGTGCGGCGCTCCTCGTCCATGATGCCCAGCTTGACGGTGCTGTCGGGCAGGCCCAGCAGCTTCTCCACACGGCCGAAGAGCTCGGCGGCGAACGCCACCTCGGCCGGGCCGTGCATCTTGGGCTTGACGATGTAGACGCTGCCGGTGCGGCTGTTGCGGATGCCGTTCGCACCATGGCCCTTCAGGTCATGCAGGGCGATGGCGGTGGTGATCACGGCGTCCAGGATGCCTTCCGGAATCTCGCGCCCGGCCTCGCTCCACAGGATGGCCGGGTTGGTCATCAGGTGGCCCACGTTGCGCACGAACAGCAGCGAGCGGCCGTGCAGCGAGACGGTGCCGCCGCCCGGGGCGGTGTAGACGCGGTCCGGGTTCAGGCCGCGGGTGAAGGTGGTGCCACCCTTGTGGACCTGCTCGGTCAGCGTGCCCTTGAGGATGCCCAGCCAGTTGCCGTAGGCCTGCACCTTGTCGCCGGCGTCCACCACGGCCACCGAGTCCTCCAGGTCCAGGATGGTGGACAGCGCAGATTCGACCACCAGGTCGCTCACGCCGGCGGCGTCAGCGCGGCCGATGGCGGTGCTGCGGTCGATGCGGAGGTCCAGGTGCAGGCCGTGGTGCTGCAGCAGCACCGAGGACGGCGCGGCCACGTCACCCTGCCAGCCGATGAGCTGGGCCGGCTTCTTCAGCCCGGTGGTGCGGCCGTCAGCCAGGGTCACCACCAGTTCGCCCTTGGCGATGGCGTAGCCCTTGGAGCCCACGTGCGAGGCGCCGCGGCCGGCCAGCGGCGCGGTGCGGTCCAGCACATGGCGCGCGTACTCGATGACTTTGGCGCCGCGCTTGGGGTTGTAGCCCGTGCCTTTTTCGCAGCCGTCGGTCTCGGGCAGGGCGTCGGTGCCGTACAGGGCGTCGTACAGCGAGCCCCAGCGGGCGTTGGCGGCGTTCAGCGCGTAGCGCGCGTTGGTGATGGGCACCACGAGCTGCGGGCCGGCCTGCCGGGCCAGTTCAGCGTCCACGTTCTTCGTGCTCACCTTGACCTTGGCCGGCACCGGCACCAGGTAGCCGATCTTCTGCAGGAAGGCCCGGTACTTGGCCATGTTCTTGATGGGCCCGGGGTGCTTGGCGTGCCAGGCGTCCAGCTCGGACTGCAGGCGGTCGCGCTCGGCCAGCAGGGCCGCGTTCTTGGGCGACAGGTCGCTCACGATGGCGGCAAAGCCCTGCCAGAAGGCGTCAGCCTGCAGCCCCGTGCCGGGCAGCACCTGCTGGTCGACAAAGGTCTTGAGCACCGTGGCCACCTGCAGGCCGTGGGTGGAAGTGCGGTCACTGGTCGTGGTGTTCATGGCAGCAAGAGGAGGTGGTTGAGGCAGGGGACGGGCCGAAGCGTGGGCTGTGGCGGATGTTCAATGGGTGGACGAGGTTCGGCCACCATGACCTCGCACTGTATTGCCACCCTGAGCGCGCATTGATGAACGAAACTGACATGCATTTGTGCCTTGAGTGCACATAATCAGCGCTCATGGACAAGCTCAAGCAGCTCGAATCCTTTGTCACCGTGGCCACCAAGGGCAGCCTCACGGCCACGGCGCTGGCCGAGGGCGTGGCCCCGGCGGTGATCGGCCGGCGCATCGACGCGCTGGAGGAGCGCCTGGGCGTGAAGCTGCTGGTGCGCACCACGCGGCGCATCACCCTCACGCACGAGGGCAGCGCGTTTCTCGAAGACTGCCAGCGCCTGCTGACGGACCTGGCCAGCGCCGAGGCCAGCGTGAGCGCCGGCGGGGTGAAGGCCAGCGGCCACCTGCGGGTGACGGCGCCCGCCGGCTTCGGGCGGCGCCACGTGGCGCCGCTGGTGCCCCGCTTCATCGCCCAGCATCCGGATGTCAGCGTGTCGCTGAACCTGTCGGACCGGGTGGTGGACATCGCCAACGAGGGCTTCGACTGCGCCGTGCGCGTGGGCGACCTGCCCGATTCCAGCCTCATCAGCGTGCGCCTGGCCGACAACCGGCGCCAATGTGTGGCCACGCCGGGCTACCTGCAGCGCGCCGGCGTGCCCCAACACCCGTCCGACCTGGCCCGCCATGAGTGCCTGACGCTCAGCTCAGACGCCAGCCAGACGCGCGGCTGGGCCTTTCAGGTGGACGGTGAGGTGACCCACCTGCGCCCGCACGGCCGGCTGGACTGCAGTGACGGCCAGGTGCTGCACGACTGGTGCCTGCAGGGCCTGGGCATCGCCTGGCGCAGCACCTGGGAGGTGGCGTCGGAAATCGCCGCGGGCCGCCTGCAGCCCCTGCTGGAAGAGTACGCCGCGCCACCCAACGGCATCTTTGCGGTGTTCACGCACGCGCGCCACCTGCCGCTGCGCGTGCGGCTGTGGATCGACTTCCTGAAGCAGACCTACGGCAGCGCCACGTACTGGCGCGACTGACTGCGCGGCCGACTGCGCGGCTGACGTCGCCCAGCGCCTCTGCGGCTGCTCACTTCTTGGGCGCGGCGGCCTTGGCGTCTTCCATGCACTTCTTCACGTGCGCGTTCTTGGCCGCACCAGCCAGCTTCTTGTCGGCTGCGGACTTCTCGCACATCTCGGCTCGGTCCGGTGCCTTCGCCTGGGCGGGGGCTGCCGCCGCCGGCGTGCCGCCCGCGTCGGTGACGCACTTCTTCATGAAGCTGTTCTTGGCCGCGCCGGTCAGCTTCTTCTCGGCCGCCTGGGCCTCGCACTTGGCTTCGGCACCGGACGCGTGGACGGCGCCGGCCATCAGGCCGAGTGACAACAGAGCAGCAGTGATCAGAGTCTTCATGGTGGTGTCCTGTTCTTGAGTGGCAGGGGCAGGAGAGACGGTCGCACTGGCGTGCGGCCGAGAAGGATGCGTTGTGGCCTCGAGCCCGGCCGGCAGGCGCCAGGAGTCCAGGTGCACCGGATTCAGGCTCCCTGGGGGCCCGCGCCAGCCATGCGGTCCACGGTCTGCCAGGCGACGTTCAACCTGCGCACCAGCACATGGATGAAGGCGGCGTCGAACATGGCGCGGGTGGTCAGGCTCATCTGACGCAGCACGTCGGGCGTGAGCGAAATCATGGTGGAAGGCGTGGCCACCATGACGTCAGCGCTGTGGACGGCCATGTCCGGGCTCGGGGCCAGGTAGGCGAGTTCACCCACCGAGGCACCGGCTCCCAGGGCGGCCACCTTGATGCCGTTGCGAAACACGTCCACCAGGCCGTTGGCGATGATGTGGAAGGCGTTGCCTCGCCCGCCCTTGCGGTACAGGGCGTGCCCGGGGTCGTGGCGTTCCCAGCGTGCGCGGCGTACCACCTCCCACAACTCCACGTCGCCAAAGCCCTTGAAGAACTCCAGCGAGCGCAGCAGCGTGAACCGCTCGGAGTCCAGCACCTCGGCATCGGTGGCGCGCGGCACTTGGCGGCTGCTGACCAGTTGCGAAAGCGCCCGGGCAAATTCGTCCCAGGACGCGAAGCGTTCTTCACGGCGGCGAGCCATTCCCTTGCGCACCAGGGCGTCCAGCGCGGGGGTCACGCCGTCGCGCAGACCCGTGAGTGGCTCCGGCGTGGCGGTGTAGATCTGCTGCATCAGCGCCGGCTGCTGCTCCGCAGCGAACGGCGGGCGGCCCGCCACCAGGTGGTAGAGCATGGCCGAGAGGGAGTACATGTCGGCACGCGCGTCCAGGTCGGCGCCGTCGACCTGCTCCACTGACATGTAGGCCAGCGAGCCCACCCGGAACACCTGCGTGCGCTCGGAGTCCAGGTTGAGGACGCTGCCAAAGTCGGTGATCTTGACGTCGGCGACGCGATCGCCATCCATCAGCGCCAGGATGTTGGCCGGCTTGATGTCGCGGTGGATGAGGCCCTGCTTCCAGCAGTAGTTCAAGGCCATGGCGCACTTGAAGCCGATTTCCGCGATCTGCTCCAAGGGCAGCAGCCGGTTGGCCCGGCAAAAGCGCCGCAGCGTCAGGCCGGGCACGTACTCCATGACCAGATAGGGTGCAGACCCGTCGGACACGGCGTCCATGATCTGCACCACGTTGGGGTGGTGCAGCCGCCCGGCCAGCGCCGCCTCTGAAGCGAAGAAAGCCGCCGACAGTCGCTCGTAGTCGTCGATCACGCCCTGGCGCAGCCGCTTGATGGCCACATCCGTCTGCCGGAACTCGTCACGCGCAAGAAAGACCTCGCTGGTGGCACCTTCGCCCAGGCGGGACACCACTCGGTACTTGCCGATATGGCTGGGCAGGTCTTGGGGCGGGGTGGACATGCAGGGCGCGCGCAGCGGAAGCGATGGCTTGACCCATTGTGCCGCGCCCGCCCACGGGGTTCATCGCGGGTTCGGTGAACCTTTCCAGACCGCAGAACAAGCGCAGAATCTCCAGCGCCCCGCCCCGCCCTGCCCTGCATGCCGCGCCGGGCCATCCCTCGACCCTCTTCGGAAGTTGTGCCCCATGAACGATTTCTTCTCCCTGCACCTGGACGACGCCACGGGCGTGGCCACGCTGGAGTTGAGCCGGCCGGAACGCCTGAACACCCTGGCGCCGGCCTTCTTTCCCGCGCTGCGCGACGCCGTGCAACGCCTGAGCGACGAAGGCCGCACGCGCGCCTTGGTGCTGCGCTCCACCGGCCGGCACTTCAGCGCGGGCATGGCCTTGGAGGTTTTTGCGGGCGACTTTGACCTGCTGCGCCTGCCCACGGCGCGCCACCGCCTGGCCTTTCAGGATGGGCTGCGCCGCCTGATGGCCTGTGTGGATGTGCTGGACGAGGCGCGCTTTCCCACGATCTGCGCGGTGCAGGGCGGCTGCGTGGGCGGCGCGCTGGACCTGGCCGCGGCCTGCGACATCCGCGTGTGCAGCGCCGACGCCTTCTTCACCGTGCAGGAGATCCACATCGGCATGGCCGCCGACCTGGGCGTGCTGCAGCGCCTGCCCAAGATCGTGCCGGCCGGCGTGGCACGCGAGATGGCCTACAGCGGCGACCGCCTGGGCGCCGAGCGTGCGCTGGCCGTGGGCCTGGTGAACACCGTGCTGCCGGACGCCGCCGCCCTGCACGCTCACGCCGACGGCCTGGCCCGGCGCATCGCCGCCAAGAGCCCACTGGCCGTGGCCGGCAGCAAGCGGGCGCTGAACTACGCCCGCGACCACGGCACCGCGCAGGCCCTGGAGCAGATGACCCTGCTGCAGAGCGCCATCTTCGAAATCGACGAGATGGGCGCGGCCATCGCCGCATGGAAGGACAAGCGCGAGGTCGCCTTCGCGCCCCTGGCGCCAGTGCAGGACCCGTGATGAGTTCGCGGCTCGGGCGGCTCAGGCCGCTTTCAGGGCGGTGAACAGCGGATCGTGCCGGCCGCGCGGGCGGTACGCCGACACGCGGCGCGCGATCTCCGCAATGTGCTCGGGCGTGGTGCCGCAGCAGCCGCCGGCGATGTTGAGAAAGCCGCTGCGGGCAAAGCCCTCCATCAGGCTGCCCGTCACCTCGGGCGTCTCGTCGAAGCCGGTCTCGCTCATGGGGTTGGGCAGGCCGGCGTTGGGGTAGCAGCTGATCCAGGTGTCAGCTGCCACCTTGGCCAGCTCCTCGATGTACGGGCGCATGAGCGCGGCGCCCAGGGCGCAGTTCAGCCCCACGGCCAGCGGGCGCGCATGGCGCACCGAGTGCCAGAACGCCCCCACCGTCTGCCCGGACAGGATGCGGCCCGAGGCGTCGGTGACCGTGCCGCTGATGATGACCGGCAGGCGCTCGCCCGTCTCCTCCATCAGCTCGTCCAGCGCGAACAGCGCCGCCTTGGCGTTGAGCGTGTCGAAGATGGTTTCCACCAGAAAGAGGTCGCAGCCGCCTTCCAGCAGCCCCTGCGCCTGTTCGCGGTAGGCCGTGCGCAGCTCGTCGAAGCTGACGTTGCGCGCGCCGGGGTCGTTCACGTCCGGGCTGATGCTGGCCGTGCGCGGCGTCGGGCCCAGCGCGCCGGCCACGAAACGCGGGTGCTCCGGTGTGCTGAAGCGGTTGCAGGCCTGGCGCGCCAGGCGCGCGGCGGCCACGTTCATCTCGTAGGCCAGAGGGGCCAGACCGTAGTCCTCCTGCGCAATCGAGGTGGCGCCGAAGGTGTTGGTCTCGACGATGTCGGCGCCGGCGGCGAGGTACTGCTCGTGGATGCGCTGGATCACGTCCGGCCGCGTCAGCACCAACAGATCGTTGTTGCCCTTCAGGTCCTTGGGATGGTCTGCCAGGCGCGCGCTGCGGAAGTCGGCCTCGGTCAGCTTCTCCTGCTGGATCATCGTGCCCATCGCGCCGTCGAGGATGACGATGCGTTGTTGGAGAATCGCGGGCAAGGCTGCCGCGCGGGTGTAGGCGATCCGATGGGCGTTCATGCCCTCGATTGTAGGAACCGCCCTTCCCTTTGATGAGACACCTGACCCCCACCGACACCTGGCAGTTCCTGCAGCGCACGCCCGAGGCGCTGTTCGTCGACGTGCGCATGGAGATCGAGTACCTCTACGTCGGCCACCCGCCGGGCGTGGTGCATGTGGCCTGGTACGAGTACCCCGAGATGCAGGCCCACCCCGAGGCCTTTGCGCAGCAGGTGCTGCGCGAGGCCGGCGGGCGCACCGAACGGCCGGTGGCGCTGATCTGCCGCTCCGGCAAGCGCACGGTGGAGGCCGGGCAGGCGCTGGAGGCCGCCGGTTTCACCGACGTCATCAACGTGCTGCACGGTTTCGAGGGCGAGCTGGACGAGCACTTCCAGCGCGGACGCCTGAACGGCTGGCGCTGCGAAGGTCTGCCCTGGGAACAGTTGTAGCCAGGCCCCGCCAGGCCTCAGTGGCCGGACGCCGATAGCTCCAGCGTCTCCCCGCCGGGCAGCACGGTCAGGCGGGCGCGCACCGGCAGATGATGCTGCGCCGGGTCCATCCACACCTCCACCTGGGTGTCATAGGGCCGGCGCGGCTCCCGCGTCAAGCGCAACGCTTCGACCACCGCCCCGCCAGGCAGGCTCAGGCGCTGGCGGTCTTGCACGATGAAGGTCCAGGTGTCCACGTCAGCCCGCGCGCCAGAGACCGACACCGCAATGCGGCCGCCCGCACCCTGGGGCGCTGGCGCGGCCTCCAGGATGGCCGCCAGCTGCACCATCCAGCTCAGCCGGTCCTGCGCGCCCAGGCGCAGAGGCTGCGAAGCGGCAGAGCCCGAATAGGTGATCCGCCCCGCGCCGTGGTCGAAATTCGCGGCCAGACGGTCCCTGCCGCGCCGCCGGTCCACGAAGCGTTCGGGCATCAGGCCGTGCGGGCCGAGGCTGCCCTGGCTGCGCAAGCCCAGCACCTCCAGGCCCAGGGCGGTGCCCTTGAGTTCCAGCTCGTAGCCCGAGCCCGCTCGCTGCAGGGTCAGCTCGGCCTGTCCCGACAGCGCGCCGCGGCGCAGGGCGTAGGTCAGGCGAAAGGGCGGCGGCACCCGCGTGGCGTACACGGGCGGGGGCGGGTCGTCGTCAGCTGCGGGGGCTGCCCTGGGCTCCGTCGGCTGCGCCACGGGAAGCAGGGCTGCGGGGGCCGCCTCGGACACCGGGCTGGCCTGTGCAGGAACGTCGACGGACTTCGGAGCCTCACTGGCCTGTGCGGTGGGGACTGCCGCCGGGACAGCCACCGGGACAGCGGCCGGGACGGTCTCCGGGGCAGACACGGCTGCGGACCCGGGCGGTACGGTCGCCCGGGCAGCGGTGCGCTCCACCGGGACCGACGCCGGGACGGCCTGCGGGGCTGGCGACGATGGCACGGGCAGGCTGCGCACCTCCACCGGGGCCACCCGGTGCGACACAGGCAAGGCCAGGGTCACGGCAGAAGCCGGCACTTGCAGGCTCGCGTCCCCGCGCAGGCCCTCGGGTGTCCTGTCCGCAGCCCAGGCGCCCAGCACCATGACGTGGACCAGCACCGCACCTGCCGCAGCCCAGGCGGCTTCGGACGCCCGCAGGCCCGGGGGCCGGTGAGGGCGGGCGGTGTCTTCCGCGAGGTGCTGCTGGCGCATGCGGGAATGGTGCCACCGACTTGAAGACCGCAGGCCCACATTGCGTTGGCTCAAACGGGCCCATGACCATGCTCAAGAAAATGGTTTGCCATGGGGCCGCACTTGCGCCACCATCGCCTCATGACAAGAAAGATCAGGGATGCTCATGACACTGCTGCGCGCCGCCGGAACCGACACGAGGTCGGCACCTGCCTCTGCCGTTGCCCCTGCCGTTGCCCCTGCGGCCTGCCCGGCTGAAACGCGCGAGCGGCCCATCGAACAGGCCACCGAGCCTCCCACCGAGCCGGACTCAGCCCAGTTGCAGGCCTTGCGGCTGGCCCTGAAGGCTTCGCGTATCGGCGTCTTCGACATCCGCCTGCCGGAAGGCCAGGGCCACTTCTCCGACGACTGCCTGGAAGTGCTGGGCTACGGGGCGGAATACCGGGAGGCTTTCTTGCGCGGGTTCTCGCCCCTGGTGCACCCGCAGGACCGGGCGGCGATGCTGCGCGGCCGCCATGGTGCGCAGGCCCAGGACTCCCACCGCTTCGAACTGGAGGCGCGCCGCATGCGCTGCGACGGCAGCTACGGCTGGGTGCGCTGGATCGGCCAGGTGGTGGAGCACGACGGGCCAGATGCCGGTCTTCGCCTGGTGGGCACGCTGGAGGACGTGAACGACTGGCACCGGGCAGAGGCCGAGCTGCGCCAGGCCCGCCAGCAGCTCCAGGCCCTGTCCGAGCACGTGGAAGCGCAACTGGAAGCCGAACGCAAGCTCATCGCCTCGGAAGTGCATGACCAGTGCGGCCAGGTGCTCACCCTGGTGAAGATGGAGATCGCGGTCTTGCGCAACGCCGCCCGGCAGGCGCCGTTGATGCTGGACAGCGTGCAGCGTCTGGATGAACTGGTGAACGACCTGGTGCAGATGAGCCGGGACGTCATCGCCCGCCTGCGCCCCCCGGCGCTGGACCTGGGCCTGGTGCCGGCCCTGGAATGGCTGGCCGGAGAGTGGGCGCGCCAGGCGGGCATGGCCTGCGAGTTCTCCTGCGCCGTGGACGACCTGGCGCTGCCTGACGACAAGGCCACCACCTTGTTCCGCATCATTCAGGAGTCGCTGACCAACGCCGCGCGCCACTCCCAGGCCGGTTGGGTGCACGTGGGCCTGCGCGTGAGCGAGGACGGACTGGACCTGCGCGTGGCCGACAACGGTCGGGGCTTCGACACGGGCGCCGACCAGCCAGGCCGCTTCGGCCTCATGGGCATGCAGGAGCGCGCGCAACGGGTGGGCGCACGACTGGAGATGACCAGCACCCCCGGCGCCGGCACCCAGGTGCGGGTGTCCATGCCCTTGTCCGCCACCGTCCCACCCGCTGCGGCTTGAGGGCCCGGGGCTTGCCCCTGCCCGGCATCGCCGCACAATCCGTCCATTCCCAACAGTGTGGAGGTTTCATGGCCGCAGCACACGATTTCTCGAAAATGGTTCCGGGTTTCGACTTCCTGCAGGGGCTGGTGAAGAACGCCAGTTCCGCCATGCCCAGCCTGGGCCCATGGGTGGCCCCCACGCTGGACCCCGAGGAGCTGGGCAAGCGCATCGAAGAGCTGAAGACGGTGCAGTTCTGGCTGGAGCAGAACGCCCGCATGATCGGCACCACGGTGCAGGCCCTGGAGGTGCAGCGCATGACGCTGACCACGCTCAAGAGCATGAACGTGCAGGCGGCCGATCTGGCCCAGGCCTTCAAGCTCCAGGATCCCGCCCCCGAGCCGGCCCCCGCACCCCCTGCGGCAGCGACCACACCGCCGGGCGTGGTGGACCCGATGCAGTGGTGGGGAGCCCTGACCCAGCAGTTCACCCAGCTCGCCGCCCAGGCCCTGAAAGACCGGCCGGCCGAAAGCCCTGCGGACGCTGCGGCCCCGGCGCCAGCCTCGGCCCGCACCGCCAAGGGCGGGGCCGCGCGCAAGGCCGGGCGGACCACGGGTGGCCGCGCCGCCAAGGGAAGGGCGTGAAGAAAGGCGTGAACGCCCTGTCCAGCCCGTTCCTCGTCGGCCACGCCACGCATCCGGACTGGCGCATGGCGCTGGCCCTGGCGGCCGCGCAGATCGACGCCGCGCGCGCGCAGGTGTCAGGCGGCAACGCTGCGCACGCGGCCACCGAGACGCTGGGCCTGGCCTACTTCGCTGACCACTACGCCCCGCACGGGCAGGCCCTGCTGGACGAACTGCGCCAGCGCTGGCCGGGCGTGGCCTGGGTCGGTTGCCCAGCCGTGGGCATCGCGGCCTCGGGGGTGGAGTACTTCGACGAGCCCGCCCTGGCCTTGATGTTGTGCGAACTGCCGGCAGACAGCTTCGAGGTGTTCTCAGGCGCGCGGCCCCTCATGGGCCCGGGCAGCAGGCTCAGCCAGATGGGGATCCAGGCCCACACAGCCCTGGTGCACGCCGACCCGGCCACGCCCGATCTGGCCGAGCTGGTGGCCGAGCTGAGCGAGCGCGTGGCCACGGGCTACCTGTTCGGCGGCGCGGTCTCTGCCCGCACGGGCGGGGCGCAGCTGGCCGAGGGCTGGTGGCAGGGCGGGCTGTCCGGCGTGGCCTTCGGCCCGCAGGTGGGGCTTGTGTCGCGTGTCACCCAGGGCTGCCAGCCCGTGGGCCCGGAGCGCGTGGTGACGGCCGCGCAGGGGCATGTGGTCACCGAGCTGGACGGCCAGAGCGCGCTGCCCTTGCTGCTGCGCGATCTGGGCCTCGACCTGCAAGACCCGCGCAAGGCCCTGACGGTGCTGCGTGCCACGCTGGTGGGCCTGACCGACGCCGACAGCGCCCTGCTGGGGCGGGGCGGCCAGTTCGGCCCGGACGTGCGCGTGCGCCACCTGGTGGGGCTGGACCCGGGGCGCCAGGCGGTGGCTGTGGCCGCCCACATGGAGCCAGGCATGCGCCTAGCCTTCTGCCAGCGCAATACCGAAGCCGCGCGGCGCGACCTGGTGCGCATCTGCAGCGAGATCCGCGAGGAGCTGGAAACCGAAGCCGCAGAGGCCGCTGCTGCGGCAGCCCCCGCCATCCGCGGCGCCGTCTACATCAGCTGCAACGGCCGCGGCGGGCCGCACTTCGGCGCGCCGTCGGCCGAGCTGAAGATCGTGCAGCGCGCGCTGGGCGATGTGCCGCTGGTGGGCTTCTTCGCCGCAGGCGAGATCGCGCGACGCCACCTTTACGGCTACACCGGCGTGCTCACGGTGTTCAGGGGCTGAAGGCCGGCCATTGCACGTACCCGAGTCAAAAGCATGATGACGCCTGGCCAGACCGGGCTTTGCCGCGCAGGGCGTGAACGCCGCGCCTTGGCGGGTACAGTCCTCAGCCGCCTTCCCGTTCGTCCTTTCCTCCTGCACATCCCCGTCACCCCTCTGCGCCCCATGAACGCCCCCCTGCCCGCCGCCGCCCTGGACCGTGCCGCCCGCCAGCGGGAGATCGTGGCGGCCCTCGCCCCCGTGGTGCCCGCCCATGCCCTGCTGTGGCAGGCCGAGGACACGGTGCCCTACGAGTGCGACGGCCTCACCGCCTACCGCCAGCAGCCGCTGGTGGTGGTGCTGCCGGAGACGGAGGGCCAGGTCGCTGCGGTGCTGAAGGCCTGCCACGCGCTGATGGTGCCCGTGGTGGCGCGCGGCGCGGGCACGGGCTTGTCGGGCGGCGCGCTGCCGCACGCGCTGGGCGTGACGCTGTCGCTGGCCAAGTTCAACAAGATCCTGAAGGTGGATGCCACCAGCCGCACCGCCACCGTGCAGTGCGGCGTGCGCAACCTGGCGATCAGTGAAGCGGCTGCGCCCCACGGCCTGTACTACGCGCCCGACCCCAGCAGCCAGATCGCCTGCACCATCGGCGGCAACGTGGCCGAGAACTCCGGCGGCGTGCACTGCCTGAAGTACGGCCTGACGCTGCACAACGTGCTGCGCGTGCGCGGCT
>Ga0315907_10004495_pt1 | contig 15653 bp, 5 predicted proteins | sample LakEriMetagenome_3_FD_203525 | JGI IMG/M metagenome (GOLD analysis project Ga0315907, IMG submission 203525) | Freshwater fungal communities from buoy surface, Lake Erie, Ohio, United States - Buoy 12 MA123 | ecosystem: Environmental > Aquatic > Freshwater > Lake > Lake biofilm | place: USA... | reverse complement strand
ACAAGGCCATACTGGAGCAGGACGGCAGTCTGCGGCACGCCGGACGCATTCGTCTTCCCGAGAAAGCCCAGCACGGGGTGGTCGCGCCCCATGGCCTGAGCCACCCGCGGGCCCGCCCACGTCATGGCACTCACGGTCGAGACCAGTCCCGCCGCCACGAGCAGGCCCACGGTTGTCCGACCAGCCGGACCGAACCAATGTCCGGCAGCGACCGCGGCAGGATCGGATCGGCCCGCCAGTTCCGCGATGGGAGCAGCCTTCAGCATGACGGCATTGAGAAAGGTGTAGAGCAGCATGACGAGGCCGGTTCCGATCAGGAGAGCGCGCGGTACATTCCGCTGAGGATGCTCTACTTCACCGGCCACGTAGCAGGCGGCATTCCATCCGGCATAGGCAAAGAGCACGTAGAAGAGCGAAATCACAAAGGCCGGACTGCCCACGAGCTTCCCATCGCCGGCGGACGGCAGAAAGCTTACTTCCTGTCGCCCGGCCACCAGTCCCACGGCGATCAATCCGCCGATCAGCACGACCTTCGCGAGGGTCATGACCAGCTGGAATCGTCCGGAGGTCCGCACGGAGATGAGGTGCGCTCCGGTCAGCAGGGTCACGAGTCCCGCCGCGAGGAATTTTTCTCCCATGGGCCAGCTCAGATGGAGGGCCGCGGTGACATGGGAAGAGAACAGCAGGGCAGCGGAAGCCACCGGGGCGGGAAATCCGGCGGTCAGCGAAATCCAGCCGCTCACGAATCCCACGCCAGGATGGTACAGTCCGGACAGCAGGGTGTATTCGCCGCCCGAGCGCGGCATGGCGGCGCTCAGTTCAGCGTAATTGACCGCTCCGCAGAAGGCGAGGACGCCGCCCACGAGCCAGAGCAGGACGACGGCAAATCCGGAAGGCAGCCCAGCGACCTGATAGCCCAGCGCTCCGAAGACCCCGGTCCCAATCATGTTGCCTGCCACAAGCGCCACAGCGCCCGCGAGGGTGGTTCGACCGGATGGATTCACCCCCACGGCTTAGCCGCGCGGGGTCCCGCCACGCAATGACAAAAACCGGGGCGCCCTCACGGCTTCGTGTGCTTGAGGACAAAGTCCACAATCGGCCCCGGCTCGCGCAGACTGTGAGGATGGTGCCCGACCCCGGGCTTGACGATCAGTTCGATGGCCCAGCCGGCAGCCGCACAGCGGTCGCGCAGCAATCCCGCATTCTCGTCGAGCGGGACCACGTCGTCGGCATCGCCGCACACGGCCAGCACCGGAATCCGCGCGGCGGCAAGGGCCGCAGCCTGATCGACCGGATTGCCGGGGAAGGCGCGCGCCGCAGCATCGTCGGCCAGTCCGTATTCCCTGCGGCAGCGTTCCCAGTCGCCCGCCGACCCCTTCCCTTTCCCCCAGCCAGCCGGCCAGCTGCGCATGTCGCAGACGGGTGCATCGAGGTACAGGCACGAGGTCAGTTCCGGATACTGGAGTGCCCAGTTGAGAGCGAAGAGGCCGCCGCGGCTGAAGCCTTCGAGGACAGGCCGCGCGGACAATCCGTAGGCCTCGGTCACGTGGCGGTGGAATGCGCCCATGCCCTCGATGGCGCGCGGGGCTCCGTAGAGGTTCTGCACATCCACGTAGGCCACATGGTAGCCCTTGCCGAGGAGGGCGACGTCGGCCTGAGGTTCGTGACCGAAGAATTCCGTCCGCCAGATCCATGGTCGCCCCGGAGCGGCTGCGCGCGGACGCACCACGAGGGCATTGCGCCCGTCCACGGCGAACTCGTCCCGTTCGTATCCTTCCCAGACGGTGGTCTTCACGGCGGGCACGCTGGCGGGAGCGGGCCAGGCGGGATTTTCCGTCCGGGCGGTCCGCAGGTAATCGCGGATTCGCCGCACTTCATCCGGATGTGCCGCCGCAACGTCCGTGGCCTCGCCTGGGTCGTCCTGCAGGTCGTGCAGCACAATCGGCCCGCCGGCTTTGCGGATGCCCTTCCAGCGCCCGTCGGCGAGGACCGCCTGCCGGAATCCGCCCTCATGGAATTCCCAGTAGAGGAAATCGCGCAGCGGCATGGGATCGCCCCGCAGCGCCGGGGCAAAGCTCACGGAATCCCGTTGCGGCGGCAGATCCACGCCGGCGAGTTCGCAGGCCGTCGCCATCCAGTCGCCCGCATAGGCCGCCTGACCACTCACGGTGCCGGGCGGCACTTTCCCGGGCCACCATGCAATCATGGGAACGCGGATACCGCCTTCGGTGAGGCTGCGTTTTTCTCCGCGGAAGGGACCGGACGGGGCGAATCGGGCGGGGTCGTGACCGCTTTCCCGGTGCGGCCCGTTGTCGCTGGTGAAGATGACCAGAGTGTTGTCGGCCCGTCCGGATTTCCGCAGGGCTGCGAGGAATCGACCCACGAGGCGATCCATCCATGTGACCATGGCAGCGTGGCCGCGGTCGGGAGCCGGCCAGCCGCGGTTGGCGTAGGCTGATTCGTCGGGAACTTCGCTGCCGTCGCCGAGGGCCTGACGCTTTTCGTTGTTGGCATGAGGAACGACCAGACTCCAGAAGAGGAAGAGGGGTTTGTCCGGAGCCGCCCCAAGGGCGCGGATCGCCTCGTCGGCAATCAGGTCATCGGCGTAGACTTTCCGTTCCACGGCATGGCCGGCTCCCGTTGTTCCGACGGCCTCGATGCGGTTGGGCAGGCTCACCCGTTCCTCGTTCCGCCACAGGAAGTCAGGGTAATGATTGTGTGCATGGGTCTGATTGAGGAAGCCGAAGAATTCGGAGAATCCCTGACGTCGCGGCAAACCGGTGGCTGCTTCTCCGGCGTCGCCCAGCCCCCACTTTCCGCACAGCACCGTGTGATAACCGGCCCGCTGCAGCAAGGTGGCCACAGTGGTTTCGCCTTCCCGGAGGGCCTGCGCGGCGGGCTTCCCCGGCCCGGCATTCCCGCGCACCGACGTCCGGCCGTGATGCTGCCCCGTCATGAGAACCGAACGCGAAGGCGCGCAGACGGTCGCCCCGGCATAGAATTGAGTGAAACGCATGCCTTCCGATGCCATGCGGTCGAGCTGCGGGGTCCAGATCTGCTTCTGCCCATAGCTTCCCAGTTCGCCCCAGCCGAGGTCGTCGGCGAGAATCCAGACAAGATTGGGCCGTGGTCCAGCCAGCCCCATGCCGGACAGGAACCACGAGGTCAAAAACAGCAGCAGCCGGAATCCGTTCATGGTGCCATGCTCCCGGGCGCATCACCATCCCGCAAGCGCCCCGCCGACCCGCCATGACGGGTTGTTCCCGCCATTGCCCGTGGTCCTGTCAGCCCGGAACGTTCCATACATCTTTGACCATGCGATTCCTCCTTCCCCTCGCCCTCTTAATGGCTCTCTGCCCGGCCGCCGAACCGGAAACAAAGCCATCGGTTTCGCTTCGCCGGCTGAACGATCACGTTTTCGTGGTCGAGGATACCTTCTACACCCGGGAGAATTCGCTCGTCTATATCGGCCCGGACCACGTCACCATCATCGGAGCCACGTGGACGCCTGCCACGGCTGCCCTCCTTCACAAGGAAATCACGGCGGTCACCGCGAAACCCATCCGCGAGGTCGTCAATACCAATTACCATCCCGACCGCGCCGGCGGCAATGCCTACTGGAAGGAGATTGGGGCGGAAATCGTCGCCACGAAAACCACCACGGAACTGCTGCGCCGCGAATGGCACATCGGTCTCGCATGGACCCGCCGCCACTTCCCGGAATACCCGGACCTCCCGCTCGTCCTTCCCAGCAAGGTCGAGGAAAATAATTTCTCGCTCCAGAACGGAGCCATCAAAGCCCTCTACCTCGGGCCTTCCCACACACCCGACGGCATCCTCGTCTACCTTCCAGGGGAAGAAATCCTCTTCGGCGGCTGCATCGTCAAACCCCAGCTCGGGAACCTCGAATTCGCCGATCCCAAGGCCTACGCCACCACCCTCGCAAGGCTGCGCGACCTCAAACTGCCGACCCGCACCATCGTGGCAGGCCATGGCGACCCCGTGCACGGCCCGGAACTTCTCGCCAGATACCAGGAACTCCTCGGCGATCACCTCCGGAATCTGCCATCCGCCCCGCAGCGCTGATCCGTATTCTCCATGAGAAAAAGAGCGCAGGATCTGACTAGTTTCCATCTCCGGCCCGTACTTGCCAATTCCTCGCTTCTCTGAGATATTCAGGCATTCCCCCACCGCACCCATGAGCAATCTTCCCGATTCCACCAGTGTCGCATGGATCGATGGCGTCGCCTGCGGCTTCCAGCCCGGCGAAACCGTCCTCCGCTTCGTCGACCGCTTCAAAGGCCGCGGTCACGTTCCCACGCTCTGCGACGCTCCCCAGCTGGAACCCTACGGTGCCTGCCGCGTCTGCTCGGTCGAAATCGCCACTTCCGCCGACGGTCCACGCCGCGTGGTCGCTTCCTGCCACACCCCGATCTCCCCAGGTCTCCACATCTTCACGGAATCACAGAAGGTCACCCGCCTCCGCCGCAATATCGTCGAACTCGTCCTCACGGACCATCCACTCGACTGCCTCACCTGCGAAGTGAATGGCAACTGCGAACTCCAGACGGTCGCCGCCCGCGTCGGCATCCGCAAAGTACGCTACCCGGAAGGAGCCAACCACCTCGACCGTCAGAAGGATCTCTCGCATCCCTACATGACGAGCGACCTCTCGAAATGCATCAATTGCTCGCGCTGCGTCCGCGCCTGCGACGAAGTCCAGGGACAGCACGTCCTCTCCATGCACGGCCGCGGATTCCATGCCCGCATCATCAAAGGACTCGACACGACATTCGAGAATTCCCCCTGCGTTTCCTGCGGAGCCTGCGCTCAGGCCTGCCCGACCTCGGCCATCAGCGATGTCTTCCAGTCGAAGAGCGTGGAAGCCACGAAGAAAACGCGCACGGTCTGCACCTACTGCGGCGTGGGCTGCAATCTCATGGTCGCCACCAAGGGCGACGAAGTCCTCAGCATCCAGGCCCCGCTCGATTCAGAGGTCAATCACGCCCACACCTGCCTCAAAGGACGATACGCCTTCCGCTTCGTCAAGCACCGGGACCGCCTGCGCACCCCGCTGATCCGCTACAATGGCCACTTCCAGGAAGCCACATGGGACGAGGCCTACGATTACATCGCAAAGAATCTCACGCGCATCCGCGACGAATTCGGCGGCGACGCCGTCGGCGGCATTTCATCCGCACGCTGCACCAATGAGGAAAACTACCTCATGCAGAAATTCATCCGCACGGTCTTCGGCACGAATAATATCGATGCCTGCGCCCGCGTCTGCCACAGCCCGACCGCATGGGGCATGCAGAAGGCCTTCGGCACCGGAGCCGCCACCAACAGCGTGAGCGACCTCCAGTTCACGCAGTGCATTCTCATCATCGGTGCCAACCCCACGGAAGGTCACCCGGTCACAGGCAGCAAAATCAAGCAGCGCGCCTTGAAAGGTGTCCCCCTCATCATCATCGACCCGCGCGAAATCGAACTCGTTCCCTACGCCAAACACCACCTCCAGCTCCGCCCCGGCACCAATGTCGCCCTCCTCGACATGTTCGCCTACTACATCTGGGAAGCCGGCAAGGTTGACCGCAAGTTCATCGCGGAACGATGCGAAAACTGGGAGGAATTCGAAAACGGTCTCCGTAGCCTCGACCTCGATGCCCTCGAAGCCATTCACGGTGTCCCCCGCGAGAAAGTGAAGGCCGCTGCCCTCGAGTACGCGAACGCTTCAGCCGCCATGGCCTTCCACGGTCTCGGCGTCACGGAACACAGCCATGGATCGAAAACGGTCATGACGATTGCCGACATCGCCATGATGACGGGCAATATCGGACGCCCGGGCGTCGGTGTGAATCCCCTGCGCGGCCAGAACAATGTTCAGGGAGCGGCCGACATGGGTTGCCAGCCGCACCAGGGAGCCGGCTATCTCCAGGTCAATGAGCCGGAAGTGCACCGCCTCTACGAGGAATTCTACGGCGTCCACCTCTCGGACAAAATCGGCTGGAAAATCCCGCAGATGTACGACGCTGCCCTCCGCGGCGACCTCAAGGCGATGTGGATCATGGGCGAGGACGTGGCCCAGACCGACCCCAACACGGAACATGTGAAGTCCGCCCTCAATGCGCTCGAATTCCTCGTGGTCCAGGAACTCTTCATGACGCCCACCGCGGAATTCGCCGACGTCGTCCTCCCGGCTTCCTCATTCCTCGAGAAATCAGGCACCTTCACCAATGGCGAACGCCGCGTGCAGCGCGTCAATGCCGTCATTCCCCCACTCCCGGGCACCAAACCGGATGGCGTCATCATCGCAGAAATCATGCAGCGCATGGGAGCCAGACAGGATCCCTACACACCCGATGGCGTCCTCGCCGAAATCGCTCAGATCGTCCCGTTCTTCAAAGGAGCCACATGGGAAGGCCTCTCGGATCAGGGCCGCCAGTGGCCCATCGCCCCGGGCAACATCGGCACGGAACGCCTCCACCTCGATTCCTTCAAACGCGGCCGCGGAAAGTTCCACTTCTTCGATTTCCGCGAATCAAAGGAAATCGAAAAGCACGGCGGCGAATTCCCCTTCATCCTCACCACGGGACGCCTTCTCGAACACTACAACTGCGGCACCATGACGCGCCGCACGGGCAACGCCGAGATCGTTTCGGAAGATACCCTCGCCATCCATCCGGATGACGCCGTCCGCAAAAACATCGCCGACGGCGACGCAGTCCGGATCTTCTCCGCCCGCGGCAGCATCCCCCTCAAGGCCCGCATCTCCACCGAGGTCAAACCCGGTGTCCTCTACTGCACCTTCCACTTCCCGGAAGTCCTCGTCAATATCGTCACCAGCAGCGAGTGCGACGAAGATACCATGTGCCCGGAATACAAGGTCGTGGCCGTCGACATCGAAAAAATCACCCACCCAGCGGAAGCCACCGCCTCGGCTCACCAACCGGAACCCGCCCTCTCGAGGGCCTGATTTCCCATCCCTCCCTGCGGGATCAAAGCCGCACCGACCGGGTTGCTGTCCTGAAACGGTGCGGCGGGTCGAACCCGTCTCGCCATCGTTCTGAGCCTCTGTCGTGCTTGGCCGGCTCTCGCGCCCCTTCAGGGCGCCTTGATGGTTGGGGTCGGTTACCTGGGCATCGCTCTGCTCAGCCCCAGGCTGTCCTCTCGGTCCCCGTTGGGGACGCACGGGTTCGGTGGATGCGTGCGTGTTCCAAGAGGTCTGGCCTTTTGTCGTCCGGGAGGCCATCGGCCCGGGTTGTCGATTGAGGTGAGAAGAACGGAGCGCGGACTTTCCAGTCCGCGTCGTGTCATGCCAACGCGCGAAATGTCCGGGTATTTGTGAAATGAGGGCCATCGGCCCGGAGTCATACCAGCCTGAATGCGAAATGGTCCGGCCTTCTGTCGTTTGAGGGCCAACGGCCCGGAGTCATACCAGCCTGGGCCAACGGCCCAGGTTGCCGGATTGAGTCATTTCAGGAGGGCTGAAGGCCCGTCCTATGGATCGGACAGAGATGCGAAGTCGTCTGGCCTTCTATCGGGGTTCACTTTCGGGGACGGATGGAGGTGGGGACGGGCACGTCCATCGAGGCTTGCCATGCGTCGGCTGGGTGGTCACACTGAGGCTAGGTGAGGGGCGGGCCGATGCGGTGGCTTTCGGCGTCACTCCATGGAAACCCGTTATTCATTATTCTCTTTCATGATGTCTCTGAAGTCGTTTGCAGTCATATGTTGTGCCATGGTGCCGTGGACGGGGCGGGCAGCAGCGCCGTTTGAGGTTGATGCGCGTGGCCGGGTGATTTTTGCACATCGGGAGATTCCGGAGGAATGGCGCAACGTCTGGCCTGCGGATTGGGAAGAGGAATTCGTGGAGCGGACCAATGCGAGTCTGCGGGCGTCCCGCGTTGAGCCTGGCCGGTATGGCGGAACCTTTTTCGAGAATGAGAAATCGAGTTACCCGATGGCCTTCATTGGACTGCTGAAGGGTCAGACCAAGGAAGCGCTGGCCTTTCTGCAGGCGGATGACGACGCGGCCTGGAGCCGTCAGCTGACGATGGGAGTTGACTGGTATCCATCGTTCACGATCCGGTCGCAGACCCGGAAGTACTTTCAATTTGGGCCGCTGCTGGAGCCTGACTACCTTCGGAAGATGAAGGAATCGGCGGCGGTGTGGACTTCGTCCGATCCTCTGGGAAGGGTTCATCCATTCTGGGTGAGGCCCGAGGACCGCAAGGCGAAGGGGATGGGTGGAGAGGGCTGGACCCCGGAGTACCACAATTCGTGGGTGGACGTGCGGGGGACTGACAATCTGCGGGCGATGCGTGAGCAGGCGATCTATCTGATGGCGGTGGAGACTGGGAACCGGGCGGCCGCGGAGGCTTCGCTTTCCCGGATCCGGGCGTATGCCACAGCTCTTTATGAGACGGGCATGCCTGAGTGGGACAGTCCGAATTATCTGAATCATGCGCTCACGGCGTGGCTGCCGCTCTATGATTTTGCGGAGGATCAGGCAGTGCGGGCCCTTGCGAAGGCGCTGCTGGATCACATCTGCACGGCGGCCGCCGTGAAGTATTACCGGGGATCGTGGGCTGGGCCAGGGATCCGCGACTATGGGAACATTGGGCCGCATGCGGGAGCCGCCGGCGAATTCTGGCATTACTTCGGTGGGCTGGCGGAGGCGGCACGCGAGCCGTACCGTGACTTTGTGCATGTGATGGCCAGTGCGTACCGCCCGCCCGCAGCGGTGGTGGCACTGGCAAGGCGGGATTTCCCGCGTCCTGCCGAAATCTTCGCTGCCAAACCATCCTATACGGGCTGGCAGCAGGCGGGAGGCGAAGCGGAGCCTGCGTATTACGAAACCACATGGATCGGACATCACAGTCAGATGGGTTCCCTTCCCCGGGGTCATGCCGATGCACCGGGAATGAACCTCAATGGCTTCCGGATTCTCGCGGAGAATGGCCGGCGCGGAGCCGACACCATCATCTGTTTTACGGCAGACAGCTGGAATCACAGTCATGCCACTGCGACGAGCGGAAACGACCATTTGGCGCAGTGCCGGCATACCCTTGTGTGGACCAGCACGGCACCGCGGCCGGACTTCCATTTCTTTGTCCCCCGCAGTGCGAAGATCACGCAATCGGGACATCATACTTTCCTGCAGCTGGAGAAGACATGGATCGCCCTGTGCCGGTCGGGAATTGGCGAGGGCCAGCGGAATGCGCAACTGACTGGCAAGGCCTGCGGTGCCCGCAAGGAGGGTGAGGCCCCGCGTTTCCCCGAGGATGAAGTGTGGACCTTTCCAGCGGAGGGCAATGGGCCGTCCGCGTTTGCCATCGCGATCGGGGAACCCGAAAGCCACGGATCATTCGAGGAATTCTGCCGCAAGTGCAGGGATTCAGCACGCCTCGAGCGAACCGATGTCCATACCTTTGGGTTCCACGATGGCGGGCAAACCGCTGTGGGGATTACCCCTCATCCACGAGGGCTTCCGCTGGTGCTGCGGGACGGCAAGGAGCACCAATGGACAGCGCACCGTGACCTCTGGGGTGGACCCGAAAGTCCAGTGCAGCTCGGCTGGAAAACCGGAACACTCACCGTCACGGCAGGCGGTCACCGCTTCGCCACAAAGCTACCCTGAACAGTCCACCGGCAAGCAGTCTCCAGCGCCCCCCTCGCCTCCCCTTCGTGTCCCTTCGTCTCCCTTCGTGTCCCTTCGTGTCCCTTCGTGTCCCTTCGTGTCCCTTTGGTCCCTTCGTGTCCCTTGTGCCAACCGACGGCTAAGCCCGGCGACCGGCCTTTCGCCGGGCTTCTGGCGCGCCGTCTTCTCCCTGCCTTGAAGAGGGACGGTCTGGGCTTGAACGTTCAGAGTCTCCTCGCTGTGCGGAAGCCGAGGACTGTGTATCGGAGCGATGGAAAGCGCCTGGTGCGATAGGCGACGCGGCAGCTGACCGCATAAAAGTCCCAACCGCCGCCACGCACGATCCGATCCGCATCCGCAGACGGTCCGCGGGGATCGCTGACCGGATCAGGGGAATAGTCTCCATAGAGGTCCCAGCACCATTCCCACAGATTACCGGCCATGTCGTACAAGCCATAGCCGTTCGGCGCAAAACTTCCCACGGGGGCAGTATAGGGAATCCCTCCATTGGCATAGAGCGGGTGGTAGCTGGGCCCTCCAGAGGGCAGTTCGTAGGAGTAGAATCCCACACTGCGATAATTCGCGAGCGAATGATTGATCAAATTGCCCACCCATGGAAAGCGCTTGCCTGCCTGCCCTCCCCTCGCAGCCTTTTCCCATTCCGCTTCAGTCGGCAGACGGTACCCATCAGCCGTCCAAAGCACCTGACCATTCGTCAGATAGAATTCTCCGGTGCGGTAAACCACGGCATGAGACGCATCCGTGAAGTAACAAGGCGCCAGCCCATCCATCTCACTGCGCGCATTGCACCACTTGACGGCATCGAACCAGCTCACTGAATGGACGGGATGCTGCGCCGCTTTGCCGCTTCCCGGCGATCCGAAATCATATCCATGGCCCAGGGCCCACGCATAGACCTCATCCCATTCCGCTTTGGTCGTTTCCCGTGCCTGCAGCAGGAAGGCGGATACCTCCACCGCATGCACCGGACGTTCATTGGCAGCCGCCTCGGAGAACGAATCTCCCATCTGAAAAGTGCCTGCGGGAACGACCACAAAGCCCTCAGGACCGAGCACCGCGGCCACACGGTAGAAACACGGAGCGGGACGGGGTGAAAAGTTCACGGTCCGCTCCCCTGCTCCGGCGGCCAGAACCCCAGTGATTCCCAATCCCTCGCGCTGCCAGTCGCCACGACCCGGTGCCGCGGACCATTCCACCCGGTACTCCATTGCCCGCGGAATGCCCTCGAAGGTCAGTTTCCCCGCCGGATCGAGCCTCGTGATCTGAAATTCCTGTGCCGGAGCCAGGCCGCAGCACGCCGCTCCCAGCAGCCACGCACGACGAAAGAACTGCTGAAAATCCGCCATCATGCCAACTTACATACGAACGGCTCCCGAATAGGTCAATCGCACCTGAACGGTCAGGCCTTCCTGTCCGGGTTTTTGTCATCACCCTCCTTCCGCAGACCCAAACGGGCGGAATCGACCAGCCCACCGCAACGCCGTGGGCTCCATGCAGACGGGGCGGGTCATCGGGTCCCGGTAAGGTGACCGGAGCCATGCCCATCAGTCCGGCGCACTCATCATAAGAATCCATTAAAATTCCCGGTTCTATGCTCGACATGGCACGGGGGAATCTGGCAATATGCAGATCAATCGCCTCGGGACCGGGGTTCGGGGGCACAACCAATGAATGCCATGAATGCCATCCGACTTTCGATTCTGGTGCTATGGGGATTGCTGCTGCGGGGAGGGTCGGTGGGAATTTATCAGCCGATGGATCTGCTGCCACTGCAGCCGGGATTCACAGTGGCCACCTGTTATTCGAGCACAGGGATCGGGTTGAATCAGGTGATCCTGCCGCCGCCGAATCCTGCCGGTAATGTCGTCGTCGTCTGGAATACATCGTCACCGATTCTCAGCGGTGCACCTTTGGATTGTCCGGCCAGTCCGAACTATGCATGGCAATACTATCATAACGAATTTCCCCTGCAGAATCCCCCGGTAGGTCCGCAGCAGGAATGGCGGGCGTCGCAGCTTGGTGAAGTGTTCGGGATCGCCCTCGATGATGCGGTGAGTCAGAACATCTACGTGGCGGCCAGCCGCGCGTATGGCTATGCGAACTGGCCGTCGGGCAATGGGCCGGGCACGGTGTATCGCCTCAATGGGGTCACGGGAGTCATCACGGCGTTCCCACAGCTTCCCGGGGCATCCGGGGGCACGCCAGGTCCGGGAAGCGGCAACACGAACGATGCCGCGCTCGGGAATCTCTGCTTTCACCGGACGCCGACAGGTCAGGCGTGGCTTTACGTGACCAATCTCGGGGACGGGCGCATTTACCGGATGGATCCGGTGAGCGGAGCGGTGACGGCGACCTTTGACCATGGCGTGCAGGCCTTGCCTCAGTTGTTCTATCCTGCGGTTCCCGACAATCCTGGTCTTGTGTACACGCAGCCGACGCGGCGGCCGTGGGGCATCGGGGTCCATGCCGGGCGGCTCTACTACAGTGTTTTCGATGGCATGGATCCGGGACCACCGCCGATCTGGGCGGGAGCCGCGGGACCGCTGGCCGAAGTGTGGTCGGTTGCCCTTGATCCGGCTGGAAATTTTCTGCCGCTGACCTCGGTACGGGAATTCAAGATTCCGCCGGTCGCGCAGGTGTTCACGATGTTCGGGAATCTCAATCGTCCGTCGATGCCGGTGTCCGACATCGAGTTCACGGCGGCTGGGGCCATGATTCTGGCGGAACGCTACCATACTGGATGCACGGCTCCGGGATTTGCAGGATGGGGATTTCTGGTGGGCGCGCATTCGACCCGTGTGCTTGAGTACACGGGATCGACCAGTGCATGGGTCCCGTCACCGGTCGGAAAGTTCCGGGTCGGCGGCGGCAACAATCCTTCGTGGGTCACGAACAGTGCGGGCGGCGTCGGGCCCGCCTGCGACGGTGCTGTCTGGTGCAGCGCCGATTCCATCGGTGCCTTCAGTTCCGCCCCCGCCTACGGCTCCCAGCGCATCAATGGAACTGGCAATGCGACCGATCCATCGTCCACCACGCTGTCGCATGTCATCGACTTCGATTGTCTCGGTGCCGAGTACGGCAAGTCCCTGATTGGCGACATCGACACCGTGGCGCCACCCGACCGTCTGCGTGCGGTCGTCATCAATGCGCGATGCCCGGATGTTCCCGGCGGCCCGTTCACGGTCAGTCTGAACGTGACGAATCTCCTGCCCGTACCGATGACGCAACTGGGCTTCGGTCCGTGTCCGCCGGCCTTTCTTCCGCCGGGTGGTCAGAGTGTGGTTCCCAGTCCGAATCTGGTGACCCTGAATCTGGCTCCCGGGGCCAGCACGACCATTACGGTGAGCATGGCAGCGCCACCCATTGGCGGGGTGAAGTGCTTTTCGGTTCAGGCGAATCCTGGTGACTTCGCCGGCACGGGATCGCCCTTCGCATGTTCCCCCAAGCTCTGTGTGCGGCTTCCCAAGTGCCCCTGCATGGATGTCACCGTCAAGGATCCCAGGTGTCCCGTCTACGAGGGAGAAGCACACAGCGCGACGCTGACCCTGACCAATCTGAGTGCGCAGACGGCATGGTGGTTCCAGCTGCTGCCGTGTCCGCAGAACGAACTGCCGCCGAACGCGGTCACGCTGCAGCCGAATCCCACGGGGCTGCAGCCACTCGTGCCGCCCCTGGGGCCGAACGGGGTATCGCCCCCCATCGCGGTGAGCTTTCCGAATCTTCCGGTGCAGAACACCCCACTGACCGTCTGCTTCGTCGTGCAGTTTCTCCCGCAGTTTGAAAACGAAGGAGCCTTCTGCGAGGCCAAGGTCTGCATCACCTTTCCGCCGTGCCCGCCACCGCTGCCCTGCATGACGCTGGCATGGGATTCGGTGAAATGCCCGACGGCGCCGCCGGGGAATTACCAGCTGGACCTGAGCATCACCAACAACGGACTGGTACCTGCCGTGGCAGCCGTCCTCGCCCCATGCCCGCCGCCGGGTGGCCCGGGGGTGCCGGCACTTCCCTCCCCTGCCCTCCTCAGCTTCCCGCCGCTTACTCAGGGGAACACCTTCACGGGCACCATCGGACTTGGGGGCGTTCCGCTGACTGGCGTGAACGGCTGCTTCTGTGTGACACTTCTTGATGCCCAGCAGCGACCGATCTGCACCAAGGTCGTGTGCATTCCACTGCCGGCCTGTCCCTGCGCCGCCGTCATCCCAAAGGAAGTGAAGTGTCCCGATTTCGAGAATCAGCCGCATGTCCTTCCGCTGAATGTCACGAATACGGGATACCAGCCGCTCTACTGGTGGTCGGTCAGTCCCTGTCCGCCACAGCAGCTTCCCCCGGGCGCACTGACGGGCGTTTCCCCAGGTCCGGCAGGCCTGCAGCCGTTTCCCGTCCTCAATCCCAGCCAAAGCACGACGCTTCTGATCAATCTGCAGGGCATTCCCAAAGCCGGCGGCATCGCCTGCTTCACAGTGTCGTTCTACGGCGAGTCCGAGGGACAACCGGTCTGCGAACAGAAGGTCTGCGTGAACGTGCCTCCCTGCCCAGACTGCAAGCCGTGCATGGCGGCCTTCGTCCGCGGCAACGCCCTCTGCCCGGAAGTTCAGAACGGCCCCTTCACTGTGCCCATCGTGATCACGAACCTCCAGCCGTTGCCGGCATGGACGGCGCAGCTGATCCCCTGCACCCCGGGCCTCCAGCCTGGCGAAGTCGCTGCCATTCCCGTGCCCGGTATCATCAACCTCGGCCCATTGCTCCAGAACAACAGTCTGCCCATCACCGTGGGACTCACGGGTGTCAGCTCCGGTCAACTCGCCTGCTTCTGCATCCGCCTGTTCGATGCCGTCGGCAACTTTCTGTGCGAATCGCCGGTCTGCGTGCGGCTTCCGGATTGCCCACCACTCTGCGCAAGGGTCACCACCCTCGAAGTCGTCTGCCGGCCCAATGGCACATTCGCCAACCTCAGCGTCTTCAATCAGTCGGCAGCCACCTTCGGATTCTATGCGACCACTCCCGTGCCCACAGGTCAGCTGCCGCCGGGAGCCATCACGGGTCAGCCGCAGCCTGCCGGACTCTGGCCGTTCACGCCGAATCTTGCACCGGGCAATACAGGGAATGTCACCATCACGCTTCCGCCCAATCTCCCCCCAGCCGGCAGCACGTTCTGCTTCTACCTCGAGTTCTACAGTCCGCAGGACCAGTTGGTCTGCCGGGAAATGGTCTGTCTGCGCGTGCCGGCCTGCGCCTGCGGCATCATTCTGAATCACGATGTGAAATGCGTGCCCGGACCGGGAGGAATGATGGTCCCGCAACTGACCTTCACCGTGCAGAATCTGACGAATGCCTTTGGCACGCCGTTCAGTTTCGCAGCGGCCACGATCCTGCCCGGTGCGGGATTCTCGCCTTCCGTGATCACGCCGTCGCCGAATCCGATTCCACCAGGCGGAACGGGAACCTTTACGACGCTATTCACGGGATCGCGCCCGCCCACCTGCCTCGACATCTTCCTGACCGATGCCACGCGGAGGCTCTGCTGCCCGCTGCGGTTGTGTCCCTTCTGGATCAGCTGCGCGCAGCCGGAGGGACCGCACCGCTGCGACATCGCCACCCAGTTTTCCATCGGCTTCACCGGCTTCGCCAATGCCTCCGCATGGATCTACAACGGGAGCAATCAGCCGCAGACATTCACATGGTCGGTCGCTCCCGCAGCCGTGCCGGGCTGCACGAGTGTGCTTCCCCCGAATGCCTTCGTTCCCTCCAGCGGCACCGTCGGTCCCGTCGGTCCGGGCAGCAGTATCCTCGTCCCCTTCACGGTGAGCGGAGCCACCGTCGCCGCCGGAACCTGCGCCGGATTCCAGTTCTGCTTCCAGCCAGTCTCGCAGAAAAAGACCCAACCCATTTGCTGCCTGAGCAAAATCAGCCGCCCGCGCGACAAGGACCTCGTCATCGAATGGAACCCAGCGGGACGCACCCTGCTGACCGCCCATGGCCTCGTCACACT
>Ga0315907_10004493_pt1 | contig 15660 bp, 11 predicted proteins | sample LakEriMetagenome_3_FD_203525 | JGI IMG/M metagenome (GOLD analysis project Ga0315907, IMG submission 203525) | Freshwater fungal communities from buoy surface, Lake Erie, Ohio, United States - Buoy 12 MA123 | ecosystem: Environmental > Aquatic > Freshwater > Lake > Lake biofilm | place: USA... | reverse complement strand
ATAGTTCACGTCTTGAAAAAGAAAAGACCTATCAAACAACGCTCGTTATTGTCAATGAAAAGTTCAAGCCTCGCCAAGAAGAACTGAACCGTGAGATTGGTAAGAAAGAAACGGAAATTGAAATCCGCGAAAAAGAATTTATCACGCTTCAAACACAGCTTGATCTTATCAATAGCTATGAAGACAAGAAATTTTTGCAAGAGTCACTTCTTAATCTCGACGCGAAGCGTAGAGAAACGGAAGTTAGAATCACCATGGTTGAGAATCAAAACCTTAATGGTAAACAATTAGAAGGCAAGCTTTCTAAATTGGATGGTGAATGTAATAAGCTCGAAGCACAAATCAAGAACTACGACAATCAGTTGATTCAACACATCACTGATAAAGACGATACTCGTAAACTCCTCAATACAATCTTCTCACCTGACTTCGCTGCAATGCCAGACAAGTTGGTGAAAAAGAAAGTGACCAAAGCTGGAACTACGCTTAAAATATTTGATGGAGAAATTGAACTTCCAAAGAAGTTTGAGCTTCGTGATGTGCCTTCAGTAAAAGCATTGAAAGATGAGCTTGCTGAACTGAAAAAAGAAAAATCAGAACTGGAAAAACTTTGGGCAGTATCTCTTCACATCGATAAAACAAGAAAAGAGCTTGAGAAAGTGCTTTCTGATATTGATGTAGTAAAAGATAAGCTTAAGAAAATTGATACAAAGCCACAACTAGAAGAAACAGTTGGTGAGCTTGGAACAGAGCTTCGCGCGATGAAAAACGAGCGCGATCGTCTAGAAGATGATTTGAAAAAACTCAAGAAAGAAATCGCAGAGAAATCTACATTGCTTGATACCCTTCGCGAAGACACTCGCAAAAATGAAGAGCGTATCATTGAGTTGAAAAAGCGCAAGCAAGAAATCGAAATGTTTGGTATCACTCCAACAGAGTATGAGACCACTGAATCACTCGATGAAATCTATGCGAAGATTCGCCTGGCTAACGTAGATAGAGAAACTTTGAAAGCATCAAAAGATCGCTCATTCGATCAATTGAGATTCAAAACAAATTCTGCTATTGCTGACGAAACTGAATTCATCAAATTCATCGAAGATGAAATTGCATGTATCAACGACAAAGAAAGAAGTATCGAAGGACTTCTTGGTAGTATCTCAACACAGTTTGCAAACCCTGCATACAACTTGAGAAAACGCTACGAGGAATTCAAAACATTCGTTTACAACAGATTCAACGAAAGCCTTGCTAGAACTCGTATTTCGAACATTGAATCATTGAAAATCGAATTGGTAGATAATAAGAAAGTGCTTTATGAATTAGAGCGTATTGCTTCTATCGAAAACCTATCTTCACAGCTAGCATTCGAATTTGAATCAGGGGAAGATCTAAAGATTCTTAACCAATATCTTGACAGCGGAAAGTCAGTTGATTTCACAGACTTGTTTGATATCGAACTTCACTTGAATGTGAAAGGAACTGTGAAGCGTGTAGACTTGAAAGAGCAGGTGGAATCAGATGGTACAGACAGAATGATTCGTTTGGTAATTGTAATGTCTATCATCAATCGTCTTGCGATCAGCAGCGAAGAAAATAGAATTGCGTTGTTTATTGATGAGATTGGTACTATCGACGAGCACAACAGACCACAGTTGGTTCAGTTCTGTAAAGAGCACCACTTTATTCCAATCTTCGCAGCTCCTCAGCCATATGATGGATTTAGCAAATACTATTTCATCTTTAGAAGCAAGGGCAAGATCAATCTTAACGACAAACAACACGCGGTACGCAGAGAAGAACTCACGAATCTGTAATCGCAAAATGAATAGTAAAAAGGCTATCAACATTGACAGCCTTTTTTATTTTACCATAAAAAAAGAAATTAAGATCTAAACATCACTCCTGTCATAGAAATAGAGCCCATCATCGTTTTATCATTAAAGAATTGAGCTTCTTCCTTTTTATCCTGTAATGCCAAGATGCAGAGTAATGGCCAGAAGATCTCTGGAGTAGGAATCGAATTTTTAAATGCACTTCCAAGCGATTTATAGTTCATCAATGATTGATGATCTTTTGTTTCGATGAAAGATTTGAATTTTTCATTGGCCTCTATTGTCCAATCGTAGGTGCTATTAATATTTGTTCAATTGCATTCATTGGACTGCCATGTCCAAAGAAGATAACAGGCATCAATGGCGATGTTGCCATTGGCGCAGCCAAGGCCTCTAAATCTGATAATTTCATAGCGACTCCTGCATCAGGAATTAACGTTAATAACTTGACGAAATCCTTTCTTTCCATAGAACTAAACCTTTCCTAAACAAAGATGTGGTATAAATTCAAGATTCACCTTGACCTAGGTCAAGAAAACATGTTTTGGAGTTATCCTCAATTCATCAACAAGTGTTGTTAAACCAGCGTCCAAACGATAGATTTGTGTGTTTGGATAACCCGTATTAACTACTACATGAACACCCTAGAGATGAATGACTTGGTCATTTCCGAACGCAATGATATTTATAAAAAATATATCACTACTTCTGAAGCAGAATTGCCAGAGGTAAAAGTGAAATACAACTTGATAGAAGAATAATCTAATTCGATTAGAATGATAAAGGCAGAACCACGGACCATCCTAAGCTTTGTTCACACGTACTTCGATGTGATCAGAGACTTGTTTGAGTATCAAAGCACCGATGGTATCATTACACGTGAAGTGTATGATATGATTTGCAGCCGTCATGGACACACCATGAATGCGCGACTGCGCGAATACCGCGTTATTCGCTCTATTGGTTCTGATTATGAAATGCGCGACGTGTATTTCAGATTGATGGAATTCCTACTTTTCGAATTCAAACCGCTTCTTCCAGAAACGATTGAGAAGTATAAAGGATCAATTGGTGATCTATTCCTGAAAATTAGAAAGTACGAGCAACAAGATAGAGATATCCTGCAAGAGCGTATCAAAAACCTTTCGCATCAGATTCGTGAATTCGTAGATCTTGTAGAAAGAAACGCTTTTCGTTTGCTTGCTGAAACACGTGATCTTAAATCGAATATCGATCGTGTAGACTACCGTGAAAAAGTACACAAGGCTTCTTTTTGGATTGACTACTATATTCTTCCTCTCAACAAAATTCTCGATGTCAATCACTCAGAATCTGTTGCAAATAAATTGATGGAAATCAGCGAATATGCCAACAGAAGAAGATTAGATTTTGGTGATGAAACAAATCGTTCGGAGTTTGAGAAATTGTATATTCAATTGATTCAAACTAACACCGACTTGCTTCGTCAATCAAAGATTTTGACGAACGAACTTCTTCCGCTACTCGAGCGCATCCGCACTGAATCACTTATTCTCACCGGATGGATTGAGTTCTTAAGAAATCCATATAAAATGGATACTCCTCCGCTTCTAAAAGGAAGTAGAAACATGCCTTATGCTAAAGACATGCTTTACAAAGTGAGAGAGTTCTTCGAGCAATTCTCTCAAGCAGAAGTGGTCATGTATGAAGAAACAGATGCAGACTTTGACAAGTGGATTTTTGATAGAGAAGTTTTCATGAATAAACTTCAAAGTCAATTACCAGTGAATGACTTCTTCGGTTGGTGCTATGCTACCCTCCAGCAAGATTTCGAACATATTGAAACAGAAAAATTCTTTGCATTGACAGGACTTCTATTTGACGAATCACTTCAAATTGATTTTCCTAAAAAGAATGAGCGTGTAGACATCAAAACAACTACTTCTCACCTTTCTGTTCCTAAATTAAAAATTGAACCAGCAATCAAGTTATAATCATGGTGTACCCAACTAAACATAGACAAATTGTCGAAGAATTAATGAACGGTAAATTCATTCTTAGCAATGAAGAGCATTTTAATTCTTTAAAAGAAAATGAAAAATTCTTTGCTGAATTCTTCAAAGTATCTTTCGATTTAGATCTGGTTTTCAAAACAGAATATGCATACTTGCTGAGCAAAGAGACAAGCGAAAACTTCTCTCGTGACGTGAGCATTTTTATTGCTATTCTTAGCTATGAGCTCGACAAAGACGGAAGAAATTTTCTTGAAGCACTTGAGTTCAATGAGTTTACCACAGAAGAAATTGATCGCTATTTTGACAATAGCTCTTTCATTGATTTGATTGAAAGTAATAAAGCCTTGAAGGATCCTGATGGACGTCGAACCTTGATTAAAGGTATGGCTCGTAGAAATATCGTTAGCAAGAACTTTGAGGATCGTTTTGTCTTCACCCAAGCTTATAAAGTATTTGTTGATTTCGCAAAAGAACTAGCGCTAAAACGCATGTCTGGCGAACCCGCAACAGCTTAATACTTGTTTTTTTTAGAAAAAATGAAGAAAGCCCTTTTTGTGAGGGCTTTTTTTTGCGTTATTTACAAAAACCTTATCTCAACATCATATGTCATTTTCTCCCAAAATGAAAATGCTTGTAATTGCATTATTTACAAGTATTGCATCTTTTGCTCAAACCACACTCACAGTGGGCGATATTGCTATCATAGGATTCAACACCGACGATCCAGATCAATTTTTATTCGTCCCGCTTGTTGATCTATCCGCTGGAACACAAATAAAATTCACCGACAATGGATGGAATGGAACAGCGCTAACCACCAACGAAGGAACTTTCACATGGACTGCAACAGCTGCAGTCAATAAAGGAACAGTAGTCAGTGTTAATCCTACTTCGATTTCTTTTAGTACTTCTGGTGATCAAGTTTTCGCTTATCAAGGTGCGGCAACTGCCCCTGTTTTTATTTTCGGACTAAGCACTCGTGCATGGGTAACTGGTAGTATCTCACAAAACACATCTCGCAGGCCTGCAACTTTAACCACCGGCACCACAGCAATAGCCTTCTCTACAGAGGTAGATAATGGTTTTTACAACCAAGTAGCAAACGCCGGAACGAAAGCACAGCATCTTGCCAACATCGGTAATGTTTCTAAATGGACAAGGAACAATACACGTTACAGTTCCTTCCCTGCTTGGACCTTTACATTTGATGGTACCGTAAGCACAGAGCCAGCTGCAAACCCTACTAACTTAGTTTTTAGTGGCGTGACCACCTATCAGGGCACAGCGGCATTCACAGCGGCAACAGGAGCACCAGCTGGATATATTGTTATCAGAAGTGAAAATGCTCCTCTTACTTCACTACCAGTGGATGGCACAACATACACACTTGGCCAATCTATCGGAAACGGAAAAGTTTGTTCTATTGGAACAGCAACCACCATCAGCCAAAAAGGTTGGAGAGCGAATGCAACATATTTCTTTACTGCTCTATCCTACATTGGTAGCGGCGCCGGCATCAACTATCGTCAAGCAACTCCTCTGAGCGGAAGTATTACTACTCCTGCAAATATGGAAAGCACATACTACAACACTGTTGATCCAAGTGCTACAAACTTCATTGCACAACTGCAGTCAAGAGTTCAAGCTCCCTACACAAAAGTGAGTTATGACTTATATGATGAAACCATGGTAGCTCAGTATGAATTCCGCGATACTACAGGCGCGCAACGAGTACAAGAATGTGCTTATTCTGGTCAAATCTATACTTACACACCTCCATTTGTTTGGTATACGACTTCACCATTTTCAAGAGAACATACATGGTGTGTGAGCTGGATGCCAAGCGGCGGCAGCACTGGACTCAATGAATATGCTGACCAACACCATCTTTTTACCGTAAATCAAAACAACGCTAATGGCGTCAGAAGCAATCACCCACTTGGTGAAGTTGTCACTCCTACAAGCACATATCTTCAAGGCATGCTCGGACTAGATGCGAATGGCAATCTTGTATATGAACCACGCGACGCACAAAAAGGTGATGCAGCTCGTGCGCTATTATACATGACCCTTCGATACAATGGAATTAATGGATTCAACTGGACCTTCAATCAACTCAATAATGTTATTCTTCCTGCCTTGAATGAAGACCCTCAAGATCTACAGACATTAATCAATTGGCACTTCAGCGATCTTCCTGATAATTATGAAATCGCAAAAAATGATTTTATCCAGAGCATTCAACAAAACAGAAATCCTTTTGTAGACCGTCCTGAATGGGTAAACCTCATTAACTTCAACACCCTCACTGCCGCTGCAGCGCCAGGAATGGTAATGAATTATCAAGAAGATGAAACACTCTACAACCTAAGTGTTTATCCAAATCCTTCAGAAGACATCCTTTGGTTTAATCTTCCCGTTTCAGAAACCGCGCAGCTGCGCATTTTCGACATGACAGGTAGAATTGTTTCAAATGAACTCATTCAAACCGAAGGTCAGCGTGTGATGTCGATTCAAACAAATGAATATACTAGTGGTGCATACATTCTTGAAATCAGCACTGACAACCATCATCAGGCTGTGCGCTGGATCAAGAATTAATTCTATTTCTTAAATAAGATTCCTAGCACGATTCATGCAGTGATTTTTAGTCCAGATTAACGTCTATCTTGGCCTCAAAAATCACTGCATGCGTGCTTTTTTACTTTTAGTATTATTCTTAAACGCTCATTCATACATTGCTCAAGTCAACGGAATGAAATGGAGCATGGCCATTGATGGTCATCATGATGTTGACATCACCGACACAGAAGTCGACAATGAAGGCAATAGTTATTTTTCCTTCATCTATACCGATGACATTGACATTCCCGATATAGAAACAAAATTCCCCTACGCCCCCCACGTTTTTTCCCTCATGCTAAAGGTCAATCCTCAAGGGAAAGCGGAATGGGCACAAGCAATTCAGAGCATCAATGACAATCGTATTAGAGACATTGAAATCGCGAGCAACGGTGATTTAATTGTTACAGGATTCGGTGATGGAAAAATGACATTCCCCAGTATTGATCAAGAACAAAAAGTAGGGGCCGATATAAAGCCAAATGGATACCATTATGCCACTGGAATTTACGTAGCTCGATATTCACCGAAAGGAAAACTAAAATGGCTACGTCACTTTACTGGCTCTTGGGGAGAAGGAATAGCAGTTACTTCAGCACCAAATGGTAAAATATATCTTAGCCTTTACATCTACAATTCGATAACTGACGAAAAAGGAAAATCAATTCTTGAATTCAAACGAACCGAAAAGAACTATGCTAGAAATGGCATTCTTGTTTTTGATGAAGCTGGTGAATTGCTTCAAACGAGGCCTTTCGGATATATACAATCCAGCAGCTACATTCCTAGAATGAAACTTGCGACCGATGCATCAAACAATCTAATCATCGGCGGCACGTACTACGGCAATATGGTTTTTTCTGAAAAAGACTCATTGACCTCTATCATTAACAACACCATTAGTTTGAACAGCTATTTGGTAAAATATGATGATGAAGGAAAATTACTTTGGTTGAAAAATTTGAGCGGTGATAATACGCAATGGATAAAAGATATTGATGTCGCAAAAGATCAAAGTGTATATTTCTGTGGAGAGTTTAGTGTAGAATGCGAAATCAGTGATGGTGTTTCTGCCCCAGAGGTATCAGTGCCCAAATCACCGAACGGCACGAATTATTTTCATGGAAAATTATTTCCAGATGGTAGTATCTCTTATACCTATCATTACGTGCATCACCGAAACAATTATTCCATCATCGCGCAAGCAATGGGAATAGACGATAACGGAGAAATGCATATTGTAGGAACCTTCAACGATACATTAACATTCAACAATGATATTCTCCCAGCGGGATATCATAATAATGATGCTCTCTATTCCCTTTGGAAAGACGATAAACTTTTAGATCAAAAGAAAATGGGACAATGTCGCCAGCACTTCATGTCTCCGACTTGCATCGATGTGAATGGACTCAACTTCGCAGGTGGAGGATTGTATGCTGGAGATGAAAACATCTTTTTTCTTGGGGATAAAAAAGTAAAATTGAAGAACCGCGACTACGGAAGGGCAACATTTATTTTTGGTGGAAGCGTGCCGAAAAAAGATATACCAATCGAAACTATCGCCGAAGCAAAAGAGAACAAGCAAAAAGAATTGATCGAATATCTAAAACCAATCATTGCTTGTTTACCTGAAACAGAATCTGCCGCTCCTGATGTTTGGACTCCTTTGCTTTTAGAAAATGAAGAGACATCCACACCTCTTGCAATCAATGATACTCCCTTTACAGAAAGTGCAAATTCAAACACTTTGATGAATGAAAACGCGAATACATTGACCAATGTGCCATGCAATCAAGTGCAAATAGATATGCAAGCAGTGGCCTTTCCGAACCCAACTAGGGCCGACTTGAATATTAAGATTACAGGATATTCAGGCATGATCAAACTTGAAATGTTCAATCCAGAGGGACAATTAGTGTATAGTAAAGTGGGGGAAATGACCACAAATGAGGAGACATTTCGATTAAACACCTCCAATTTTGCCTCTGCGACCTATTTATTATTGATCACCACATCAAGTCATCAAAAGGTGATTAGAGTAGCTGTAGCGAGATAAAACAGTGGATTTGAAGCATCAAGAATTGTTAATTATTAGTTGAAAACAATTTTATCCCCGAAAAAGGCGTATATTTGCGCCGCTTTTCGGAGCGAGTTGTAATTTTCATTTTTTCGGTACCGCTACTAGCCGGGTTGTTCTTTGGAAAATGATGGTTGTGATTCTATTCGAAAAGGAATAACAACCATTAAAAATTTTAAATGAACGAATTCGAATCCCTCGGGATTAGTCAACCCGTGCTCAAAGCCATAGCGGAGCTAGGCTTTGTCGCACCAACTCCAATTCAACAACAAACAATTCCAACCCTTCTTGGTCAAGACACAGACTTGGTTGCGCTAGCGCAAACTGGTACTGGTAAGACAGCTGCGTTTGGTCTTCCGTTGATTGAATTAATCGATCCAAGCAATCGCAATACACAAGCACTCATTTTGTGTCCAACTCGTGAGTTGTGTGTTCAGATTTCAAAGGATCTTCAGAATTTTACAAAGTATGTCCCAGGTATGCACGTGGTGCCTATCTATGGTGGAACAAGCATTGAAGGTCAAATTCGCGAAGTGCGTAAAGGACCACAAATCATTGTTGGTACTCCAGGCCGTATGGTGGATATGCTTGATCGCGGCGTGATCAACCTTTCTTCTATTCAAGTATGTATCCTTGATGAAGCTGATGAAATGCTTCACATGGGATTCAAAGAAGATTTGGATACAATCCTCAGCGACACTCCTGATGAAAAATCAACTTGGTTGTTCTCTGCAACAATGCCAGATGAAGTTTCTAGAATTTCTAAAAACTACATGTCTTCTCCAGTAGAGATTACAATTGGTGGCAAGAACACAGGTAATGAAAACATCGAACACGTTTACTACGTAGTTCACCAACGTGATAAATATCTTGCTCTAAAGCGCATCGCAGATTACAACCCAGACATTTTCGCGATTGTATTCTGTAGAACTAAATTAGAGACACAACAAGTTGCTGAAGCGCTTATCAAAGATGGTTATAATGCAGATGCATTGCACGGCGACCTTTCACAGGCTCAACGTGACCACGTTATGAAGCGTTACAGAAACAGAAACCTCAATATGCTTGTTGCGACAGACGTTGCTGCTCGCGGTATTGACGTTAATGATGTAACACACGTAATCAATTATAATCTTCCTGACGAAATTGAGAACTACACTCACCGCTCTGGTCGTACGGCTCGTGCTGGTAAGAAAGGTATCTCTATCGTGATCATCAACATGAAAGAGATGTTCAAGATTCGTCAAATCGAGAAGATCGTAAAACAACCTTTCACAAGAGGTCATATTCCTACTCCATTCGAAGTTTGTGAAAAGCAATTGTTCCATTTGGTTCATGGCGTTCATAAAATCGAAGTGAATGAAAAGGCAATCGAATCATATCTTCCAAAAGTGTATGAAGAGTTTGCTGACCTTTCAAAAGAAGAAGTGATCAAGCGTTTCGTGTCTGTAGAATTCAATAGATTCTTGGAATACTATCGCAACGCTCCAGATTTGAATACAGATGAGAAGAAAGGAGATCGTCGCGCAGCTGATAACGGTGTAGTGAAGCTTTATATGAATGTTGGTCAAGTAGACGAGTTTAACTTCGGAACACTTAAGACATTCGTTGCTGAAACTGCTGGAATCGGAGAGCACGATGTGACCTGGACCGATCTGAAGAATACTTTCTCACTCGTTGAAGTGCGTACAACAGTACTTGAAAAAGTATTGGATGCATTTAAAGATGTAACTTACCGTGGACGTCAAGTTCGAGTTGAGTCGAGAGGTAATAAAGATGCTGGCATCCCACGCACTCGTCTTCGCAGCGAAAGACGCGGCGGCGGCGGCGGCGGTGGACGTGACGGCGGTGGATACCGTGGAGGAAACTCAGAAGGCGGTGGATATCGCGGAGGAAATTCTGACGGTGGATATCGTGGAAATAATGACCGCAGTGAATCACGCCCTTCATCTGGTGGATTCAGTGGCGATCGCAGAGAAGGAACAGGTGGATTTAAAAAGAAGAAGAGCTACGGTTCAGGTGGCTTCTCTGGTAAATCTTTCCAATCTGCTGAAGTCGGAGGAAAGCCAAAAAAGAAGCATAGAAAAGGATAATTTTTTCTTTTTCGGAATATAATATAACCCCACATTGGCTTTGCCTTTGTGGGGTTTTTCTTTGCCATAAAAAATAAACAATATTCCCATAAGATTCGCTATCTTAACAACATAAATACCTGCTGTTAAGATACCCTTGAATGAATACTATCCCTGAAGAATTACACGGGCTCACAGCAGAAGAGGTGAATGCTTCTCGCACTGCTAACGGTTCAAATGCATTTTCTTGTAAAAAAGAGAATAGCATTCTCAAGACCGTAAAAGATCTTGCAAGAGATCCTATGCTCCTTCTTCTTCTCACTGCTTCATTAATATATTTTACTCTAGGTGATGTAGGCGATGGCCTTTTTCTTTGTGGCGCCGTCATTTTTCAGACGTCTATTTCACTTTATCAATCCAAACGCAGCAAAAATGCTCTGGATAAATTGAAGCAATATTCACAACCAAATAGCAAGGTGCTCCGCGCTGCTAAAATTGAGGAAATTAAAAGTGAAGAAATAGTAGTTGGAGATCTTGTTGTTGTTGAAGAAGGAGCCCTTATTCCTGCCGATGGTGAGATTGTCCAATCGAATGATTTTGAAGTCAGCGAAGCTGTTGTAACAGGAGAGTCACTAGCAGTCAACAAATCTCTTGAGGATGGCAATAATGAATTATTTAGCGGAACTACTGTTATATCTGGTTCAGCAATTTTTAGAGTTACTAAAATTGGTAATCAAACTAAAATTGGTCAGATTGGAAAATCATTAGAATCTATCGAAGAAATCAAAACTCCACTTGAATTAAAAATTGGAGATTTTGTAAAAAAAATGGCGTTACTCGGCGCTGCAGTTTTTCTCCTCGTATGGGGCATTAACTTTTGGAATACCCGAGAAATACTCTCGAGTTTACTCTATTCCCTCACTCTTGCAATGAGCATTTTGCCTGAGGAAATACCTGTTGCGTTCACCACCTTCATGGCACTTGGCGCATGGCGATTGATGAAAATGGGAATCGTGGTAAAGCAAATAAAAACGGTCGAAACACTAGGTAGCGCGACTGTCATATGCACCGATAAAACGGGGACCATTACTGAAAATAAAATGGAGGTTGCTGAAATGTACACCTTCGCGAATAATGAAACTTTTTCGGCAGATCATAATTTTGATGAAGCAGGAATTGAATTGCTTGAAATATCAATGTGGGCAAGTGAACCAATGCCGTTCGATCCTATGGAAATTGCCCTACACAATAGCTATGGAAATAAAATAAAAACTGATCAACGTCCCGACTTCCAACTCATACATGAATATAAACTGGAGGGCAAACCTCCAATGATGACACATGTTTTTGAAAATAAGAATGGCGAACGCATCATAGCAGCGAAAGGTGCGCCTGAAGCCTTTTTCCAAATACTCTCTCTTGATGCTAAAAGTTTGCAGCTCATTACTGAGGCAATGAAATCGATGGCCTCCAAAGGCTATCGAATATTGGGTGTAGGTAAAAGTGATTTCAGCGAGCAAAACTTCCCCTTTCTTCAAACGGAGCTTCCGTTTACATTTCTTGGTCTCGTAGCATTTTATGATCCGCCTAAATCAAATATCAGCGAGGTTTTAAAATCGTTTTATAAAGCTGGTATTGAAGTAAAAATCATCACCGGAGATAATGCACTTACAACTCAATCGATAGCAAAACAAATCGAATTTAAAGGCTGGGAAAACACAATTGATGGTGAAGAACTAATGAAGCTAGATGATGAATCATTTAAAGCTTGTGTGGCAAAAACGAGCATCTTCACACGGATGTTTCCAGAAGCAAAATTGAAAATCATTAACTCATTAAAGGAAAACCAGCAAATTGTTGCAATGACCGGAGATGGAGTCAATGATGGGCCAGCACTGAAAGCAGCTCATATTGGAATTTCGATGGGAAGCAATGGAACTGAAATTGCCAAGCAGTCATCTAGTTTGATTCTACTAGAGAATGATCTTTCTAAGATGGTGGATGCAATTGCTATGGGACGAAAGATCTACTCCAACTTAAAAAAAGCAATTCAATACATCATATCTATCCACATCCCTATAATACTCACTGTGCTTATTCCATTGGCGCTTGACTGGACATTTACACACATCTTCTCTCCTATTCACATCATATTTCTTGAAGTAATCATGGGGCCTACATGCTCCATCATCTACGAAAACGAACCAATGGAGGCGAATGCAATGTCGCAAAAGCCCAAACCATTAACGAGCACATTTTTTAATTGGAAAGAGTTATCCATTAGTATCATCCAAGGAGTTGTTATTACACTTGGAACGCTTTTCGTTTATCAATGGGGAATTATGCATGAATTCTCTGAAAGTGCCATTAGAACCTCCGTATTTACTACACTCATCAGTGCTAACATAGGATTGACTTTGGTAAATCGCTCTCCCTTCTTCTCTGTTTTCACGACGTTGAAATACAAAAACCGAATGGTCATCTATATCATTGCAATCACAATTTCAGTGTGTGCGGTCATTCTATTTATTCCCGTGATAAATCAATTCTTTGAATTCACCAATCTATCATTTCGCCAACTATTTCTTTGTGTTGGCACAGGACTGATATCGGTACTTTGGATCGAACTGTATAAATTCTATCTACGAAATAAAGCTCTAAATAAACAAAACCTCTGAGAGACCTTATTTTAAAAGGCTCATCAGAGGTTTGTGTGGTTAGTTAGGGTGTGTATTCTATCGCTACCGATTACATGTATCGGCACAAGAATTTATTAAAATCGTGGCGTAAATCTGTGATAATTTTTTCTAATACCTGATAGCGATCGCGCATATTATCGTGCTCAGCTAGTGTATGATTAGATAAATGCTGGGCAAGACGGTCGGCGTCAGCACTCATATGCTTCTCATGCTCGTGCACGTCATGCGCGAGTACATCAAGATTGTCATTTTGAAGAATAAACTGATTTTGATAGTGCTATACATCTGCCTTGACTTCAGGCTTGGAATTCTTCAAAGAAACCTCAGCTAGTCTATTCTTTAGAATATTGATTTCTTCTTTATAAAAGCTGATGGCTCTAAGCCAATCCGAATACTCCGATGTGATGTGAGAGATGTGATAAAGGGTCTGTGTTGCCATGGTGATAGATATTTGTTATACCCAAATCTCCATAGAAACACAGACACCCATCATGACGACGGTCACAAAGACCTATGATAACCGTCAATAAAAGAATTATTTCTGTGCGCCTTCGCTAACCGTTTTGTCTGCACTCAATGCAGCCTTCTCAACGCGCATACGACCTTGATCCAAAGCCATTACGATATCCTTCTCTCCTACTTCTACTACTTTACCGTGGATTCCACCTACAGTGACAACTTTGTCGCCTATTTGAACTGCCTCTTGGAATTTTTTAGCCTCTTTCATTTTTTTCATCTGAGGACGAATCATGAAAAAGTACATGATCACAAACATACCACCCATCAATAGAAGTGGACCAAATCCACCGCCTTGTTGAGCTTGAAGAATAACTGAATTCATTATTTTAACTTTATAATTATTACACAAACATACACCGAGAATGACAAAGTCCCATTATTGAGTTCTTTGCATATCAATTCCAGGTTTTACTTCCTCCTGCGCCGCCACTCCATTGACTTGACCTTTCAATTTCAGGTAGGTCGATTTGGGGATTGCATTTGAGTTCACAGCAATAGTCTTAGAAATGGCTCCAGGAAACCCACTAGAATTAAACTCTATCGTAATTTTCCCAGACTCACCAGGGGCGATTGGATCTTTCGGCCAATCTTTTAAAGATGTACATCCACAGCTAGGCTTTACATCTGCAATTAGAAGCGGGGCATCACCTGTGTTCTTGAAGTTATAAGAATGTGTCACCTTTTCTCCTATGGCTACAGTTCCAAAATCATACTCTTCTTTTTCAAATGTGATTTTTGGTTGTGGGCCATCTATCTCTCCATTAGCAGACTGTGGAAAATTCAATAGATCCGAAGTTACTTTTCTCTGATCGCTCTTGCATCCTATAGAGGTTAGAGCGATCATTATTATCAATATAAACGTGTGTCGAATTTTCATTTTCTAAAGATCATTATTTGATGGGCTCAAGACCTATATATCTGTCCCAACAATTCAGAAAAATTGCAAGTCCAATTTATTAATAGTCGGTATCCTTGTAAGAACCGTCGAAATCATCGGCGTCGAAGAACTCTCCTCCTTCTCCAAACATATCCTCCTCCTCTTCTTCATCACCACCTCCAGCATTGCCGTGAAACTCATTGAATTCATTTTGATCGAATTCACTGCCGAAAAGATCCATTTCCTTTGAATCCATTGCTGGTGCATCGCCGAATACCATGGCCACACGAGGATAAATAGTACTTGGCTTATCTTTCTTGACTTCCATCAACTCAATATAGAAAATCCACATTCTAAGAAAATCATAGACGTAAAGAACCTTTTCTGATGGCTGTGTGATCATTTCATTGAGCTTGGTGGTAGCCATGCTCAAATTGTTCTTGCCTTTCTCACCACCCATATCCATTAGAGGAATCTCTAGGCCTTTATTCCAATTCTCATCACTCATGTAGAAGCTCGCCATTTCGCCTTCTTCAAAATCAAAAGCATCCAACACAGCGCGGTGAAAGGATTCGAATGTCGCATCGGTTTCAATTTCAATGTCTCTAAACACATCCTCTTCGGTATCAATGATGACACGGAACTTATAAATATTAACGTTGCTTAATTTCTTTGCCATGACGAAAAATAGGTCGTCAAAATTAAGGTATAAAAATGAAAAACCCCCTTCGAAATTTCGAAGGGGGTTTTTATATTATTTACAATAAGTTTATTACTTACCGGTGATAACTACTCTGTTTCTCAACACTTCACCATCTACCTTCATCATTACTGTTTAAGCACCGGCATTCATCTTCTGACCATTTACAACAAACTTGTATAGTCTTCCGCCGTCAGCCTTACCATTCATCAATGGAAGTACTTCTCTACCTGTCATATCATATAACGCACCGTAAACGATC
>Ga0315907_10004488_pt1 | contig 15669 bp, 16 predicted proteins | sample LakEriMetagenome_3_FD_203525 | JGI IMG/M metagenome (GOLD analysis project Ga0315907, IMG submission 203525) | Freshwater fungal communities from buoy surface, Lake Erie, Ohio, United States - Buoy 12 MA123 | ecosystem: Environmental > Aquatic > Freshwater > Lake > Lake biofilm | place: USA... | reverse complement strand
TACCGTTGTTATTAGTGGTGCTGATTTTACTTCTGTAAATTTAACCTACACTAAAGACGGAGCCAATTCACTTTGGTATCCGGCCGGTTATAACCCTGCCACTGACCCTTACATAGAGTTTACTGGTGGACAGTATGGAATTTTTGTTCCAGGATTTGGTCAAGCACTTTATGTCAACACAGGCACATTGAACGTACCGTTGGCGCAGTGGAACACTAATCCTCCATTAGGTAGCGTGGCTCCTACAGGTGTATACACTTACTCTGGTACCTACACTCGTGCTTGGACATTTGGCGCCAATGGTGAACTAACATTGCCAGCCGGTGGTAGCATTGTTGACACAGGAGACTCAGGTAATAGTCTGATAATCCTAGGCACAGGTGCCACAATCGCAGAAAATCAAAGGGCAGCTCGCGTAGCACTGAACGGCGATGTGGAAGGTGTGGCTATTGGCGCCGGAACCTCTGATTGGACTTTTACCAACGATGGCAATTTAACTATTCCCGGCGGCATTTCGTCCATAGATCATCTTAATTTAGACGCAGATTACGACGGCGGCTATAGTGTATACATTGGTAGCAATCATCCCACAGCAGGAATGATTGGGGGTGTAGTATTAGGTGACACTAGAGGTGGGTTTGTACAAGTTATTTCACAAAAATTAATTGTTGGCCAAACTGCTGTACCTACACATAGTACAGGTGCTGTAGGTGACGTCGAAGGGCAAGTAGCATTTGATAGCAACTATATCTATTACTGTACTGCTAACTACGGACAAGTTGGACATCAGGTCACCGGATCAGACTACCTTGGAAGAGGTTCACTTAACACTAACACATTTCAACTAACTAAAACTGCTGACACACTTCAAATCACAGTAGGTGACATTATCTCTGACAGTGACGGTGGAGCAACCAGCACAGTGGTCACTGTGTCCAGCGACGAAAACTATACCTATGTGGGCACGGGTGGCATGGCTTATAACGCAGTATTACCATTAACGTTTACCAGCACTGATTATGTGTCCGGTGGAAATATTTGGAAGCGTATAGCCTGGAGTGGAGACACTTGGTAATGGAAATTATACTAGCCACTCTACTAATGACACACTTGACAATAGTGTCAGTTACCTTGTATCTACATCGTTGTCAAGCACATAGAGGAGTAGAGTTTCATCCTGTAATTAGCCATTTTATACGTATGTGGTTGTGGCTTACCACAGGCATGGTAACAAAGCAGTGGGTTGCTATACATCGCAAACACCATAGATTTAGCGATATTAACGGAGATCCTCATACTCCACATGTATACGGTATTTGGCATGTATTGTTTAAAGGTGCTGGATTATATCACTCTGCCAGTAAAGACAAAGAAATGATCCAACAATACGGTGTAGGAACACCAGATGATTGGGTTGAAAAGAATTTGTATACACCACATAGTCGCCTCGGTATTCTTCTAATGCTGATCATAGATCTATTGTTCTTTGGACCTTGGGGCTTATTAGTATGGGGTGTACAAATGATATGGATTCCGTTCTGGGCAGCTGGTGTTATTAACGGTGTTGCTCATTGGATAGGTTATCGCAATGGAACTACAAAAGATCACAGTAGAAACATTAGTCCTCTTGGTATTGTTATCGGTGGCGAAGAACTTCATAATAACCATCATTTAGACCCGGCAAGCCCTAAGTTTAGTCGCAAGCCGTGGGAATTTGACATAGGCTGGATGTATATTAACTTATTAAGCTTGTTAGGATTAGCTAAGATTAAACCTGTATAAATATACTATTATGTTAGATATCAACCCACAATTAGAACGTCAAAAAGTATTTGATTATGTCAGAGCCATGTTAGGCGATGGCATGATCGATGTTGAGTTAGATCCTATTCATTATGAAACTGGATTACAACGTTCTTTAAACAAGTTTAGACAGCGTAGCAGCCATGCAGTGGAAGAAAGCTACATGTTTTTAGAACTAAAAAAAGACACTAATGATTACAAACTGCCTGACGAAATTATTGATGTTAGAAGTGTATTTCGTAGGACATTAGGATCTAGAAGCGGCGGCGGCACCGGAACTCAGTTTGAACCGTTTAATTTAGCTTACACAAATACTTATCTACTTAACAGCACAATGTTAGGAGGCCTTGCAACTTACGAATTGTTTGCAGGTTATCAAGAAATGGTAGGACGTATGTTTGGTAGTTATATTGAATTCCAATGGATACAGCATAGCCATATATTAAGAATATTACAAAGACCGTTTACTGAAGGCGAATCTATTATGCTTCGTTGCTATAATTATAAGCCTGATTATATTTTAATAAACGACCTTTATGCAGGACAGTGGATTAAAGATTATACACTGGCAAGTTGTAAAATAATGTTAGCACAAGCTCGTGAAAAGTTTGCACAGATTGCTGGCCCGCAAGGAGGCAGCAGCTTAAATGGATCAGCATTAAAAACAGAAGCTACCGCAGAAATAGAACGTTTAGAAAAAGAAATAGAAAATCTAGTGCCAGGTGGATCGCCGATGACATTTATTATTGGTTAAATACGCTATGAAAATTTACGAAATTATTGCAGAAGCTAAAGAAGCAAAATTAACTAAACGTCAATCGCAATCTTCTAAAGGTATACACACGTTTGGAGATGCTGAAAAAGCCAATAGCGATTATGTTCAGTTTCGTGTAGGCATGGCCGCAGCATCAACTGATGGAAAAACAATGCCTGATATCGATCCAAAAAGTTGGATCGGAAAAAAGAAAGCAGCATTTCCTTACACCAAAGAAGAAGCAGACATTCTTAAGATGGCCTACAAAGCTGCTGGTGCAAGCTACACAGATTTAAACCATGGCGATTTAGAAAGTAAAGAACTAGATTCTACATATAAAACTAGTCCAGTCTCTAAACAAAAACGAAACAAATACGGTGTATGAGATTTGAAGACTTATCAACAAAAGCAAACATTGGCTATCACAAACAATTAAATCCTGCTGCATGGGACGGAGATAGTTTGCACAGACAAGTAAGATTACGACTTTTAACTATTGCTAAAATATTTGTTAAGTATTTAGAAATTCCTAACTTTAAAGTTGAAGATGTTGTGCTAACTGGATCTATGTCTAATTACAACTGGACAAAATTCAGTGACTTTGATCTACACATTGTTACAGATTATGCTGCATTAGAATGTGATGATATTGCAGAAGCATTTTACAAAGCTAAAAAGCGCATATGGAATGATCAACACGACATAACAATCAACGGACATGAAGTTGAAATGTATGTTGAGGACAGTGCAAGCCCTCCTGTAAGCCAAGGCATTTTTAGTATATTGAACAACCAGTGGATTAGTAAACCAACATTTAATCCTCCTAAAATAAATGACGGAGCAATTACTGCCAAGGCCAGTGCCATAGCTCAACTTATAGACAAAAGTCTAGGTGGAGATCCAGATGACTTAGCAACTGTCAAAGACAAAATTTATAAAATGCGCCAAGCAGGTTTAGACTCCAACGGTGAATTTTCAACTGAAAACTTAGCTTTTAAAATTTTACGTAATCAGGGATATTTAGATAAACTTCAAAAAGCTCAAACTCAAGCACAAGATCGCCGATTGAGTATAAAATAACTTGACCTTGCATCTTTTTAGTATAAAATACTAATGTAGATTCTATTATGTGGGTTAAACTAGACAAAGCCAAAGAAAGATACGCATTTTGCAAAACATGCGAACATCTTACAGCGTTAAAAACCTGTAATATATGTAAGTGTCTAATGCCAGCTAAGGTAACAATAGCACAGACCCGATGCCCTAAAGGATTATGGGGCACTGAAAAATCTGCAGGATATACTAAAGACTATACTTTTAGAGACAAGGATTAATATGATTATTGGGTTTGTTGGTTTTATTGGCTCAGGCAAAGACACTGCCGCAGATTACTTGGTAAATTTTCATGGCTATCGACGAGACTCATTTGCTAATACACTAAAAGATGCAGTAGCCTGTGTTTTTGGATGGGATCGAGTTTTATTAGAAGGTCGTACAAAAGAAGCTAGAGAATGGCGTGAACAAGTAGACACCTGGTGGGCAGAACGACTAAACATGCCTAATTTAACTCCTAGACTAATGCTACAGTTATGGGGCACAGAAGTTTGCCGCAACGGATTTCATGACGATATCTGGATTGCTTCATTAGAAAATAAAATGCGTAAAACTACTGATAACATTGTTATTAGTGATGTACGTTTTCCTAACGAAATTAAAGCTATTCACAATGCAGGCGGTATTGTAGTGCGTATTAAACGAGGTGCTGACCCTGAATGGTATAATGCCGCAGTTAGTGCAAATGCAGGACCTAACGGTAATACTACATGGAGTATAAGTAAAAGTTACTTAGAAAAACTCAAGATTCATGCCAGTGAAACGGCATGGGTTGGCGGTGCTATTGATCACACAATTTATAATGACACTACCATTGATGATCTGTTTAATCAAATTAAAGATCTGGTTGAAGTCCGCCACGTTGCCATTTAAATCCTTCTTTAGCAAGTATACGCTGACAATTGGCACATACAGATTTTAAGTTTATGCTTTTAGTATTATTCATATTTCCATCCATATGAAACACATTAAACTGTTCTTTGTGCTTTGATTTAAACCCGCATTGATCGCACTGTAGTTTTATTCGGTACCCGTCTTGATACCATTTAGGTAATCCTTTACCAACTCCGCCAGCAAGACACGTTTCGCATTTCTTGCGATAATATGTTTTTCCATTCTTTTTATAATTGATAGCTGCGGGCCTAAATCCGCAAATACATAATGGTCTGGGCATATAACTATTTATAACTCCCCTTTACCTCCCCTTTTTCATGGGTTATAACGCTACCTTTTTACCAAAACACGCTAAATAATACTGAAGAACAAATTTCCTTAGGAGAAGCTAATATGGCATTAAGTTCACCAGGCGTAGAAGTCAAAGTAGTTGACGAGTCATTCTATACACCAGCAGCACCTGGTACAGTCCCTTTGATTGTAGTAGCCACTGCTGAAAACAAACTAAACGGCGCAGGCGATGGTATTGCAACAGGTACCCTCAAATCTAATGCTGGAAAAGTTTATCTAGTTACAAGTCAGAAAGATCTAGTAGATACTTTCGGAGACCCTGCATTTAAAACAGACAACAACAATAATCCTATCCATGTAGGAGAGCAAAACGAATACGGCTTACAGGCTGCTTACAGTGCATTAGGCGTTAGCAACAGAGCATTTATTGTTCGTGCTGATATCGATCTAAACATGTTAACAGCTAAAAGTGCTGCACCAGCAAATGAACCAGAAAATGGAACACACTGGCTAGATACACAAACATCTAGCTTTGGTATTTTTGAATGGAATGATGCAGCAGTAACAACTAGCGGCGGCCAAACATTTACCGTTAAAACACCAGTTGTAATTACCGATCCAGAACAAGTAGATGCTAATACAGGCGGTCCAAAGTCTAGCATAGGAAAAGTAGGAAGCTATTCTATAGTATGCGTTAGAGAAGCAGGATCAAATGATCCAGAATTGACACATCAGCACCCAATGACAGTTTGGTATCGTGCTACAACTGGATGGACACAAGTAGGTACATCTGGATGGACTGGTGTAGGTCCAGGCGCTAAAAAATTATTCATGGGTCCTCACACACAAGTTCCTGCATGGAAAAGAGCACCAACTGATGCTAGTATAGCACCAACAGGCAGTGTTTGGATTAAAACTACTGAGCCTAATTCAGGAGCACGTTGGAGAGTAAAACGTTACAGTTCTATAAGCAAGAGCTTTGAAAGCTTATCAGTTCCATTGTATAAAAATCACCTAGAAGCTATCTATAATTTAGATAGAGCTAATGGCGGAAATAAGATACCAGTAGGTCAAGTGTATGTAAAATACAATACATCCGAAGCAACTAATCAAGTTGGAGATTTCACTATCTACAGAAAAAGAGCAGCTTCTCCAACAACTATTAGAACAACTAAAGTTGAAGCTTCTACTTTTGTAGATCAAGATGATTACGATTTTACAATTTCTGAAAGCAAAGCAGGACAGTTAGCCTTAACTGCTGCTAAGACTATTACATTTACTGCTACAGGAACTGCTGACGACGCTACATTACTTGCTAACGAAATTAATAACGCAGGATTTATCAGCATTGAAGCAAGCGTTGATTCTCAAAATCGAGTTGTGATAACACACGAAACTGGAGGAGAAATGCATTTTAACAACGGAACTAATAGTCCTCTTGGAGATCTAGGTTTTGTTGCTTATAACATAGATAGTCCAACAACTACTATGCTTAACTTAGAAGAAGACCAAGACGGTGTTCATGATTTTGTTGCAACTCTATGGCAAGCTTTAGTTTACACAACTAGCGCAGATGCTCCTACTACATTAACAGCAGACGGAACATTATGGTATAGCAGTGTAGTAGACGAAGTTGATATTATGGTTCACGACGGATCCAATTGGGTTGGTTACAGAAATCAGTATTCTACTACAGATTCATTAGGACCATTTGTACGAGGAACTGCACCTACAGTTCAGCGTGATGGTGTTACACCTTTAGAAGATGGAGAACTATGGATCAGCACTGCTGATATGGAAAACTTCCCAACTATCTATAGATACAGCAAGCCTTTAGTCAAATGGATTTTAGTTGACAAGAGCGACCAAAGCACAGACGAAGGTGTTTTATTTGCAGATGCACGTTGGACCGGAGGCACAACAGGTGCAAGCGCAGGTTCAGATGCAGAATTAATTGAAAATTTACTAACAAGTGACTTTGTAGATCCAGATTGTCCGGATCCAGCATTGTATCCAAGGGGAATGTTGCTTTGGAATACACGTCGAAGCGGATTTAATGTCAAAGAATTTAAGAGAAATTACATTGACATAACAAAAGACAATCCAAGATTCGGTAATGATCCAGGCGAAAGCATGGCACTATACTATCCGCACCGTTGGGTCACAGTTAGTTCTAACCAAGATGATGGTTCTGGAAGTTTTGGTCCAAAAGCACAGCGTAAAGTTGTAGTCAAGGCTTTACAGGCATTGGTCAATGCTAACCAAGATATTCGTGATGACGAAAGCAGAATCTTTAACTTGATTGCTACTCCAGGATATCCTGAACTTATTGGCGAAATGATCAGCTTGAACTTTGATCGCGGATTAACAGCTTTTGTTATCGGTGATACTCCTCCAAAGTTAACACCAGATGCAACCAGTTTATTAGACTGGGGCAACAACGCTAACTTGGCACTAGAAGACAGTCAAGTTGGAGCAGTAAGCTTTGACGAATATATGGCTATGTTCTATCCATGGGGATTCACTAGCGACAACTTCGGTAATAACGTAGTTGTTCCTCCAAGCCACATGATTTTACGCACTATGATCTTAAATGACCAAGTTGCTTATCCATGGTTTGCACCAGCAGGTGTTCGTCGAGGCGGCATTACTAATGCAACCGCAGTTGGTTATGTTGACGCTGAAGGCGAATTTAACAGTGTTGCACTAAACACAGGTCAACGTGATACATTGTATGATGTAAAAGTTAACCCTATTACATTCATCACAGGAACAGGTCTTGTTAACTATGGTCAAAAGACTCGTGCTAAGGCTGCAAGTGCATTAGATCGTATTAATGTTGCTCGTTTAGTAATCTACTTACGTAGACAACTAAGCATCCTAGCTAAGCCGTACATTTTTGAACCAAACGACAAGCAAACTCGAGATGAGATCAAGGGTGCCGTTGAAAGTTTACTATTAGAACTAGTAGGACAACGTGCTCTATATGACTTCTTAGTAGTATGTGACGAAAGTAACAACACTCCAAGTAGAATTGATCGTAACGAACTATGGATTGACATTGCTATTGAACCAGTTAAAGCAATCGAATTCATTTACATTCCGTTGCGTTTGAAGAACACTGGCGAGATTAGCGGTCTATAATATAAAGGAAGAATAAAATGGCTATTTCATCATTATCAAAATTTACAGTACCGTTAGCTAGTGACCAAAGCTCTTCATCACAGGGCTTGTTGATGCCTAAACTAAAGTATCGCTTCCGCGTTACTTTAGATGGCTTTGGTGCTAACAGTGAAGCAACAACTGAGTTAACAAAGCAAGTTATGGATGTAACTCGTCCAACTATTGCGTTTGACCCAATTACAATTGACGTTTATAACAGTCGTATTAACCTAGCAGGCAAGCATACATGGACACCATTGACTCTAAACGTTCGTGACGATGTCAACGGTAATGTATCTAAGCTAGTTGGTCTACAACTACAAAAGCAATTCGACTTCTTCGAGCAAGCAAGTGCTGCTTCTGGTATCGATTACAAGTTCTTAACACGTATCGAAATCTTAGACGGCGGAAACGGAAGTTTTGCTCCAGCAGTGCTAGAAACTTGGGAGGTTTATGGTTGCTACCTAGAAAACGTAAACTATAACAACTTAGCATACAACGCTAACGAACATGCAAGCGTAACGTTATCTATCAAATACGATAACGCACTACAAAAGAGTGACGGTTCAGGAGTTGGAACTAATGTAGGACGTGGTCAAAATACCATGACTACTGGCGCTGGTAATTTAGGCGCTTAATAAAAAGGACCGAAAGGTCCTTTTTTGTGACTTTAGATTAACTGCGTATATTATAGGTTCGATAAATACGTTATGACTACTTATGCCTCAGCTACTAACAAATCTAATGCGAATCTAGCAGACTTTGCTCACGCTGGTAAAATATTTACAGCGGGCAACATGCAAATGTCGCCAAAGACAAAGTTTCTATATCATGTAGTTTTTAAAATGAATCCGTTTGTCCTACAAGGACGGGACGTAGATAAAAATAATGTAAGTGTGCTGGTCAAAGCAGCTGAGTTACCTAAAATAAGTGTACAAACTGAAACACTTAATCAATACAACAGAAAAAAACACACACAAGTTAAAGTTGATTATTTGCCAGTAGTATTAAGGTTTCACGATGACAGTTCTCACATTGTTTCAGAAATGTGGAGAACTTATTTTAGTTACTATTTTTCTGATAGCAATACAGCTAAAATTCCAGGTGCATATATTCGAAATGCAATGGACAACTTAAATCCTAACATTGTTTTACCCGGTATAGCTAGATTTGGTTACGACACTGGTAGCTATGCAAAATTTTTTAACTCTATAGTAATCTATCAAATGTCTAGGGGAAATTGGTATAGTTACGAATTAGTTAATCCTATCATTAGTCAATGGACACATGATTCATTAGATTCTAGTAGTAGTTCGCCTGCTGAACAGTCAATGACCTTGATGTACGAAGCTATTAGCTATGACAGCGGTAGTGGTAATCCTCCAGGCTTTGGAAATGCAGCAAGATATGATGTTGTAAAAAGTCCAGCTGCTACAAACGGAAAAACAGGAAATGCAGAAGTGTTACTTGATAGAGCACAAACTGCAACAGTAGTAGGACAGAGTAATGCTAATACAACAAGTTCTACATCACAAAATATTGCTTATACAACTAACAACCCAGTTAGTGCTACATCAACTGTACCTAGTATAACTTCTACTATATCAAACAGTGTAGCAGCAACAACAGCAACACAGAATATTAGCGGTATTAAAGATATTAATTTTCCTATTAACCAAGTAACACCAACTATTGTAGCATCTCAGGTATCATTATGATTTCAAATTTAAACAATGTAGAAAACATTGATAGTAGCACTGAAGTTAGAAACTTCTTTGACAAATACTATCAAAAAGAAGTAACTTTTCCCGCTGTACAAATAGATGCAGTTGTTGGATTTTTTTTAAAAAGAGACTTTGACGAAGAATCTTCTAGGAATCTTGCTATTGTTCTATTAAATCAAGCAAGAGCAGACAACGTAAATGTATTTCAACTAATTGATACTCTTAAAAATTTATCTGATGTACAGTTGAGTAACGTAGTAACTGAAATAATTAATGTTTATAGAGAAAAAACTAGCGCATTAGGCTACAAGATAGCAAATGAGTCGTTGACTCTCGAAAGTCGCAATATTAAACCATGAGTCGCTTTGCCCAGGGAAAGTACACAATAAAAAACCCGGAAAAATATGTAGGAAACAAACAGCCTACATACAGAAGCTCTTGGGAATTTACTTTCATGCGTACATGTGACACACATCCTAGCATACAAAAATGGGCTAGTGAAGCAATAAGTATTCCTTATCGTTGTCCTATTACTGGAAAACAAACTATTTACGTTCCTGATTTTTTTGTACAGTACATTGACAAAGCAGGTAAAATGTTTGTTGAACTTATTGAAGTAAAACCTTTAAATCAAACACTACATGAAAAAGTAGGAAAGAATAAACATAATCAAATACAGTATGCTAAAAATGTAGCCAAATGGCGTGCAGCACAAGCATGGTGTAAATCTCAAGGTATTAAATTTCGAGTAGTTAACGAAACTGATCTATTCCATACAGGAAAGAGATAAGTAAAAATATGACTAAACGATTAGAAGAAATACTAAATTTACCTGAAAACAAAAAGATGGTAAAGCAAGCAGAAGCTAAGGCTGAAAAGCATGATGTAACATCTACGCCTCCTTTACTTAGAGATATGGCTGAGTTTGATAAAATTTCAGCAGCACTGCCCCAAGTTAAAGGTCTAGGAGACCTAAGCGATAACGAATTTGATGCACTAGCTCAACGTGCTACTGATGCTTATGACGACTTAATGGATTTAGGTATGAACGTTGACAGCAGATATAGTGGTCGTATTTTTGAAGTTGCAGGCGGTATGCTTAAAAATGCTATTGATGCTAAAGCAGCAAAGATTGATAAAAAATTAAAGATGATTGAACTACAGCTTAAGAAACAAGCGTTAGATCAAAAAGGTAATAACGCAGACGAAAGCATTACTGTGCAAGGTGAAGGTGTTATTGTAACAGATCGTAATAGTTTAATTGAAAAACTTAAAAATATGAATAAATAAGGTATCAGGATTATAAAATGAAATCATTTATCGATTACCTATCAGAAAGCGTAGAAGAAAAAAAGTACGCTTTTAAAATTAAAGTTGCAGGCGACTTGCCTGACAATTGTGAAGACTGCATGGAAACTGCCTTGCAACAATATAAAGTTTCTCGCTTTACTAAAGGCAAGAGTAGTCCAATACAAGCTAACTTGTTAGACTTTCCTAATGTTAAAAATGCAGCGATGACAGTATTTGAAGCAGAAGTTGATTACCCAGCAACTAGCACAGTTATTGCAGAGTTACTGGCAAATGCTACGGGCATTAACAGAGATTCTATTTGTGTTCGCACTCCATTAGAAGAAGCTAACTGGGCTATTGAAAATGAAAATGCTAATCAAGAAGATAAGAAAAAACAATCCTTATTAACACAAGATTACGGTAAAGAAAACAATCAAGGGCTAATGGGCGACAAGCAAGTTTCTAACTTCTTAAAAACATTAAGCAAAGTAAAAAAAGAATCAGAACAAGTTAAAGGTGTTAACGATGCTTTACTTGCTAAAAAATTACACAAAGAAAAAGCCGATACAATGCCAGCAGCAGGTCCTGCTAGAAGCCTATTCGGTGGAAAGACAAAGGACTAAGTATGAACTTCAATGAACTAATGCAAAGAATGAGAGATCTAGACACACCAACTGAGTCTAGTGTAGCTGAAGAATTAACAGCTGAATGCGGTATGCCTGGTATGGAAAACATGCCTGGAGGCATGATGGGTGCTCCTAAGCAACAAGACAGCGTTACAATGAACGTCAGCATGAACGGCAGTGGCGCAGGCGGCATCAGAGACTTAATGGCCATTTTGAAAAATATCGACGATGTTGCTGACAATGATCCTGATATTGACCTAGGCGAGCCTGAAGAATTCGGCGACAACGATATGGATGTAATTGTTAAAAAACAGCCTGGCATGGACATGATGTCTATTGATGACGACTATGAAAATGAACCAGACGAAATGTACAGCAATCAAGATGCAGTAACAGGCACAGGTGATGACTTGCACAGTAAAGGTGCAGAAGCTCCTAAAGTCAATGGCGGTGGCAATCCTATGAAAGTTACTTCAGGAGAAACTTTTAAACTACCATCAGGTAATCTAAAGATTAGACTCGAATCTTTATACCAAGAAATTAAAAATCGTTAAATAGAATACCAGTGCAGTTAGGGAGATTAAGCCCTATCCAAATAGCCTCTTCGGAGGCTATTTTTTTCGGTAAATAATTACATGGCAAATAAATCCTTAGACGGCGTACTAACTAAAAAAGCTCACAGTAAAGAAACATTTACTGAAAAGCATATTGAAGATTTAGTCGCTTGTTCAGATAACCAAGTTGGCTATCATTATTTCTGTGAAAACTTTTTTTACATTCAACATCCTGTGAGAGGTAAGATGTTGTTTAAACCTTTTGATTATCAAAAGAGATTATTAGACGCATATCACGGTCATAGATTTAATGTTAATATGTTACCTCGACAGATGGGGAAAACTACTTGTGCAGCAGGTTACTTGCTCTGGTACGCAATGTTTCATCCTGATCAAACTGTACTTATTTCAGCACACAAATATACAGGTTCGCAAGAAATTATGCAACGTATTCGTTATGCATACGAACTATGCCCTGAGCATATAAGAGCAGGGGTTATTAATTACAACAAAGGGAGTATTGAATTTGATAACGGATCACGAATTGTCTCTACAACTACTACTGGCAATACAGGCCGCGGTATGTCTATCTCCTTACTATACTGTGATGAGTTTGCATTTGTTCCCCCCAATATCGCTGATGAATTCTGGACTTCCATATCACCTACACTAGCAACTGGTGGTAAAGCAATTATTACTTCAACTCCTAACAGTGATGAAGATACATTTGCTACTATATGGAAAGAAGCCAATAAGAAATTTGACGAGCACGGTAACGAAACAGAAGTAGGCATTAATGGATTTAAAGCATTTACATGTAAATGGAATGAGCATCCTGATCGAGACGAAAAATGGGCGTCACTAGAACGAGGACGTATTGGAGAAGAACGATTCCGCCGAGAATACAATTGTGAGTTCTTGATTTACGACGAGACATTGGTCAACAGTATTAAACTAAGTGAAATGACTGGTAGAGAGCCTTTGTTTAAAGCAGGGCAAGTACGGTGGTATAAGCGTCCTACAGCTGATAACTTATACATTGTAAGTTTAGATCCTAGCCTAGGCACAGGCGGCAATAACTCGGCTATTGAAGTTTTAGAGTTACCTACATTTAAGCAAGTAGCAGAATGGCAACATAACCTAACACCTATTCAAGGACAGATTAGAATACTTAAAGAAGTGGTTAGAAGCTTATTAGATGAAATAGGCGAAGATAATGGAAATAACGTCTACTGGTCAATAGAAAACAATACAGTAGGTGAAGCAGGACTTGTATGTATTAGAGACATAGGCGAGGAAAACTTTGGCGGAATGTTCTTAAGCGAGCCTGTACGTAAAGGACATGTACGCAAGTTCCGCAAAGGATTTAACACTACTCACGGTGCCAAAATTTCAGCAGCAGCACGTTTAAAATACCTAATAGAGTCAGGTAAAATGGATATCGCAAGCAAACCTTTAATTTCAGAACTAAAGAACTTTATTGCTTCAGGTGTAACATTTAAAGCTAAATTAGAAGAGCAAGATGACTTAGTAAGTGCTATGTTGTTAGCAGTTAGGATGAGTTCAGTATTAGCAGATTGGGATCCGCGAGTATTTGACAGCATTACTACAGGTACTCCTAACGAAGACGAAGATTGGGAAATGCCAATGCCGATCTTTGTTTCATCAAATATCTGATAAATATCAATATGAATAAAAATCTCAGTGTCATTGCTAGCGAACTGTTTGATAAGATTAGGACCCAGTTTCCTAACCTTAAACTCGGTGACGAAAATAGCGAAACAACCAGCGAACCCGAAGATGCAAGATTCTTTGAGTTTGACTACAAGCATAAAGGCCAAATGTTAGGAAGAATGAGTGTTAGTTTATCTGAAGATGATGGACTAGTAGTCATTTATTCAAATGATGTTGTAGGAGACAAAACTGACTTTGTTAAAAATCAGTTCTTTGGATTCTTAAAAGAATTGCGAGAGTTTGCTAAACAACACCTTTTAACATTTGACACACGAGACATCGCAAAAAGCAATCTAGAAAAAAGAGATTACAAACATCTATCAAAAACAAACTTCGGAGAATCAAAAATGAGCGAAAGCAAACTATTTGGAACTAGCATGACTAGTTACCAAAATTTGGGAACCTCTAAACTAATCGTTAAACATAGTGCCCCAGTTAACGTGGAAAACCCAGCAGGCCGTGCTCAACGCATTGAAAGCATTTACGTTGAAAACTTAGACGGGGAACGTTTTAAGTATCCGTTTAGACATCTTAACGGTGCTAGAGCTCTTGCACAACACGTAGGTCATGGCGGTACTCCTTATGATTCTATCGGAAAATATGTTATTGGCTTAAGTGAAGAACTTGGCAAACTACGCATGTTCAAACACTATGTTGAAAGAAACGATACTATCAGCGAAGCAATGGGCAATGTAAATAGCAAAGTAATGGAACGTATTGATTCAATCAAAAAAGAAATTCACAGTTTACAAAGTTCCAATAACTACAAAACTTTTGCAGAATCTTTTACTGAACACGAGTCTGTTGATATTCCAGAGAATATCATGAATGATTGGATTGATCGTTTAACAGTTCGTACATTTAACGAAGAACTAAAAAATGTATTCCCGTATATTTTTAAATTAGTAGATGAAACTGATATTCCAGTTAAAGAATTAGGTATTGACGATTTGATTGAAACCTCTGAAGAAATAGAAGAAACTGCAACTAAAGAAATACCAGAAGTTGAAGCGTATGAATCTTTCTTAAATTCAATTGTCGAAAGCAATGACCTGTTCGGAGACGAGAATCAAGATTTAATTGCTCAATTAAATGAATTGATTGCAGAAGCTATTCCTGTTGGTGTCGATGGTACTAATGCAACCGAAAGTTTGCAGGGTATTATTGATGATGAAGAACTTTTTGAAGTGTTCAAAGAATTGGGAGAAATTTCTCCAGAGAGTGATGTTAGGGACATTCTTAAAGATTACATCGCTATTAAAGATCAAGAAAATGGAACAGATGTACTTAGTCAATTAAATTTTGACGCAGAGCCTATGCCAGAACCTGAACCAGAAGCGGCTGCAGAACCTATGCCAGCCGATGCTGCGGCAGCACCTGCACCAGCTGCTCCTGTAGAACCAGCCGCTCAAGCACCAGTTATGGCAGACATTTGGAGTGAAAGTAAAGAAGATCCTCCATTTGATCCAGACGACAAGCCTAGTAAAGATGTGACTCCGGGTAAGAGCGGTCAAGGTCACAGCAAAGCAAAACACTTGGCAAAAAAGGGTATGCAAGCTGCAATCGAGAAAGCTAAGAAGGCAGGTGCTACAGCAGAAACTGTAATTCGAATTGCCGGAAAAGAAATGACACTAGGCGAAGCTGTGGCCAAAGCAGGAATGACAGTAGAAGATGTATTTGGTAACAAGTCTGACGAGTTAGTTGAATTTGTTAAAAGTATGTAC
>Ga0315907_10004486_pt1 | contig 15675 bp, 11 predicted proteins | sample LakEriMetagenome_3_FD_203525 | JGI IMG/M metagenome (GOLD analysis project Ga0315907, IMG submission 203525) | Freshwater fungal communities from buoy surface, Lake Erie, Ohio, United States - Buoy 12 MA123 | ecosystem: Environmental > Aquatic > Freshwater > Lake > Lake biofilm | place: USA... | reverse complement strand
TGGACTACCGTGGCTATGGCATGTCGACAGGTACCACCACCGAGAGCGGCTTAACGACCGATGTGAACACCTGCATGCAGTGGCTCAAGGATCATGGTTTGACGGGCGACCGCACGGTGCTTTACGGTTACAGTCTGGGCAGTGCGCCTGCAACGACACTGGCCGCCGATCCACAGTCGCTTCGCGCGGCGAAGCTCATACTGGAAGCCCCTTTTGCATCGGCAGAAGTGATGGTACAAGATGCTGCGCTGGCGGCATTGCCGGCTTCTTACTTTACCGATATACGCGTTGACAATGCCGAAAAGATTCAATTTGTTGATCAGCCTTTCTGCTGGATACACGGCATTAACGATGACTTTCTAAAGATCGAAACTCATGGCGAGGTGGTCTATAATCATTACCAGGGTGCTTACAGTGAAGCCCATCGTATTCCCGAGGCCGTTCACAACAATGTGCCTGCGGTGATGGGGTATGAGGAGTATGTGCGGGTGGTGGGGGAGTTTGTGCGGAAGTGATTAGTGGCGAGTGGCGAGTGGCGGAAGCAGAGTGGAGACCGAAGATAAGTGTCGAGTCGATGTTTTTTGCGATACAGCGGATATTTAATGGCACGAGAGAATGTCGGGTTTTGGATTAAGACACCATCCCCAAAAAATGTCTAAGTTTTTAGTTAGGGGTTCCTCCGCTTGCTCAGCAGGCTAGCTTCGCTCGATTGCATCTTTATGCCGACTGCTCTGTATGCCTCTTGAAGTTGTCCAAAATCATCTGCCACCCGGCCTGCTGCATCTCCAATGGATTTACGTTTTCGGGGTCGAATATCTCGATAACCTCGGTTGTTGAACCGTTTGATAAAAAAGTGATTTCAACCTTTCGATTGTCCGGCATGTGGTAAGCAATTCGCTGATGTTCGATGATTTCGTCGTACATACCTGTGAAATCGAAACTCATGCTGCCATCTTTGGCAGCCATGGTGGCCACGAAGGAACCTCCAACTCGCAAGTCATTGGTTGCGGCCGGACAATGCCAATCATCGCTTGCGTGGTTCCATTGGATCACATGTTCTGGTTTCGTCCAACAATCCCAGACGTGAGCGATTGGTGCTTTTACGTTACATTGAACGGTAATGCGGGGGAGAGGAGTCATGGTTTGGTTCGTCTTTCAACGGGAGAATTTCAAAAAAAAAGAGGCACAAAGATCTGTTTTCTCTGCGCCTCTGTGGCTAAAAAAAATATCTTTTACAGCTCCAGCATATCCACAATTCTCACCAAGTCATCGTCGGTGGCAAAGGGGATTTCGAGCTTACCAATGCCGTGCTCATTGCGGGAAAGCTTTGCCTTTTTGCCGAATTTCAGACGCAGATCTGCCTGCATTTTCTGGAACTCGAGCGGTAAAACAACCTTTTCAGTCTTGAAAAGCTTTGGAGCATCGTCTTCTTTAGCGAGCTCTTCCACCTTTCGCACGCTTAAGTCCTTCTCGAGAATAAGCTTGTAAATTTTTAATTGCTTGGCTTCCGGCTCACAGTTGATGAGCGCACGGGCATGTCCCATGGAGATGCGCTTCTCGATAATGCCTATCTGAATCTCGGGTGGAAGTTTCAGCAAGCGCACGTAGTTGGTCACCGTCGTGCGGTCTTTCCCAACGCGCTCTGCGAGCTTCTCGGTGGTAAGACTGCATTCGTGCATCAATCGCTTGTAGCTGATGGCCACTTCAATGGCATTCAGGTTTTCACGTTGAATGTTTTCCACCAGCGCCAACTCGAGCATGTTCTGGTCATTGGCCGTGCGCACATATACAGGAACTTCTTCGAGTCCGGCCATCTGGGAGGCACGGAATCGACGTTCACCGCTAATGATTTGATATTTCTGGGCCGACACCTTGCGGACGGTAATCGGTTGAATGAGTCCCAGCTCTTTAATGCTCTGTGATAGCTCGCGCAATGCGGTTGGATCAAACTCTTGTCGTGGCTGAAAAGGGTTGGCCTCAATTTGTGAAATACGCAGAACGGATATGGGACCTGCCACATTGCCTACCTCAGCAGCTGGCATCACCTCCGGAATGTCTGCTATAGCAGTTTCCACAGCAGTGCTGGCGCCTTCCTTCACGCTTTTGGATGCGTTCTCTAACAGGGCGCTCAATCCGCGACCTAATGCGGGTTTCTTAGCCATTTTCGATATTGATGAATTTCTCTTCGTTGCTCATGTTGGTCATTGAGTTCTTCTGCAGAACCTCGCGCGCCAAATTCAAGTAGTTCACAGAACCCTTGCAGCTCGCGTCGTGCATAAGAATCGTTTGTCCGAAGCTTGGCGCTTCACCCAATGTTGTATTGCGGTGGATGATGGTGTCGAATACCATTTCCTGGAAGTGCATCTTTACTTCTTCAACAACCTGGTTGCTCAGACGCAAACGAGAATCATACATAGTAAGCAGTATGCCTTCGATGGTGAGGTCTGTATTGAGTTTTTGCTGAACTATCTTAACAGTGTTCAACAGCTTACCCAATCCTTCCAATGCAAAATACTCACACTGAACGGGAATAATAACAGAGTCACTGGCCGTCAGGGCGTTTACTGTAACCAATCCAAGGGAAGGGGAGCAGTCTACTATGATGAAATCATACTCATCGCGCAGCTTGTTGAGGGCATTGCGCATCATGTATTCTCGGTTAGTCGCATTGATTAGCTCGATTTCAGCACCTACGAGGTCGATGTGCGCCGGTATGAGAAACAGGTTCGGATTCTCGGTGTTCAACACCAAGTCTTTCGGATGAATGTCGTTGACCAGACATTCATAGATACCGGCTTTGATACTCTTAGGGTCGACCCCAACGCCGCTGGTGGCATTGGCTTGCGGATCAGCGTCTACTAAGAGTGTTTTGTATTCCAAAACGCCAAGGGCTGCAGCTAAGTTGATGGCTGTGGTTGTTTTTCCTACGCCGCCTTTTTGATTGGCGATGGTAATGATTTTACCCATATTCGGATGGTTGTATTTGGTTGTTGATTCGGTGTTTCACGGAAAATTCTCAACCGTGGAACGCTACGAAAGTATAGTGGAACAAAGCGTTTCACGGTTTCACGAGCTGTAAAGTTGTGCACACGCGTTTTGTGAGTTGAGTGTTCATAACTAGAACTCTCTCCTTGAAAATAAGAGGATTGAATAGCTGGAATGAAGCAATCTCAGTTAGGCTCTAGACCGAATATTGTTGAAAAGCGATTCCATTTCTATTGATCGCTGCACTCCGGGGAGTAGGATTATTTACTTCCCCAAAAATTCAACAATCATCTTCGCATGTTCCTCCAATTGCGATTGATAACGCTGATCGGTTAAATGGCCTTCGGTGTCGAAAGATCGCGTAATACCGGAAAGCTTCGGTTTGTGATAGTGAACATGCATCTTCAAATAATGAAGAACGCCCGTTAAATGCTCTTGGCCGCGCATGTTGCCGGCATGTCCATCAGATAAACCAATGATGCTTGCGCGCTTATTCCAAAACGACTTAACCGGAGAGGCATCGATGAACATTTTCAAAACACCGGGGTACGAGCCATTGTATTCCGGAATCACAAAGACAAGGTGATCGGCCGGTTCTATATATCGGTTGAATAGGTCTATAAAATCAGCCGACCGTTCATCGTACATGGAAGGCCTGAAAAAATCAGTCGGTAATTCTGCTAAATCCAGAATTTGCACCGGATGGTTTTCCTTCTGCAGAAGTTTCGCTATCAGTGCAGCAACACGAGAAGTTGTGCTCTCTCTTCGATTGGTAGAAATAATTACGGTAATCACAATAAACAAACTAACAAGCAAAGGCAAGGATGGTTCATTTAGTTGCCAATACGGACTATCCCAATGCAATCGTGCTGGAGTTGATTCGGCACAGGAATTAGTAATCTTTCAAACGGGCCCGCACCTGCCGCTTATCTGCTCGATTGAACTTGCGGTTGAAATCGAAGTTGCCGAGTACATAGGCGGTTGCATTAACGGCAGTATAGGAGTTGAATTTATTGAAATACCGACCATCTAATCCGAAGGCGACTCTGGAAACCGGAACGCGTATGCCGAAGGAGGCACTCATACCCATGGGACCTCCTATGTGAGAATCCTGATTGTAAACTGCACTTATATTGTAATGAAAAATGCGCATGAAAGCCCCGTCGGCGCCCAATTCCAAGAGATGGCCTTGCGTTGTGGCTTGGCGACCGTCCACATTGGCACTGAATTCAATGTAGCTCGGAAAATCGATGTATCTTGCCTTTATCCCAACTAGGTCGGCACGCACGGGGTAGCCTTTCTTGGGATGATCCGCACCGTAATTGTATTTGAAATAAAGTCCGGAGCTAAAGCCCAGGTGCATATAGTTCAAATCGTAGGTTTTTACCGACGACAATTCAACTTCGTTCGAAAAAAACTCAGGACCCGCAACGAGTGTGTTGAGATGAGGTTTTGTCTTCTTTTCTTCCCTGATTTCCTGTGCCGCAATTTTGCGAAACAGGGATTCTTTCAAACTCTTTAATTCGCCGGTCGAGATACCATAGGTCATTTCCGTTGTACGAAGCAAACTATAAGCCTCCCAATAGTTCCGCTTATCATTTTCAATGCGTGCCTTTTCAATCAGTCGGTCAACCTTGTATTGATTATATCGTGCCGAGAGCTCTTTGAACCGATCTGCTCGAACATCCGCTAAATAGGTGAGTAGAATGTAATTCTGTGATGCCAGGTTATCTTCTTTGGCGCGCATGGATGCCGCCAGCATTTCAGATACTTCATTGAACTGACCTACGCGTAGTTCGGCACGCAATTCTTTTGCATCATTGCTGCAGATTGCCGATTCACAGTAGTTGTCTACCAGCTCGATGGCTTCGGCATACAAGTGCTGCTGTACCAAACGGGCGGCCTGCAAACGCAGGTGGGTAAAATAACGCTCGTAGCACTCATCAAGGGCTTGGTCGAGATCTTCATTCTTTCCGGATTTGCTACGGAAACTTTTTAAAAGGGCAGCGGCTTCTTCGAACTCATCGCGTCGCATCATATCACTGGCTCTGTCAAGTGTTACCTGCAAGTCAATGTTCTCATCTGAATTGGTAATTGTGCCAATCGCCCGATTGTAATCAGCTACATGAAGGTTCCATTCATTGGTGGAAATTTCATAGTTGATGAATAAAGCCGTTTGGAAATCGGTCGTGATAGTTTCGTATTTGCGAATAAGCGGCCGAGTATTAACGCTGTTGCCGGATTTCGCGAAGCCATTGATTTCCGCATTAAGGGCAATGAGTCGTGTAGTGCAATCTTTGGCTATCGATTCTGCAAGACCGGTTTTATCGAGACGACAACGGCCGAAAAGCGTTTTGTGCTTGTTGTCAAAACAGAATTCGAATTGAAGATTGCCAAGCCGCGTGTTGCTATTGATTTTAGTCTCGGACGTGAAAAGTTGAGTTAGAGCGTTTCCATCGTCTTTCACGAAATTGACACTTCCGCTTTGAACCTCTATGATAATTTTTTCGGAAAGCTTAACGAGCAAGTCTTTTTTCATGTCTTCCTCAGCTGCATCTACTACTTTAGGGGAGCGAGAGGCCAGTTTTTGGCTTGAGGTGGAAACCAGTTCGTTGTAATGAACAGGAGTTTCATTTTTCAGCTGGGAGCAATCTTGAGCAAAAACACTCCCGAATATGCTCAGCAGAAAGCACAGGCTAACAACTCGAATAGTAGAGGAGGCTTGACGCATGATAGGCCCGCAAAGTTAATGATTTGCATCAATACTATCTAGATTTCATGCAGCGCATGTGTCGTCCAAGCCTCCGTTGGAGCTGCAAATAATGGCTTAACCTGAGGCCAGACTTCACCGAAAGTGGTTGAGTGACGATATTTTTCAAGACACAGTGCATCATCCCAAGTGGAGTAAGTGAAGAAAACGTTGGGTGAGTCTGCATCGCGCAGCAGCTTGAGGTGGCTGCAGCCTTCGGCCGAGCGAATGCGCTCTTTGTACTCTTCAAAAATCGTAAGAAACTGTTGAGTGCTTTCAGTCTTGAAAGTCATCTTCACTATTCGGATCACCATGGAATTCAATGCGTATTACATCGTCGACAGCCAGTCCGAATAAGCCTGCAGCGCCCCCGCCATGCATCGTAGTGCCGCCGTTGATGGCTATCATTAATCGACCTCCCGTCGACCACATAGCCAAGCGCTCTCCTTCGACAACATCCGTGTAATAGTTACTTATTTTGGAAATGGCAAAGCCGACTCGTTTATATAGAATGCTGTACTTCCTCTTCTTTCGAACTTGCTCAAATAGGATTTTGGAAATGTTGCAATACACATTGCCATAATGGTCGATATACTCTACATGACCTTTCAACAGATCACCTTCAAGGCTCGGTGCCGGTAGCATGGCCTGGTTGAATTGCTCGGTCCGTTTTCCCAGGAAGTCTATGGCTCCACCTCTAACAAGGTGAGCCGCTGCTGTCGCAAATACTCCTTTCATCGGAAACGTCCAGTATTCTCCCTGGGGAAGTGTTATTTCAATAATTTCGTCGGGTGCCTGATCAAATATGAGAGAGAAGATACCATTGTCTGCCCCAATGAAATAATGCCCCATATAATGAATAACCAAGTGCGGGGTGCGTGCAGTAAGCTCCGAATTAATACCGATAATGTGCACAGTGCCAATCGGAAAATCTTTCCAAACGTTGCGAACAACGAAAGAAGCAGCGGTAATATCAAAGGACTTTACATCATGACTTACATCGACGATAATGGCCTGGGGTGCTTGTGAAAGGATAGAAGCTTTCACGGCAGCGACATAATGGTCGCGCTGTCCTAGGTCTGATGTTAACGTGATAATTGCCACTGCAACAAAAATCGGCCTACTTTTGAGGGCATTTTTAATGGCATTTCAGAAACTTATCAATAAAGGAATTAACGCTTGACAGAGAAAGAGATCATTCTACCGGATATCGACCCGCTCGAGTTTTTCGGTCCTACCAATACCAAATTCAAGTTTATCCAAAGTCGCTTTCCCAAGCTGAAGATAGTGGCACGCGGAAATCACATTCGTGTCAATGGTGACGACGGGGAGATTGAGCGGTTTGAGCTGAAGCTTGAGCAGGTGTTTGCGCACATCGCGAAGTATAGTTCGCTGGCCATGAATACACTGGAAAATATCATGGATGGTCATGTCGAAGCCGGACAAGGGCAGCATTTTTCCGGTGCTGACGATGTCCTGGTGTTTGGACCAGGTGGACATAAAGTGGTGGCCCGCACGGCTAATCAAAAGCGTATGGTAGAGGCTTGTGACTCCAACGATATGGTTTTCGCCATCGGACCTGCGGGTTCGGGAAAAACCTATACGGCAGTGGCGTTGGCTGTTCGAGCACTTAAGGAAAAGCAAGTAAAGCGAATTATCCTCACACGCCCAGCAGTAGAGGCAGGGGAGAATTTAGGCTTTTTACCGGGCGATTTGAAAGAAAAGCTAGACCCATACATGCAGCCACTATATGATGCGCTGATGGATATGATACCCTATGAAAAATTAGCAGACTACATCGAGAAAAATACCATCGAGATTGCACCACTGGCATTCATGCGCGGACGCACACTGGACAAGGCTTTCGTGATTTTAGATGAAGCACAGAATGCTACGGTAGCTCAAATGAAGATGTTTCTAACCCGCATGGGACGCGACGCTAAGTTCATTATCACGGGCGATGCAACGCAAGTCGACTTGCCACGCAATCAGCCCAGTGGATTGCTGCGTTCTGTTGACCTCGTGCGCAACATAGAAGGAATCTCGGTCATCGAATTGAGCGGTGCGGACGTAGTTCGTCACAAATTGGTGAAACGAATCATTGAAGCTTTCGAGAAGGACTAACAAGAAATGGCCATCGAGATTCAAAATAAAAAGGCGTTGTATCGCTATTTCTTGCTGGAAGAATACACGGCAGGAATAGTTCTATCGGGTTCTGAAATCAAAAGTATTCGAGCATCTAAAGCGAACATTGGAGACGCCTATTGTAAGATGCGCAATGGAGAGCTGTTCGTTATCAATATGTACATCGGTCCCTATTCCAATGCGGGCTATAGTCAACACAAGGAGCGCAATGAGCGCAAACTTTTATTGAACCGTATTGAGCTTCGGAAAATTGATCGCAAGTTGAAAGACGCGGGTATCACCATCGTTCCGACCTTACTCTTCATCAGTGAAAAGGGCTACGCTAAACTCCGAATCGCATTGGCGAAAGGAAAGAACATCGGCGACAAGCGCGCCGACACGAAAGAGAAGGACTTGCGCAGAGAACGTGAAAGAGGCGAGGGATAAGGTATAATTACGGATTACGGATTGTTTTTTATCTGAGGTCGTTTTCGAAAATTGGAAGTAATGCGTAATCCATAATTTCTAATCATTATATTTGATTCATGCACTCCCGCCGTCGACAATGGCGCTATTTCTTCCCGTTTCAGCTGCTCTTGTTGCACCTGAAGAAAAACCATTTCTTGCTGGCTGTTTGGGTTTTATTGTTCGGAGTCATAACGGGTAATGTTGGCCATCGAATAGGTATTCCACAACTGTTTTTAGTTCCGGAATATTTGGGAAAGACCGGTCCGCTTTCCTTTGCGATTTTAGGTTTTTCGGTCGGCGGTTTTATCAGCGGCTATAACCTGTACACCTATATGATGCACGGTTATCGCTTCCCGATGATTGCAACGCTGAGCCGCCCGTTTCACAAGTTTTGCATCAATAATTTTTTACTGCCCTCTCTATTCGTTTCCACCTATCTCATCTGCAGCGCTCGTTTTCAATGGTATAAGGAGTTTATTGATCCACTTGCCATCATTCTCCATCTAGCATCTTTCCTGTTGGCGCTTACAGCCTTTCAATCGCTTTCTTTCGTCTACTTTTTGCATACCAACAAGGAAGCCGACCAATTCGGGAGACATGAACCTTCAGCGGGAAACAGAGAGGCTGAGGATTCACCGGTTGATTCGCCCATTCATAGGCCAATGCGATGGTTAAGTAGTCGATTGATTGGGCATAAGTGGAGAGTAGATACGTACATGACATCCTTTCGCAGAGTCGCTTGGGCGCGCGATGGGCGTTACTATAAGCGAGAAATTTTGCAACAGGTCTTTGAACAAAATCACCTCAATGCGTCTCGCTTTGAACTTCTAATCCTTATTTCTTTTCTCTTCCTTGGTGCCGTAGCGTCAATCGAGTGGTTTATTCTTCCTGCGGCTGCCAGTGTGCTGTTGTTTCTCACCATGCTCATCATGACCATCAGTGCTTTGCACTCTTGGCTGCGTGGCTGGACGTTCACGCTGGTGGTTGCATTTGTTACATTTCTCAATTTCGCTCACCAGCACTTGAGTTGGTTTCGCAATCCGACCAAGGCCTACGGCCTCAATTATGTGGTGGAACCGGTTCCTTACCGGCCTTGGAATGTTAGCTATGATAGCACAATTATCCGGTCTGACAAGGCAAATATGGAGGCCATTCTTACCAAGCGCTTTGCACCTTTTTATTCCGATAGCCTTTCCAAACCAACGTTAGTTATTTTGAATCATAGCGGCGGCGGATCTCGATCGGCCTATTGGACGATGCGAGCAATTCCTTATGCTGACAGTGTTTGTAATGGTCGATTGTTGGAGCACACTGCGCTGATGACAGGAGCATCTGGGGGGATGGTGGGAGCGGCTTATCTGCGAGAGCTAATGCTTCTCTCAAAGTCGGGAAGAATAAACATAAATGACCCTCGCTATGCTGAGAACATGGGCAAGGATTTGCTCAACCCGGTCATGCTTGCAGCTACGACCGGCGATTGGTTTATTCGTTACAGAAGGTTGCAAGATGGACCATACAGTTATTCGAAGGATAGAGCAACTGCATTGGAAGAACAGCTCAGTCGAAATACAGCCGGAGCTTTTGATAAACGATTGGGCGACTATACTTTGCCTGAACAATCGGGTGAGATTCCACTTCTGATATTGTCTCCGACGATTGCGAATGATGGACGAAGACTTATGATAGGGTCTCAACCGTATAGCTTTCTCTGTGCAAAGGTTGGCAGCGATGACGGTATACAGGAGAATGTTGAATTTTCCCGACTTTTCGAGGCGCATGACCCCATGAATCTCCGCTTTTCGAGCGCCTTGCGAATGAATGCAACGTTTCCCTATGTAACTCCAATGGCTCTGCTTCCCTCGGAGCCGCCTATGGAAATTATGGACGCAGGTTTACGGGATAATTTTGGATGGAAGACCACCTATCGTTTTATACATGCTATGAGCGACTGGATTGAAGAACATACAAGCGGGGTTGTCATTGTTCAGGTGCGCGATTTGCCCCGCGATAAGGATTTGGGAGAGCGTTCTTCAACACTCTTGAATAAGTTTTCTGCCCCGCTAGGCGGTATATATGGAAATCTCACCCGAACACAAGATTATAATGGTGACGATGAATTGCAAGTATTGAAGTCTGCTTTGAAGGTGCCCATTCATACAATCCAGTTCCAATTGGATCAGTCGCGCGAATCACAAGTGTCACTCAGTTGGCACTTGACACGCTCGGAGAAAATGTACATACGTGAAGCTGTAAATGAAGCCTATTTCCAAAAGGAGTTGGCGCGCCTACACGATTTACTGAAGTGAAATTAAGAGAGAGAATGAGGAGCTTCAAGGTTGAACTGAGGCACTTTAACCTCAAAAAGCTCCTCGCTGCCAAATCGCTGCATGGTATAAAAGCCGTGCATAGAACCACGAGGAGATTTTAAATCGCAAGCACTGCTGTAACTAAAAAACTCACCTGGCATGATGAGGGGCGTTTCGCCTACAACACCTGCACCTTCAACCTCTCTGTTAACACCTACGGAGTCGAAAATATACCAATGACGTCGAAGGAGTTTTACAGGGTAGTCATTCTGGTTTTCTACCGTGATGTGATACGAAAAAACGAAGCTCTCCTCGGGTGCAAAACTCAAATTGTCCTCATAACGAGGATGAACCGTGATGCGCACGCCGCAGGTTGTCTTTGTAAGAAGAGTATTCACTGACGCAAATATAGAAAGTGAATTCGGATAAAACATTCCTTCAATGGAATTAACAAACAGCCTGTTTTGAATAATGAAAATGGCCGCATGCAGCGGCCATTTTCAAGAGAAGTGATCTAATTATTTTGCCAGAATGACGGCTCCTTTTTCCTTGAGCAACAAATCTGCTTCACTCAACGTGATGCGCTTACCATTGTAATAGGCGGTAACAAATGCATCAACGATTCCTTGAGTGCGTATTTCGTCGCGCTTGTTAACAGCATCAGTCATATTGTTGAATTGCCCGGATGTGTAGCGAATTTTGTTGGATTCAGTAAGTTCTGAATTCAACGGATTCACGTTCTGAAGAAGGGCAGCTGCAACCGGTTTGCTGTAAACACCCACTTGAACGGTGAAGAATAATCCTTGAATCTTTTCTACCTGATCGGCAGGTGCAACTTGTGGTTGGTCTGCCTTGTAGTATTCAGTGTTCTTGGGTTGCGCAGCAGCGGCTTCAATTTCTTCTATTGAACGGGTCGCAGGTTTGCGAGCCAACTCCGCTGCTACTTCTGCATCGATATTGAGGGCTTTGTTGTCACCGGTAGTAATCGCAGAAGCACTTGCATTGCTGTTTGCAGACGTGGATGGTTCTACAGTCTTGTTGGTTGATGCTTGTGCGGCATTCAGAACAGTCGTGTTTTCAGCTGCTGCGTTATTGCCGGATGTAAGGCCTGCATTGTTTTGAGCCACATTTTTCGCAGGTGCAGGGTTTACTGCATTTACATTAGCATTATCCGTCTTTGTGGTGTTTTGAGCAACACTGCCTACGGCTGCTTTTTCGAAGGCCTCTTTAATGGAAGCCGCCAACTCAGGACCATCCGTAATAGCAGCTGCTTCATAAAGCGGTATGCGCTTACCATCGCGGTAGGCTACGATGAATGCATCGCTGTAACCCATAGCGCGAATCTGTTGCTTTACTTCCTTCGCTCCGTCGAACTGTACGAAGAAACCTGCCGTGTAACGGGTAATTCCGGTGTTCAAACGCTCACCGCTAATAGGTGCAAACTGGTCATATAAGTTTTGGGGAATGTCATTGCGGAAGGCGCCTATCTGCACTTTGTAATAAACTCCTTTCGGCATTTCCATGTCGATTGGAATTGGACGGGAATCGCTATAGACACCGCGTGCTGTCTTGGCGAACAAGTCAGCTACCACTTCACCGGGCATGCTGTAATAGTAGTCAGCGGCATTGGCAGAAGCTTTAGCCCGGCTTTCGGATGCTGCAGGCACTTCAGCCTTCGGTGCATCCGCTTTAGGCATGGCAACGGCAACGGGGGCTTCTACTTTTACTTCCGGCTGCGCTGTCACCGCTGTTGCTTCCTCTACCACAACACTCTTAGTTGGGTCAGCTGTTTCCGCGCGAGTGGTGTATGTAGTACCATTGTCTTCCTTCTTTGTTTCTTCCATTGCAACGGTCTGTGGTACCACTGGAGCATTTTCTTCATTGCTTGAAATTTCCTTGGTTGCAGTGGTATTCTGAGTCGTCACGGCTAGGGTGGCTTCATTCGCTGTCACTGGCTCGCTGGCATTATTTACTGACGGCTGCACAACAGCTGAAGTAACAGCAGGAACTGCCTCCGGTGTTGCAGGTACATTCGTAGCTGTATTCGAATTCGCTTGTTGGGCAACTGCTGCATTTTCAGCCATTGCTTGTTCCAATGCAGTATTTGTCGGAGCAGAAGTAGCCGTGTCAACTTTGGCTGCTTCATTCGCACTGCGTAATTCAGCAGGAACGGTGCCGGTCTTCATCATTGCCAGTTGTGGCTCTGTATATTGATTCAGCATTTCCAAATTGCTGCATATGCCCTGAATTTGACGCTGCTGATCTATGGCGAGTGCTTCCAATGCATAGGCCTGACGGTAGTAGTCAGCGCGCTCAATGTCGTCATAAATAGGACGGGCTTGCTCGCGCAGCTTAATTGCTGCTTCCATGTTCATTTCGGACTCACGCTTCAGTCTAGCCACCTCATCACGCACTTGAACACGTTCGTTGAGTTTGTCTTGATTGAGTCCCGTCATTTCGTTTGCCTTCGACAATTCCTGGTTGTACTCTTCACGAGTCATATCAGCAATAACACCGGAATTTTCAATTTCGAGCATAGAGCGCTTGAGGTACAATTGCTCTGCTTTTACATCAAGTTTTTTCAAAGCAGACTCGTTCTTGGTTACTTCCATTTCTCCTTCAAGAATGAAAATTTCGTCGTTCAATTGTTGAATCTGTTCGCGATTATTTAAGCGCACACTGATTTTCGGGTGCTTATCTACGAGTTCTTCAAACATTTTCGTTTCATATGCGAAAATGGAATTCACTTCTGACTTTGGTGCAAAGAGTTCCTTGATTTCCTTGGCTTCGGTTTCAACCTTCTTCTCTTCGCTTACAACAGCAGGAGTATTTGCGGCGGTTGTTTCTGCAATAGCGATTGGTTCTTGCGAAGGAGTAGAAGTGGTTTCAGTAGTAGAAATGGGTTGCGCTTCTGATGTGTTTGGCGAGGTGGTTGCAGTAGCTGAAACCACTGTGTTTTCAGTTGAAATCACCGGCACCTCACTTCCGCTTGTCTGCTTGGTATCCGCGATTGTTTCATTGGCAACAGCTTCTGCAACCTGAGGTGCATTTGCATTCTCGCTTGCAGGTTGTTCAGTTACTTGTGCGCTCTGAGTGATTTGCGCTGTGTTCACTTCTGAATTCATCTCTGAATTCACCGCTGTGGTTTCTTCGATGCGCAACGTATTGGCATTCGGGTCAGGAACCGGCACTGCTAATGGGTCAAGTTCATCAACCTTTACTTCGGAAACCGAGTCAGTTGATAATTCGTTTTCTGCCGGATCAGCAGCTGATGCTGTCAATTCCAAGTCATGACGATAGGCTACTTGCTTTGCTTCTACAATCTGACGCTGCTCTGCTATCGCTTGTAATTCGATTTCAAATGATTCACGATCGCTTGGGGCAGCAACTGCCATTGCTTCACGCTGTTGTGTTTCGAATGCTTTTAACGCAGACAGGTATTGATCGCCAAGTACCAGTTGATCCTGCAATTTCTTGCCGAACACCTGGTCGCCTTCGATGATAGCCTTGTTCTCGATTTCGAATGCAGCCTTTAATGCCGTAACGTGGTTGGCCTCTGCTGCCAGACTTTCCATGGCAGCGGCTATTTGAACATCCTCCTGTGTCAGTCTTTCCAATTCATTCAGAGATACCTCATTGTTGGCCTCGAGGTTCAAACTGTGCAATGCTCTGGTGTTCGCCAGTTGGCGCTTGCTTAGTTGAGTCATTACAGCTGACTTATACTCCATGCGCTGTTGTGCGCGTTCAATTTCACTTACATCGTCATTTTCGATTGTTGAAAGAGTGGCTTCGTATTCAGGTGAGACAACCTTACAGATTTCGCGCACATCTTCCGAGCTTACTTCCGGTCCTGCTGCTTGAGCCGCGGCTAGATCCGCTGAAAGCACTGCTTCATACGCTGTCAAATTTTGCAGATTACTTCTTTCAGCAGCCGAGATTTGTCCATCCAGAAGTTTGGCTTCTAAGGATGCAATTCGCTCGCGTGATTCTGTCAATGCATCGCGGAGGAGCATCGCACGAGCGGGAGCGAGCGAAGGGCGTGTCTCAATTACGGCCATGCGGCCTTCCAGTGTGCTGCGCAATTGAGCTGCTTCTCCTGTCATGGCTATAGCCTCTGCACTGTTTCCATTTACGATCTCTGTTTCGTTTCCTGTTCCTCTTTCGGCCACAACACCATCTTTGTTACTTGGTGTTTCGTTTATAGCTAAAACAACCTCCGGTGCATTTCGCTCTGCGCCGGCTTGTTCGCCCAGCATGGCAAGCATTTGCGGGTCGGTCACTACTAATTGTGAAACGCGCGTATCGAGCGCCGCAATCGACATTCCTAGCATATCTCGCTCGGTAGGAGTGAGGCGTATCATGTCTTCGTCTGCTAAACCGGCGGTGGAATCATCGTTTACCTTCTTGAAGAAGTTGGCTTCTGCATAGGAGCGATTGATGGTTTCTTCCGACTTGTTGAATGCTGATAGCTGTTTGGAAAGGTCGCGGCGAATAACCGTCAATTCCGATTCTGCAGTTGCCAGTTCGTTTTGCATAGCAGTCTTTTCTGACTGTTTGATAGCCGGATCCGCAATCGATTCTTTCAATCGCATGACCTGGCGGTTCTTACTTTTTTCTGTTTCGCGCAGGGTTGCTAAAGCTGTTTCCATTTTCGCACGCTCATTCTCCAATGATTTGGTTTTGGCGAGCATTTGTTCGTACGGGCTACCCTCGACACCGCTGCGAATAGCAGTGCGGCGGTCCTTTTCAGCGGTCAAAGCGGTAACGGTTCCATCGTAGTTGCGGGCTTGTTCTGCTTGTTGAATGGCGGCAATGGAAGCTTGCAAAGCCTCAGCTCTTTTCGTTTCACTTTCTTTAAAAGTGCTAATAGCTTGCGCTGTATTGTAAGCAGCTTGCGCTTCGAGTTGTGTCGCTTCCGCCTGCTGCGTAAGCTCAACCATACGACGAAGCTGTGCTATTTCTGTTTCTGTCGTGAGTTGGGTAGGCAATGCCTTGCGAATGGCTTCTGCCTCGCTCAATAAAGCATCTGTTTCCTTTTGCTTT
>Ga0315907_10004485_pt1 | contig 15680 bp, 10 predicted proteins | sample LakEriMetagenome_3_FD_203525 | JGI IMG/M metagenome (GOLD analysis project Ga0315907, IMG submission 203525) | Freshwater fungal communities from buoy surface, Lake Erie, Ohio, United States - Buoy 12 MA123 | ecosystem: Environmental > Aquatic > Freshwater > Lake > Lake biofilm | place: USA... | reverse complement strand
TCCCGTTTAGGTAAGCCAAAGCAACTCATTAATTATCAAGGTAAAACACTTATTCAATATTCCATTGAAGCTGCTTTGCATAGTGCTGCTGATGACTTAGTCGTCGTACTTGGCAGTAACTCGGAACTGATCCAAACAGGCATTGAATCCAAGAAAGTTCCCCTGCTTTTTCATACAAATTGGGAAGAAGGAATGTCCTCTAGCATCCAGTGTGGATTGCGCTATCTCATTGAAACCAGCCAAGTGGACCAGGTGATTCTGATGCTCTGTGACCAGCCTTACGTCACTCAAGACCTTTTGGATGAATTGATGAACGGAAAAAAGGCTTCCGGAAAAGGCATCGTGGCCTGTAGCTATGCTGGAACTCTTGGGGTTCCTGCCCTATTTGATCAGTTCTACTTTCCGGAATTATTGGAGCTAAAAGGGTCTGAGGGGGCTAAAAAAGTGATTTTGAATCATCAAGCCGATACATTTTTAGTTGATTTCCCCTTAGGGGCAGTAGATCTCGATACCGAGGAAGATGTTCAGAAGTTTACTGGATATCGCTGAAAAACTCTTCCAAATCCAGTTTAAATCCCTTCACTACCTCCGATTCGACTACATCACCAGTCGTGAACAAATGAGAGGGTATGTAGCTGCCATTTACCCAGGTGTAGATCAACAAGTTTTGATACTCAGGGTGAATAATCCAATATTCACGCACCCCACGAGATTCGTAAAGTTCATACTTGTGATTGAGCTCTAATTTAGTACTTCCTTGAGATAGAATTTCAATGATTAAATCAGGAGCGCCAATGCATCCCCGGTCATCTAAAATTGATGGATCACAGACTACACAGATATCGGGCTGTACCACATCAAAGATTCTGTGGTCTTCCTTAGAGTCCTTGGGGAACCGAACGTCAAAAGGAGCCTCATAGACTTGACAGGTCTTTCCCTCTAAAAATTGATATAGTTTAACGGAAAGCTTTAAAGATACTCGTTGATGGATGCGATTTGGAGCTGCAGCAGCCTTTTTGAACATCTTTCCTTGAATCAGTTCAGCTACCAGATCCATGGGCCAAGTCAAGTAATCCGCGTAAGAATAGTACCCGTAATTGGCATTAGGCTCTTCGACTAAATCTGGTTTTTTGGAATCCATAGAATAATTTAGGGATAATGAATTGATTTTCAATACATTTACATCCTAAATTTCCTTGAATTTCTTTCATTTTTTGATTTCACAATTCCTTCAAGACCTTTTTTGATGACCATCAGCGCTTTTTTCTAAAAGCCAAAAATCAAATTAGCAATCAAAAGTATAACCTGATAGGGTAAAAAAAACGCTGCCATCCTAAATGGATGGCAGCGTAAAGAATTATAAATGAATCAATTTTCCAACTTACCCTTTCTGCTTCCCACTTGGTAGATGTTGGTATACAATTAACTCTTGGTAATGGGTATTTATTCAGTTTATGTACCTCTATGAAGAAACGTTTTTCCGCTACGCGCACTTTATAAATTGTCAGCTAGTTAACTAGTTAAAAAGCCCTAACTGCACGAACTGCGCCTGCCCCAAATTTCTGGACGGAACCCTGAGTGCCGGGAGTATCAAAGTGCTGGTACCAGGCATAAAAGGAATTGGCCTCAGTAGAACTCCAAAAGTTAAAGGGACCAAAATTACCTATCACAACTCTATTTATCCATAATTTATTTAATTCATCCTTACTTGGCAAATACCAATCATTATATCCCCCACCATCATGTGCTCTAGCTAACCTTGCAGCATATTCTGTGGATGTGCCTTGATTTGATATAATGGCATTTGTGTTAGAAAGACCCGTTCCAATTGAACTTCCTTCTGCTCCTGTATATACATAATTTCCATTATGCCACTGAATTCCATTGCTTTGATTTGAGGTTGCTGCAATTAATCCATGTGGTGTATTGGCATCATAGCCAGGGTCTCCTGATTGCAATATATATGCGATCTTGCCACCCTGATAACTTTCGCCGATAGCTAGGGATGCAACATTTATTGTAAGCGTTGCTGTTCGACCTCCTATATTTAGCGCAAAACTTGCCGTTCCAGTACTAGCTGGTCTTCCAGTTAAGTTATAAGTCAAAGTTCCATTGCCTATACCAAAATTACCAGACACGAGCGTTGCAGTTAATCCAGTAACACCTGTAGATAAAACTGTTTGACCATTATGAAAACCACCATTACCCCCTGCAAAAGAAACTACACTACTAACACCGCTAGCATCAAGTTGGTGAACAAGTGAACCATTATTTATAGGTGAACTAGCATCTAGGCTAGTTATGCTTCCTGGTACTACCGTACGGGTTAGCGTTGCAGTTTGACCTCCAATATTTAGTGCAAAACTTGCCGTTCCCGTACTAACTGGTGTTCCAGTAATGTTATAAGTCAAAGTTCCATTACCTGATAAAAAATTACCAGACACAAGTGTTGCAGTCAATCCAGTCACCCCGGTGGATGAAACCGTTTGACCATTGTGAGTCTCCCCATTTCCCCCTGCATAGGAAACCACACTGCTAACTCCGTTCGCAACAAGTCCATGAACAAGTGTTCCATTATTTGTCGGCGAACCTGCTGATAAGGAAGTGATACTACCTGGTTCTACGGTAAGAGTAAGAGTAGCAGTTTTTCCACCGATGTTTAGGGCAAAGCTAGCTGTTCCACCACTAGACGGGGTACCTGTAATGGTATAGGTCAAATTTCCATTGCCTATTGAAAAATTACCAGATGCAAGGGTTGCAGTTAATCCAGTAACCCCGGTGGATGAAACTGTTTGACCACTATGAAGACCTCCATTTCCACCGACATAGGAAACCACACTGTTAACACCGCTGGCTGCAAGTCCATTATAAAGTGAACCATTATTTGATGGTGAACTAGCATCTAGGCTAGTAATGCTTCCTGGGACTACCGTACGGGTTAGAGTCGCGGTTTGTCCGCCAATGTTTAATGCAAAACTAGCCGTTCCAGAACTACTTGGAGTACCTGTTATTGTATATGTCAATGTACCGCTACCTGAAGAAAAACTACCCGAACTAAGCGTTGCAGTTAATCCAGTAACATCAGTGGATAACACTGTTTGACCAATGTGAGTCTCCCCATTCCCACCTGCATAGGAAACCACACTGCTAACACCGCTAGCTGCAAGTCCAAGAACAATTACCCCATTATTTGTAGGCGAATTTGCCGATAAGGAAGTGATACTACCTTGAGGTAAATTTGTGCTTAATTGATGCCAATTTCCTAACAAAAAAATATTTAGCGAGTTGGATGAAGAATTAAAAATAATTAATCCATCGGCTGGACTGCTTATATTATTTCTTTGGGCTACTGTCATCCTCGGGGGTAAAAATCCTTGAGAAGTAGAATTGGCTTCTAGTATAGCCGAAGAGCTAGCAGCAGATGATGCACCTGCAATTACTTTTCCATTGACGGTTGCACTAGTAAAAGTTCCTGTAATTTTTGAGGCTTCTACATCTGTAACTTTTGCATTTGTAATTGCTCCATCTGCAATTGAAGCAGTTGCAACTGCACCAGTAGCAATTTTTGAAGTAGTAATTGCTCCAGTAGTAATAATTAATTCACCTGTAGGCGAAAGAACAGCATTACCAGAAATAGGTACGGCAGTTGGACGGTTGGAAACATTACCTACAATTATTGCTCCGGAAACTAAATTTTCAAGTTTAGCGAGGGTAACTTCGGCATTAGCAATCTTAGCAGTTGTAACAGCATTATCTGCAATCATACTGGTAGCTACTTTTCCAGCTCCAATGGTGGTTGCTAATCCTCCTCCTGAAGTGGTTACGTCACCCGTAAGTGCCCCAGGAGTCTGAAGGGAGCCATTAGTTACTGTTACTATTCCCGTACCAGCTGGAGCGGGACCTGTCGCGCCAGTGGCACCCGTTGCTCCTGTTGCTCCAGTAATGCCTATTGGGCCCTGTATACCTTGAGCACCTGTAGCTCCTTGAGGGCCAACCAAAGCTACTCCTGTAGGCCACGCCCCGTTCGCCTTAGGACCAAAAAGCGTGTTGGTAGCTGTATTGATGTAAAAATCTCCATCTACACCTGTGCCTGAAATTGGGTTAGATGTTCCATTTCTTACTGTCTTTCCATCTGTACCAGAGGCTCCGGCAGCACCCGTTGCTCCAGTAATGCCTATTGGGCCCTGTATACCTTGAGCACCTGTAGCTCCTTGAGGGCCAATCAAAGCTACTCCTGAAGGCCACTCCCCGTTCGCCTTAGGACCAAAAAGCGTGTTGGTAGCTGTATTGATGTAAAAATCTCCATCTACACCTGTGCGTGAAATTGGGTTAGATGTTCCATTTCTTACCGTCTTTCCATCAGCTCCTGCAGCACCAGTAGAACCTGTAGCTCCAGTAGGACCCGTGTCCCCTTTATTTCCTACTGCTCCTGCAGGTCCAGTCAAACCAATGGGACCTTGCGGACCAGTCGATCCCCTATCCCCTTTGTCCCCTATCGCACCTGGGTCCCCTTTATCTCCTTTTGGGCCAGGTGTGCCATTGGCAGCATACAAGGCATAGGGCACACTATTCAAGGTTAGTAGAGCCGTAATACTGTAATTAGTCCCTCCTGTAGGATCGGTCTCCGTTTGGATCAGGTAGGGCCCATTCGCCCAGTCTATGCTCGCAAAACTCCCTGAAATCACCGTACCTGTTCCTATTTCCAAGCTCACCAATCCATTCGCATTCGTGTTTTTGCGATGGGTTTCTACATATACTGCAGGTCCCGTGTCGGAACCTTTCAGCAAGGAAATTTTAATTCCGACGGCTGAGGAGGCAACTACCACGTTGTTTCCATCACGAATGACGGATTGGTAACTGATTTGTTGAGGCACTTGAGCCCATACTACCGTCACGGTGAGAAGGAATAGTAGGGAGAGAATTACCTTTTTCATATTTATAATTTTAAGTATCAAGTAGTAAGTAGCAAGTATCAAGTAGTTAGTAGCAAGTATCAAGTAGTTAGCATCAACTATATGAATTCGAATCCATACTTGGTACTTGCCTGCCTACCGCAGGCAGGGTACATTGTACTATTTTCTGATCAAATTCAACACCCCTCGTCTCATCTCTCCAGTTTCAAGAATTTCAATTACCCAGTAATAAGTCCCTATAGGCATTTCTTTGCCTTTGTAAGTACCATCCCAACGAACATCTGGATTCTCCGTGTAGAAAAGTGGAATGCCATCCTTTTCAAAGACAAATACGCGTACCCCTGCAAATACGCGCAGGTCGGGTACACCCCAGGTTTCATTGGCTCCATCACCATTGGGTGAGAAAGTATTCGTGATCACTAGAGCTTCAAATTCAGGTCTAACCCGGGTGATTTCGAAGAACTTTTCTAGTGTATTTCCATCTCTATCTCTTACCCGTACTAGGATGGTGAAACTGTTTTTGCCTGCAGCAGGGTCAGCACTTTTCCAGTAAAGTATATTGTTCTTTATTTCAAAATAGACATTGTCATAGCCTGGACCATTTAGGCTTACCACGTGAATATTGTCCACTGGATCATTCACTACAAAGGCACCTACGGGGAAGAAGAAGTTATTTTTGTCGGCTTCAAAGCTGTTGTTGCTGAGGGTTAGCCCGATTGGCGGAGCTTTAGGAAGTACCTGAACTTTGATCTGTGCACGCACCAGATTGGTGTTTCCGATGTAGGTGGGAAGGCTGAGGGCACCAAAAAGAGTGTAAGTTCCCCGAGCAAAAAGATTTAAGGTTGATTTATCCCAAGTAACCCCTACTTGAAAAGACTGTCCCTCGGTGAGCACAATGGTAACTTTGCTGGGAAGAATTGGGTCCTTGGACCAGTTGGTCTGAACTAGGGATGGTTCAGTTGCCGATTTAACTTGCACGAGGTCATAGCGCTGTTGCACGCCCTGGGTTTTAGTACCTACACCCACGCTATGGGAACCATAGGCCACTTGACCAATACTTACGGCCACTGAGCCAGTGCTTGAACTCCCATCCCCACCAGCAGTATGCGCCGATTGCTGCCCTCGAACTAAAAAGGGAGAAAAAATCAATAGAAAATACAAGCAAAGACTCGTAAAGCGACTCGTGAACATTTAGTAGGGTGCTAATTAAACTTTTAAACGGTAAAAAATAAAATTCCATTTTGTGGACCTTTTACTTAATTTTTAAAAGGTAGAAAAAATTTCTAGGTGTTTACCTTTTTTTGTAAAAAAATTGAATTTTTCAATGAAAGGATTCCCTCGAAAAAGGTAGTTAAATACAAATTATTCTATCGAATTCGCAATCCCCGCAACACCGCCTTCACCCAAGCAATGCTAGTTTCGACATCAGATGCATTGGTATCTTTCCCTAAACTAAATCGTAGCGAAGCACGTCCTAAATCCGAAGGGATACCCATGGCCTGGAGCACATGGCTTGCTTTGGGAGAGATGGAGGTGCAGGCAGAGCCCGAACTAACAGCTACCCGCTGATTTACATTGAGTAGCAATTCCTCTCCTTCTACTCCAGAAAAAGAAAGGTTGCTTACATGTGCTAGTCGATGCCGGATTGATCCATTTCTATATACGCCTGGAAGTTCTAAAAGGGCTGATTCCAGCCGATCACGCAGCTTCTCGAGCCGATCCGCTTCCTTATCCATCTCTTGAATTCGGAGTTGGGCTGCTTTTCCAAAGCCTACAATTCCTGGCACATGGAGCGTGCCACTACGGAAACCCTTTTCATGCCCTCCCCCATGAAGCTGTGCAAGAGGCTTGGGCAAGGAATGGTTGTGGCGAACATACAGTGCCCCCACTCCTTTGGGACCATACAGTTTGTGTGCAGAGAGGGCCATCAGGTGGATTCCTTGTGTGCTTACTGGAATTTTGCCTACTGCCTGCACGGCATCCGTTAAAAAGATAATCCCACGATTGTCGGCTATCTGAGCAATTTCTTCAATAGGGTGAATAACTCCGGTTTCATTATTGGCCCACATCAAGCAAATCATCTTGGTATGCGGCTGAATGCTTTGATCCAATAGGTTCAAATCCACCTCCCCATCGGCGTTTACGGGTAGGTAAGTCACCTCCGCTCCTCTCCGATGAATTTCTGCCATACTATCTAACACGGCTTTGTGTTCAGTTTGACAGCTGATGTAGTGTTGTTTCTCTCCAGGAAACAAATCAAACACTCCTTTAATGGCCAGATTGAGGGATTCTGTGGCACCAGAAGTAAAAATAAGTTCCTTGGACTTGGCTCCAATCAATTGGGCTATGGCCTCTCTAGCCTCTTCTACGGCCTGCTCCGCCACCCAACCGTAAGGATGACTTTTGCTTGCTGCATTTCCGAAATGTGTACCAAAAAATGGCAACATGGCAGCAATTACCTCTTCAGAACAAGGAGTAGTAGCATTGTAATCCAAATAGAGAGGGTAATTCATGGCCCTAAACTACTGCTTTTACTTGTTTTTTGAAGCGTTCAAAATTCGATTTCCCTACCTTTGGATTCCCATGCAAGAATCCTGGACATTTGATTTCCCCTTTGACAAGCCTTCATCCGAAGCTTGGTCCTGGCTTATCCAAACCAAGCAGAGAGACTTGGGTATCTTTTTGTCCTTTTACTACAAGAGACAAGGAGCAGTGGTAGAAAAAGTCCAATTGAAGACTGCTCCACAAATGTACTCTCCAGATAGCGGCACCCTCTGCCTAAGTTTTGAGTTGGTATATTTCAATGCCTGCCAAGATTTGCATGAAATTCAAAAGGAAGAAATGAAACTGAGCTTTCAATTCGACCCCGGCAAAAAGACCTTGAACCTAGTGGGCGCCTATTGGCCTAGTCGGGAGCCAGATGAATTTTAAGCAAACCTTAGTCTTTTGCCTAGAGATTGGAATTCCTAGCATTTGACGTATTTTTGACTGCGAATTGAAGATTATGAAAGAAGCTACCGAATCCCTGAATTTCATAGAACACATCATCGAAGAAGACCTAGCCAATGGGTTTCCAAAGGAGAAATTGTGCTTCCGCTTTCCGCCAGAGCCTAATGGCTACCTGCACATTGGACATGCGGCATCCATTTGCTTAAACTTCGGATTGGGAGAGAAGTACGAAGCTCCTGTCAACCTTCGATTTGATGATACAAATCCTGCCAAAGAAGAACAAGAATATGTAGATGCGATCAAGCGTGACATCGCCTGGTTAGGATTCAAGTGGGCCAAAGAATGCTATTCTTCTGATTATTTTCAGCAGTTGTACGATTGGGCGGTCATGTTGATCCAGCAAGGCAAAGCTTATGTAGATCAGCAATCCTCCGAGCAAATCGCCGAACAAAAAGGTACGCCCACCAGCCCAGGTACTCCCAGCCCATTTCGAGATAGACCTCTTGCAGAGAATTTGGACTTGTTTGAGCGCATGAAAAATGGAGAATTCGCTCCTGGCACCTACCTCCTGCGTGCCAAGATCGACATGGCTTCTCCCAACATGCACATGCGGGATCCAATCTTGTACCGCATCATTCATGCGCACCATCACCGTACCGGTGATACCTGGAAGATCTACCCCATGTACGATTGGGCTCATGGAGAGTCGGATTACATCGAACAAGTTTCCCATTCCATCTGTACCCTTGAATTTAAAGCACACCGTGAATTGTACGATTGGTATTTGGATCAGATTATCGATCCTAGCCTACTCCGTCCCAAGCAGCGAGAATTTGCGCGGCGAAACCTAAGCTTCACCGTGATGAGCAAACGCAAGTTGCTTGAGCTGGTGCAAAAGAACGTAGTGAGTGGCTGGGATGATCCCCGCATGCCAACCATTTCTGGCTTGAGAAGAAGAGGTTATACGCCTGCCTCCATCCGCAACTTTAGTGAAGTGGCTGGTATTTCTAGAAGGGAAAATGTAACGGACGTATCTTTGCTTGAGTTTTGTGTTCGTGAGGATTTAAATCAAAGCGCTACTCGAGTGATGGCGGTATTGAACCCTATCAAAGTAGTCCTTCAAAACTATCCTGCTGGGCAAGTTGAAATCTTGCATTTAGAAAACAATCCAGAAAAAGTAGAGGCAGGAACGCATGAGGTGCCTTTTTCAAGAGAATTGTACATCGAGCGCGAAGATTTCAAAGAAGAAGCCGATTCCAACTTTTTCCGTCTGGCTCTAGGTCAGGAGGTTCGCTTGAAAAGTGCCTACATCATCAAAGCTGAATCGGTAGTGAAAGATGCATCAGGCAATCTTCTTGAAATTCACTGCAGCTACGATGCGGATTCCAAATCAGGTTCGGGAACTGAAGCAAGCCAGCGAAAGGTGAAATCTACCATTCACTGGGTTTCCGTAGCACATGCCATTAAAGCTGAGGTTCGAGAATACGATCGCTTATTTTTGGATGAATCTCCGGATACGCATGAATCCAAAAGTTACATGGACTTTATCAATCCGAATTCCTTGAAGGTAATTAAAAATGCCTATCTGGAACCACACTTGGGCAAGGCAAGACCAAACGAGAGCTACCAATTCCAGCGCCTCGGCTATTTTACCTTGGATTCTGATTCGCGTGCAGGACAGTTGGTTTTTAACAAGACAGTAGGATTAAAGGATACTTGGGCCAAGCAAAATGCAGCCACTGCAAACAAGCAGCAGACTGCCACGAAGCCGGTAGCACAAGCTCCTCAAGAAGCCAAATCAGCCTTGAACGAGATTCAATACCTAGGTAAGAAACTGACTAACCTATCTGGAGATAAACTAGAAGAGGCCTTGCAGGATATCCGAGTTCAAGCGGAAAATGTGACTTACGAAGAGTTGGAACCCTTATTTGGTACAGCCGCTAAAAAAGTAGGAACACGAATCGCGGTTTTAGTTGCCTTAGGCACCTTACTTGCAAAGGGCTTACCAAAAAATGAAAGCATAAAAAACTACATTGCCTCCTGTGTAGCCGACGAATCAGCCTTGTTGCAATCGCAAGCAAAAAAACTAGCTTAATTTCATTGTTACCAAATCAAAAAGCCACTGAAAATCAGTGGCTTTTTGGTTGCAATTAGGCTCTTTTGATTTGAAGCTGTATATCAGAAAACTCCTTTTGCTCAATAAAGGGTTGACTGCGAAGCCTCCTTCCTGTGGCCGCAAAGATGGCATTGGCAATAGCACCACCTGTTGGAGGCAATGCCGGTTCTCCCAAACCAGTAGGATCAAATCCAGAGTCTACAAAATGGGTATCAATTTCAGGTACCTCCTTCAATCGAATCAATCGATAGGTATCAAAGTTTTTCTGCTTTGGTACTCCTGCTTCAAATGTCAAATTGGTGTACATGGCATGACCCATTCCATCCACAATTCCACCACGAACTTGGTGGTTGGCGCCGGTAGGATTCACGACCAAGCCGCAATCTGTCACTGCAGTAATTTTTTTCAAAGTAGGTTTGCCCGCTTCCATCTCAATATTAGCCACCTGAGCCACATAGGATTTATGAGAGAAGTAGACGCTAAATCCTTGCTTTACGGAAGGATTTTTGCCCCAATTGGACTTTTCCTTAGCCATTTTCACAACTCCAATCATTCGATCCACATCATAACCCAATTCCCCTACTGGGTTGGTTTTGGCTCTGTTGAGTAGTTCCAAACGGAAATCAACCGGATCTTTACCTACAGCCAAAGCTACTTCATCCAGAAAGCTTTGCTCGGCATAGGCTAGGAAATTGGTGATTGGTGCTCTCCATGCGTTGGTCGTAATGCTCGATGCATGTTCAATGGTTTCAATTAATACGTTGTCTACCGCGCCAGAAGGGAAATTAGCTTCTCTGGTGGTATTGCCTGCATTCATTCCGACACCACGTAGTTTGTAGCCAATCATATTTCCTGCTGCATCCAAAGCGGCTTCAAATCGGTAGCGAACAGCAGGTCGATAAGCCCCTCCAGTCAATTCATCTTCTCTACTCCAAATCACCTTTACTGGGGCTTGAATAGCTCTTGATACTTCTACTGCCTCAATCACGTAATCGGCGCGCAATCTTCTTCCAAAACCTCCTCCTAAACGCGTAATTTCCACACTAACATTTTCTGGAGGTATTCCTAGTAGCGCAGCAGTTTCTTGTCTTGCTCGATCCGGAGTTTGGGTAGGCCCTATCAATTCCACTTTATCCCCTTGCACATGAGCAAAAAAGTTTTCTGGTTCCATAGGAGAATGTGCCAAAAATGGACATTGGTACTCCGCAGTAACTACTTTTGAAGCATTTTTAAAGGCAAGATTGACATTTCCATCCTTTCGCTTTACCTCTGCATTTCCTTTAGCCAATAAATCTGCAAAGAGTTTGTCATGATCCATACTGCCTTCCACTGTTGATTCTGGCTCATACGAAAGTTTTAGTAATTTTTTTGCTTTCATCAAAGGCCAAGTAGAGGTACCTACTACGGCTACATTGGACCCAAAAGTAACCACGTCGGTCACCCCTGTTACTCCTCTAGCAGCACTATCGTCTACCCCACTCAACTTCATGCCAAATGGAGCACGTTGGATCATGGCATATTGCATTCCTTCCCGCTGGAAATCCAATCCATACATGCTTTGCCCTGTATACATGCTCTTGGCATCCACGTTTTTGACTGGAGTACCAATGATGGTAAAATCTTTCTTGTCCTTTAAGGTTACTTCCTCTGGTGCGGTAAGGGTAGCAGCAATTGACACAAATTCGCCAAAATGTCCTTTTTTGCCAGATCCTTCGTGGCTGATCATTCCTTTGGAAACGGTAATTTCTGTAGCAGGTACTTTCCAAGTTTGTGCTGCAGCGGCTACCAACACAAATTTGGCCGTTGCCCCAGCTTTTCTCAAGCGTTCCCAGCTATGAGGCATAGCTCCAGATCCACCGGTAAGTTGCCGTTCAAATTTGGTAGGATCTAAGTGGGCTTGTACCACTCGTACTTTTTCCCAATCTGCTTCCAATTCTTCTGCAACTACCATGGGAAAAGAAGTTTTTATGTTTTGCCCTAATTCTGGATTAGGAGAAAAAATAACTACATCCCCACTAGGTGAAATGGATAAGAAACTATTGAAAGATTTGGCTTGAGCAAGAATTTCCTCCGTGCTAAGCACTTTTACCTTAGGTGAGTCACAACTAAACCAATTGAAACCTATGAGGAGGCCACCTGCCGTTGTCCCTGCAATTTTGAGAAAATCTCTTCGACTCGATGATAGGGCTGTTTTCATGCTTAAGAAGATTTGGAGGCCAATGCTACTGCTTCACGGATTTTATGATAAGTTCCGCAGCGACAAATATTTCGGTTCATGGCATTATCGATCTCCTCCATGGTGGGAGAAGAATTTTGATTCAAAAATGCGGCGGCGGTCATGATTTGACCAGCTTGGCAATAACCGCACTGGGCCACATCTACCTCTTCCCAAGCCTTCTGTACTGGATGATCTCCTTCCTCAGACAGGCCTTCGATGGTGATTACTTCAGCATTTCCAATGCTAGAGATGGGGGTAACGCAGGAAAACGTGGCATTTCCGTTGACATGTACCGTGCATGCCCCGCATTGGGCTATACCACAAGAAAACTTGGTACCCACCAATCCCAAATGATCCCTGAGAACCCAGAGTAAGGGGGTGTCGTCTTCCACTTCTACGGTACGTGTGGTTCCGTTAATTGATAAGGTAAAACTTGCCATTCGAATGTAGATTATTTTAAAGTTTAAGATAACTACATTTTTTAATAACTAAAAACTATCCAAAAAATGTTGTTTTAAAATAAGAATTTGCTCTTTCTTTCCATTTCCCTAACCTCTTCTACTCAGTTAATTTTTCTAAGTAAAGAATTTTTATAACTTCGAAAAGTCTATTTAACCCCTTTTATTCACATGTCTCAACCTATCAAAGTAGCCATTGTAGGAACTGGATTTATAGGACCTGCACATTTGGAAGCGCTCAGAAGAATTCCTCAGGTAGAGGTAGTGGCACTCGTTGAAATCACTCAAGAGCTAGCCAATGAAAAAGCCAAGCAATTGGGTATACCAAGAGCCTATCTTTTCCAGGAAATGCTTCACCAAGCCGATATCGATGTAGTCCATATCTGTACTCCTAATTTTCTACATTACAGTCAAGCCAAGGCAGTGATGGAAGCTGAAAAGCATGTCATTTGCGAAAAGCCCTTGGCACTTACCATTGAGGAGGCCGAAGACTTGGTACGGATAGCCAAATCCACCGGATTAGTCAATGCAGTACATTTTAATTTGAGGTACTATCCTATGGTTCGGCAAATGAAAGTCATGCGAGAGAAAGGAGAATTAGGAAAAGTATATTCCATCATGGGCTCCTATTTGCAAGATTGGTTATTTCTTCAAACCGATTACAATTGGCGATTAGAACCTGATAAATCAGGAGATTCCAGAGCTATAGCCGATATAGGTTCTCACCTCTTGGATATCACCGAATACGTAACTGGATTAAAGATTACAGAAGTATTTGCGGATTTTTCTACCGTGCATAAGACCAGGTTGAAACCCTTAAAGCCTATCGAAACCTATTCGGGAAAGATGCTTACCCCTTCCGATTATCAGGAGGTCCCCATCAACACCGAAGATCATGCTACGGTCTTGCTTCGTTTTGACAACGGGGCAAAAGGATCCATTACCGTTTCTCAAGTTAATGCAGGTAGAAAAAATCGACTCAATATCGAAATTGCTGGTTCTGAAGCTGCTTTTGAATTTAACTCTGAACGTCCAAATGAATTGTGGATAGGCAAGCGGGAGAAAGCCAATGAGCACTTGTTGAAAGATCCTTCCCTGGTTCATAAAGAGGTAAGTTCTTTGGTAAGCTTTCCAGGAGGACACAACGAGGGATTTCCAGATACCTCCAAGCAGATGTTTAAGGAGGTATATGCCGCTATTTCTTCAGGTAAGCAGCCCGATAAGCCTTCCTATCCTACCTTCGCTGACGGGTGTAGGGAGTTACTTATCGGAGAACGCATCGTAGAGAGTAATAAAAAACAAGCTTGGGTAAAAATTTAGTGCTAAATACCCCTTAGCTCTGATGATTAGGGGTTAATTAAACAGTTATATTTGTAAACAACTTCAACAAATCAACTATCATGAAAATTTCTAAAATCTATTTTTTCTTCACGGTACTTTTTATGAGTGCTTTGGTAGCACAGGCTCAGGAAAAAGCAAGCCCTGCTCGAACAGCAGAAGGGGTGGCAGCTGGATCTTCTATCACCATCAACTACTCCTCTCCTGCTGTAAAAGGAAGAACCATCTGGGGAGATTTAGTGCCCTTTGGTAAAGTTTGGAGAGCGGGTGCTGACAATGCTACTACATTTACTACTTCCAAGGATATCACCATAGAGGGCAATAAACTTCCAGCAGGGACGTATAGCTTCTTTATCATTCCTGGAGAAGTGGAATCAACCTTCATATTTAATAAGGTGGCCAAGCAATGGGGTGCCTATACCTACGATGAGAAGGAAGATATCTTGAGGGTTTCTGTCCCTTCCCAACAGACTTCTACCCTAGAAGAACGATTGGTTTACGAAGTGAAATCGGATTCCTTTGAAATCAGATGGGAGTATGGTAAAGCATCTGCGAAAATAGGATCCTAAGCCTGCTTTTCTTCCCTATTTACCCACGAGACTATACCTCGTGGGTATTTTTTTATTTACGCTATGCACAAGGTAAATTAGAACCTAGTTTTGTCCCCTATGTCGTTTGCTCATGCTAGGGTGGATCTTCCCATTTCAGACAGTATTCCTGAAATTAAAGAGAAGTTGATTCACTCTTCTACCCTGATCGTTCAAGCTCCTCCAGGTGCAGGAAAAAGTACCCTTTTGCCTTTGGCTTTGCTCGATGAACCTTGGTTGAAAGGTAAAAAAATCTTACTGCTCGAACCGAGACGCTTGGCTACCAAAAGTATAGCCCAGAGAATGGCTAGTATGTTGGGAGAGGAACTTGGCAACACCGTAGGTTATCGGATTCGGTTTGAATCCTGTGTGGGTCCTTCTACTCGATTGGAAGTGATTACGGAGGGGATATTAACTCGAATGCTCCACCAGGATAATGCTTTGGAGGAGGTTGGACTCCTTGTATTTGATGAGTTTCACGAGCGTAATCTTTTTTCGGAAGTAGGTTTAGCACTATGCCGAGAAGTACAGGAAGTACTTAGAGAGGAATTGAGAATCCTGGTAATGTCCGCTACACTAGATTCTGAGCAGCTTTCTAAGCTTCTTAAGGCTCCCGTAATCCAAAGTAAAGGAAGGCAATTCCCCGTAGACATACATTACCTCCAGGAAGTAGATGAGTATGCTATTGGGGAAGATGCAGCTAGACAAATCATATCTTTAACCAAGCAGCATGCTGGAGATTTTTTGGTTTTCTTACCGGGGCAAGCTGAGATCCGAAAAGCAGAAGAGGTACTAAAAAAGGCCTTACCCACGGATGTAGTGGTTCCACTTTTTGGTCAACTTTCCTTTTCTGAACAACAACGAGCTATCCTCCCGCATCCCAGTGGAAAGCGAAAGATTGTACTTGCCACTGATATTGCAGAAACCTCACTTACCATAGAGGGGATTACTGTGGTGGTGGATACGGGCTTTGTTAAATCCAATCGTTTTGATGCCCGATCTGGCCTTTCCAAATTGCAACTTCATCGAATCAGCAAAGACGCTGCAGATCAACGAAGCGGTAGAGCAGGGAGGTTGGCAGCAGGTCATGCTTACCGGCTT
>Ga0315907_10004484_pt1 | contig 15682 bp, 11 predicted proteins | sample LakEriMetagenome_3_FD_203525 | JGI IMG/M metagenome (GOLD analysis project Ga0315907, IMG submission 203525) | Freshwater fungal communities from buoy surface, Lake Erie, Ohio, United States - Buoy 12 MA123 | ecosystem: Environmental > Aquatic > Freshwater > Lake > Lake biofilm | place: USA... | reverse complement strand
GCCGTTGGAGGGGCGCTGTTTACCTTCACAGCCCTGCCGCTTTTGGCTCTGTTCTCAATGGTTTGGGTATACCGAGTTCGAATCGCAAAAACTCTTGTCATGGCAAAAACTAGAATCCAATCTCAAGTCATCGCCCGTCAGTTAGATCTTGGTTTAAGCACCAAGTCTTTTCTGACCCGTTTCGACTGGCTCGAGCCATCGTTGCTTCGTGCAGTTGAGCTCGGAACAATCATTGCCTTGTTTGCTGTAACCGGCCACCTCGAGGGAAGTCTAGGTGTTGCGGGCTTTGTGATCTTGTTCTCTATTGCTTTCCATCACTACGACAATCTGTACCGCTCAATGCAGAACGAGCAAAAGCCTAAGTGGCTTAGCGTTCTGGGACTTAGCGTTCCTGGCCGAATTGCTCTTTTGGTGTTGGCTACCATTCTGGGTTGGAACTTGTCATTCATTGCAGCGTACTTTTCGCTCTTGTTCCTGGTCGCAAGTTCATTCCAGTGGGTTGTTTCTCACCGCGCAAGGTCTAGTAGCTAGGTCTTCACGGGTTATTCACAGCTGTTGGTTCCTAGGACTTCGGTGTCAGAGGTCTAGGGTTAGGTTTATTAGCACATAGTGCACTCGAGAGGTAAAAACCATGTTCAGTTCCAGTACCGGTCTGTTTTCTAACTTCACCAAGAGTTCAATTTCGATTCTGGTAACAGCCTCGCTGACTCTGATTGGTTTGATCGGTTTTTCCTCCCCAGCTTCTGCCGGAACAAACGTAGATGTGTTCTACGCCGGCAACACCATCGGCACTGCAGTACCTGCCAGCATCACCGTTGACCGTGATCTAGTTCCATTGCCACCTGCAGCATCAGTGACTGGTTCTAGAACTGGATACACCTTCGGCGGCTGGGGCACAACGGTCGGCGGAGCTTCTCTAACGGGCTCTACTTACGCTTTTTCCAGCACGGCAACAAGACTTGATTTGTATGCAGTGTGGAACACCACAATCACCTACAACTCAAACGGCGCTGATTCAGGGTCACTGACTGGAGCAAAAACGCAAGATGTTTATCGCTTTGGCCAGTCACTAACTCTTCCAACAGCAGGCACGCTGGTCAAAAGCGGCTTCGCATTTGGTGGGTGGATGGCATCGTCTCTTTCCACCACCCGTGTGAGCACCTATCTGGCAGGTAGCACCGATGTTGGAAACCCAACTCTGTATGCATCGTGGATTAAGACCGTTTCCTTTAACGCCAACACCGGCACTGTAGGGTCTATCCCAGCCGCCCAAGTTTTCACTTCTGGAGGTACAGCCCTAAAGCTCCCTGTTTTGTCTGAGATGACCCTTCGTAAACCCGGCTATGACTTTATGGGTTGGTCACTAACTGCCACTGGCGCAGTAATCGCGAATCCTAGTAGCTACATACCCGTTGTCTCACAACAGACCCTCTACGCAATTTGGAAACTACAAAGCACCAAGGCAACTGCGAGAGTGTTTTTCAATCCAGGGAAATCTGCGCTGAGAGCCGCTCAGAAACTTGTCATCCGCGACATGGTTGATGCCATCAAAACCAAAAGTGCTATCAAGATCACACTTGCAGCTACCAGACCATCGGGTTCAGCAAAGTCTCTGGCTAAATCCAGAAACACCGCTGTTGTGAACTACATAAATTCCCTAGGTGTTGTTGCAACCTATACGCGCAGCACCAGTGTTGGTGCAACTGGTTTATCTAGTGAGCCTAAGAACAACCGAGTAACAATAAGTTCCAGCTGGACTAACTAACCGAGCTGCTCCAGAACAGCCATGGCGGCGTTGTGACCTGCAATGCCGCTTACGGCACCGCCTCGCCTTGCTCCTGACCCACAAACCAATAGATTCTCTTGCTTGGTTGCAACACCCCAACGCCTGGCAGCAGAACTTAGATCGTCACCGTCTTCAACAAATGGCCACTCGAGTGCTCCGTGGAAAATGTTGCCGCCTGGAAGACGAAGTGCATCCTGCAGGTCCTGTGTGGTCTTAGTTTCAATGCAGGGCTTACCGTTTTGATCCAACATGAGCAAATCTTCAATTGGCTCAGCAAGAACAGAGTTCAGCGAATCCAGAACAGCGCGGGTTAGTAGCTCACGCATCTCGTTGTTGTTTTTGCCAGTTAGCAAACTGTGCGGGGTGTGCAGAGCGAAGACCGTCAAGGTCTGAACACCTTGGCTCTGGAGTTCCTTGGAAAGAATTGTTGGATCAGTCAAACTATGGCAATAGATCTCGCAGGGAAGTGGATTTGGAATTTCTCCTCTGGAAGCTTGCTCGAAAGCAGTTTGTAGCTGGGCGTAGCCTTCGTTGATGTGGAAGGTGCCGCCGAAGGCGGCAACTGGATCCAAGGAACTGTCTTTGAGCTTCGGAAGTCTCTTCAACAGAAGATTCACTTTAACCTGCGCACCATCAGCCTTCGTGGCAGTTGGAACAACGTCTTTGATTCCAGTTAGCTTCTCTAGCTCAACAGGAGAAATATTGGCCAAGACAAACTTAGGTCTGATGTGTTCTGCCTCTAGAACCTCGTCGGCATATCCTGGGCTGTGGGAGGTGTAAGAAACCGTTCCATCCGTTGCTACGGCTCTGACATCACAATCAGCCATCAGTGTTGCTCCTGCAGCTAGTGCTGCTTTTCTAAGACCTTCTGATACTTCCCCCATGCCACCGATTGGTATGTTCCACTCACCGGTTTCGTTGCCAATCACGTGATACAAAAAGCATTTGTTAACATCCAAGTTGGGATCCAGGTTAGAACCGAAGGTTCCAATCATTCCGTCGGTAAGAACTACTCCTCGAACCAAATCAGACTCAAAGGACTTCTCAATCACTTCGCCCACAGGCTTCTCAATGAACTCATTCCAGATCTGATCAGATCCCGCAAGCGCCTTGAGCTTGGCCTTTGCTTCAGATCTGGTCATCAAAGGAGATAAAACAGTTGGGAACATGGCTTGAGCTAACAGTGTGGTCTTTTGGTAAAACTCATGCCAGGCTTTGGCATCAAGGCTTGCGCCGATGGAATCAAAGGAGCTTTGGGTATTTGCCTGATCATGGTTATCCACCAGCAGGCCTTTGTCTGTTTCTGGTAGCGGCGTATAAGAGGAGTAACGCCTCGGGGCAAGTTTGATATCCAAATCTAGATCTTCGATGATCTGCTTCGGCAAAAGAGAAACCAAGTATGAATACCTGGATAACTTCGCATCAACGCCGGCAAAGCTCCTCTCGGATACCGCAGCCCCGCCAAAGTTGGATAGTCGCTCAAGTACCGTGACACTCAATCCAGCCTTTGCTAGATATGCGGCGGCGGTTAGGCCATTATGGCCACCGCCAACAATGACCACATCTACTGAAGGTTTCATGGAAACAGTCTAGGCAGACTGGCGGGACAGAGATCTTCTCAGGCTTTCCATTTGGATTCAAGCTTTAGTGGCTTTGCAAGATCCAACATGACACCGTTGTATTCCGGCCTTGAGCCAAGATAAATCTTGGCCATGGCACGAACGCCACTTGAATGAGCAAGCAGGTACTTGTGCATTTCGCCTGCCTCTTGGGTTGGGACATATCCCAGCACCTTGGAATCTAGTGTCACAGCAACCGCGAGCTTGCGTTCGATGTTGGAGGGTTCTGGAATCAAGAGAACTTCGAGAAGCGTCGCCTCGACAAAGTAGATTCGTCTCGCGATCCTCACAGCGTCGAAGTTTTCGGAGAAGGGTATACAACCCCTGATTGTGAAGGCAAATTTTCCATCGCCTTTTAGCAGAGGCGCTGGTTTGTTATCGCCTTGGCGCTTTTGGAGCATAGGTCTGAGCGCTAGCAGTGCGATCAAAATCGCAACGCCAGCTGCAATTAGTAGCCACTCAATCCCCATTTGCTTTCCAAGTTAGCACTCAAAACATACTGCGTAGGGATTGGGGGGAGCCACAGGCTAACTAGGGTGATTGGCTTGCTCAAGCAAACCATTCAGTCGCGAAACCGATTTGAGCTCTTCGATGTTTCTGAAGCGGGATTTTGTGAGCGAAGGCGAATATACGAGGTAGCAATTTGCTTTGGCTCTCGAAAGAGCAACATTCAAACGGTTTCTATCCAGCAAGAAATCAAGTCCCCTTGGTGCATCCACTGCGCTGGAAGCTGCAAGGCTCACGATAACCACCATTGCCTCACGGCCCTGGAACTTATCCACTGTTCCAACCGCCACCTCGTTCAAACCCGCCTTATCCAGCAGCTGTCTGATTAGATCGACCTGAGCGTTATAGGGAGCAACGATCAGGACCTCGGAAGCTCCAAGTTTTGCTACATGCGCCTGGGCAATTTCTAAAACCACTTTTGCCTCTTCGATTGAGCTTGAGACGTTGGCCCTGTGTTTAACCGGCACCACAACCAGTCCTGGCTCCATGCCATCAACAACATTCGCTTTAGTGTCAGGGTGGGAGTGAAGTTTGTTCTGGTAGCTCAAGTTACTAACCGGTGCATTGATTGCAGGATGCATTCTCCTAGTGACATCTAAGAAGTAGCCAGAGGAGCTTTCTAGGATTGCAGCATCTCCCATGTGGTGGCCAAGGGCAGAGTTATCAACACCACCCGGGTGAATAGCCTGAACAACTTGAGTGAGCTGTCTTGGGTCTCCCAGCAAAACAAGGTTCTTGGTATTGGCACTAACCGCAATTGCATCAACCAGTGAGAACTGGGCAGCCTCGTCAATGAAGATGTAGTCAAACTGATCTTCAAACATTTCTTTCGCACAGAAACTCCAAGAGGTCCCTCCGAAAACGTATCCGGAGTTTCCAGCTCGCCAAGAACCGACAACCTTGTTGGTTGCAGGGGTAAGCCATCCTTTAGCTTCCTTGTCCCCGGCTTGAGTTTTCTTAGCCATGGCATCGGGGGATACCCCGGCTTCCAAGCACGCCCACATCAGATTCTCGATTGCGGAGTGGGAGTTGGCAACAACTCCCACCTTCATTCCTTTGTCAACCAATTCCTTGATCACCCGCGAGCCAACAAAGGTCTTACCTGATCCAGGAGGACCTTGAATTGCAAGCACTGAAGTGTCTAGATCCATTACCGCTTCGGTGATTGCATTCAAAGCATCCCCTGCCATTGGCACAGGAAGACCCGGCAAAGATTTCAGCCTTGGAGGATTTCGCATCAGCAGATCCATTGCCGGGTGCTTGATTTGCGGCTCCTCAACGGGTGAACCCCAAAGACCAACTAGCTCCTGGACTAATTCCCCAACCACTTCGGGCTTTTGACCAGGAGGCACCCACTCGTATTCGAAGATTGCGTTTGGGACTAACGACATGTTTGCGTATCTGGCATCGCGTTCAAAGATCAGCTCGTCGCCAACAACTGAGATGACCTTGCCATAGTCAGTGTCCTGCTGGTTAGCACCCAAGCTATAGCGAACAAACAACTTCTGATCTTTCTTTAGAAAACTGGTTTGGCCAGGCTCCAAAGCGTAGCGATAAACCAGCTTTACCTTGGTTTCAGGATCGACACCAAAAAAGTCAGCTGTGTTGGATTCTGTAGTGCAGCCTTGAACCACAAGGGCCTTACGGTCTCGATGCAGCTGATCAAAAGTTGCATCCTTGCGAATGGCCCAGTCTCGCCAGCGAATTACATCTTCGCGGTTGTAATAGAGCATCGAGTGAGTAAGAGCCAACCAAATCTTTGCGCGGTAGTCAGCATCGACATCTTTACCCCAAGCCCAGCCATCGAGGGCTTTTTGCATGATGGCTGTTTTCTTGTTTAGCTTTTCCAGTTCGAACTCGGCTTTGCGAGCTCGTGCAGATTCGGGAGAGTCTTCCTTTTCTGCTTGGCTTCTAGCCTCGCGGGCTTTTTTTATATCTTTGGCCCGCTCAAATTCTTGGTACCTAGAATGAGCTCCTGGCATTGTGCTCAACCAGTTATAAAGCGCCATGGTTGAAACGCAATCATCTTCGTTGTAGACAGTGATCTGCTTTAGCGTTTCTTCGGCACCTTCTTCGCCAAGCTCAACTTGCTGGCGGTAGTAGTCATACTCGTCAATGGAGGCGCCGGCATCAAGTACTTTGCTCTTGCGATCGAATTCGTAAAAAGCTTCTAGTTTCTTTATCGAATAGCTCGGCTGAGAAACCATGATGGAGCCTTTGACTACTTTGTATAGATCAACCATTCGGCCCGAGGAAACTAACTCCGCGACTTGGGCTTCCATTACCCCGTGCCTTGCAGCTAGGCGATTCAAGGCAGTGACTTCGTAGTTGGCGTAGTGATAAACATGCGCAGACTTATCTGCTTCGAGTTTTTTGTTCAAAAACTCCATGAAGTCAATAAAGGCTTGTTTTTCTTGTTTGCGGTCGTGGGCGAAAAACGGCACGAATTCGCCTGTCCGTAGAGTGTTTCCAAACAGGTACTCGAGACCACCTTTTTCTGGGAAGTAAGGAAAACCTTCCATGTCAAAAAACACATCGTTTTCTGAAGGCGGTGGCAGAACTGCAATTTCTGGATCGGGTAGAACGATAAAGCTGACCTCACCAGTTTTTCTGAAATCAGTCTGCAGCTTTGCCTGCAGACGGATCTTCTCGAAACTCGAAGCCGTAATCTCACTCGGTCTTTGATCATCGGTTGCTTTTGCTAAGGAAGCCATAGTTGTGATTCCACCAGCGGAGAGCTTCTCAATTTGATTGCGGTTGATGCCGGCAACTTGTACCAGGTGGTCAACATCGAATCTTGCCTGTTCGCAAAGTGCTGGATACTCGCAAACACTGCAGGAGTCCTTGGTGTCGCAGTAAAGAGTTAGATCAGCAAGGGTAGTTTTCTCATTGAAGGACTTGATGGCTGCTTCAAGTTCTTTTCGAGCCTGCTGCATAGCTGGCACGATCTCGGATTCCTCAAAAGTTTCTAGAGTGCGAGAGCCCAGAATGATTCCAGGCTCACCTTCCGATTTCATGCCTAGGGCCTTTAGTGCATCGGCATAGAGAGCGATTTGCAAAAGATAGTTTGGTTTTGCAGTTGATGCGAGCTTGGCATCCCAAGCTACGTACTTGTCTTTCTCCCCAGTTGATCTCTGGTTAGCGGTTAGCTTGCCCTTTACAAATTCCAGTTGGTAGTCACCTCGAACAAGAAAATCCGGTTTGCCATTAAACGTAAGGTTGCCAACTTGGTGCTTGAGGTAGCCCTGGTAGATCACTGGAACTTGCTCGCGCATCAAGGCAACGGTTGCATCGAAAGTGTCTTTGTCTGCCGGTCGTTGAAAACCTTCCGGACCTAAGTGATTTAGAAGTTCTTGTTCTAGAGCTTCTTCGTAGGCCATGCCGTAGGTGATAGCCAGACTCTCTGGTTCAACGAAATACTGCTCGACAAGGTCCTTTACTCCTGCAACATCGAGCTCTCTGGCAATGGCCAACTGCGAGCAGTGCTGGCAACCGCTTGATCTCATCAGATCGCGGGTATTGAAGGACCAGAGGCCGGTGTCGTGTTTTTTCATTGCCTCAAGTCTGGCAGGGGCTACTGACAATGCCTGAAACGTAGGGTCAGCACCATATAAGTCTTGGCTAGCTGGTTCTGACCGAGGATAATGAAGTATCAAATCTTCGGTAAACACTAGCTAGGACTTTCAATGCCCCTTCGCAGAACCATCGTTGTGGTTGAGAACGAGTCGTTGCTTAGAGACCTAATTGCCCGAAGCTTGGAAACCGCGGGTTTCGATGTTTCAACCGCAGCCAATGCCGCCGATGCCAAAAGAGCAGTCAAGGCATCCGACCCAGATGTGTGCGTTGTGGATATTGAGCTTGGACCTGGACCCAATGGGTTTGATTTTGCCGAGTACCTAAGCCGCGAAGCCGAGGACGTTGGCGTGGTTTTTCTGACTAACCTGCCAGACCCAAGATTTGCTAATCGCGATTCGAAGAGCATCACACAGAATCAGGCCTACCTTAGAAAATCCCAACTGGTTGATTCCAAGGAACTAATCGAAGCGGTCAACGCGGTTCTCAAAGAAAAAGATGTCGACAAGTTTCGCCACGATCAAAATCAAGATCGACCACTTGCCGAATTGTCCAGAAGGCAAATCTCAGTGCTAAAACTTGTTGCCGAAGGTTATTCCAATAACCAAATTGCCGACGAGCGCGGAACAACCGTTCGGGCTGTTGAGGGAATGGTTTCTAGAATTTTCCAGGCTTTGGGTGTTGATGCCCAGGGTGTTGGTAATGCCAGGGTGGAAGCTACCAGAATGTATTTGAGTGCAGCTGGAGCCGTCACGGTTGACGAATGAGCGACGCGTACAAACCCCATCGCCCAACCGCCAAGCGTCTTCTAACTCAAATTGGATCGCGCTACGCGCTTTCCAATCAAGTGATGCTCTTGTTTTTACTTCCCGCCTACGGCACAGGCTTGATCTTTGAATCGCTGCGACTAGAAACTAACTTGCTTGAAAGATTCTTAGTCGCAACTGCTGGCTACCTAGCCGCAGTAGCAGTGCTTCTGGTCGCCCGGTGGTTGCTTGTTGGAAAAGAACAAAAAAGCCGACCAGCTTTTGTGCTGACCGCCTTCCTGATCGCAGGGTTTGCTCGCGGCGTGGTGATCTTGAGTCTGGATGTCCTGACGGGGCAGCACCAAGTTGGCCAGGAACTATTTCGTCTGCTCGGCGGACCAATCTTTTCTTTCGTGACCTTTACCCTGGCTGCAGTTCTAGCCTCCAACTTCCAAAGACACCGTGAGTCTCTAGCCGCTCTAGCTGACGAGCGCTACCGCCTTCAGATTCGATCGGCAGGCATTAGGGCCAAGGTTCAGATCCAGCGTGAAGAGCTTTTGGGGAAGGTGCGAAGCCTGCTGGATCCTGCAATCGCAAAGATCCAAGCCAACCTAACTGGCACATCCTCAACCGAGGCCATCGCTTCGCTTCGCTCCACCGTGGACGAAGTTGTGCGGCCGCTCAGCCTAGAGGTAGCCGAAGCTAGCGACGAACTAGAAGCTGAATCCGGCAAGGCTGTCATTCGAGAAAAAGCTCCAACACCTTCTCGGATCATGCTCGGAGAATTCATTGTTCCGCTTTGGGCATCGCTAATTCTCTCCATAGTTTTAGTGCCTGCTGCATTCCTGCTAGAGGACCCACTGAGCTCTCTGACTATTCTTCTTTGCGCATTCCTGTCAATGTTTTTAGGTCTCGGCTTTTTTCAGTGGCTAACAATGAAGCTTCCCGTTCCACCATTCCTGGTAGCACTTCTAGTTCCAAGCTTCTCGGCGATTTCCCTGATACCGATTTACTTCGCAGCCGAGGAGCTGGAGTGGAATGTCACGGTTCAGCAAGTCAATGCTCTATTACTGTTTGGCGTTTGTGTTGGTGTGACTACCTTTGCCGCTCAGTTCTCTCAGCTCCAGCGCAAGGCAACCACCGAGAATCTAGTTGCAGTAAACCAGCAGCTTGAGATCCTAAACGCATCGCTGCGCCAAGAACTCTGGCTAAACCGCCGCCGCACGGCATCGGTATTGCACGGTCCAGTGCAGGCCGCACTATTCGCATCAGCCATGAAACTCTCTCAAGAACAAAAGCCAACGGCTGAGCTTGTTGCTGAGGTGGAGCAGGATATCTCCGCCGCTATTGAAAAACTGAACAACCCAAGCAACCTCGAGGGCGAAGACATCTCAGACCTTCTAAACCAGATTGTTGATATTTGGTCTGATGCCGCCAAAATCACAATTGAAATCCCCGAGCTGCTTGAAGCTGCAGTCGCTCGATCACCCCTGGCCAGCGAAGCCCTCATTGAAATCTCGAGGGAGTTCATAACTAACGCCATCAAGCACGGTAAGGCGAGCAGCGTTTCTCTAAAGGTTTCAAGACTCGATGATTTGCGAATTGCTATCAAGGTAGTTGACGACGGGCAGGGGCTTCCCCCAGGGGCTAAGCCGGGCTTTGGCTCGAAGCTGCTTTCGGAACTGAGCTTGGTATGGCGCCAAACCCGAGAAGGGGATTCAACCCTTTCCTACGCCGAGATTGTTCTAGGCCAAGAGAACTAGCAGATCAGCTAGCTCAAAATCAGTCGGTGGCTCAGCTCCGGTTTTCTCACAGGTCATGCTGGCGGCAACGCTAGAAACCTTAGCAATATCAATCAGCTGCTTATCTGAAAGTGCGGCAAGTCTTTCAAAGGCACCAGAACCCAAAGCGCCGATTTTTTGAAGCTGTGCGAGGGTGTTTGCGCAGAAGGTGTCTCCGGCCCCGACAGAGTCTTGAACCTTCACCTTTCGAGAAGCAACATCAAGCTTGGTTTTGTTTCTTCGATAGATGCTTGCACCATCGCCACCGCGGGTGACAAAGACAATCTTCGCGCTATCGCCAATCCAGTCCCAGGCAATCTGGTCCACATTCGCACCAGGCTCTAGTCCATAGAGCCAGTTGATATCGTCATCGGAAGCTTTGATCAAGTGCGAGAAGGAATTCACGCGCTCAACGCGGACTCTCTCCGAATCACGATCAAACCCAAGCGCGGGCCTAACATTCACATCGTGCGAAAGAGTGAGCAAATCCTTCTCAAAGTATTCTTTGGCCCAAGCTTCAACTACGGCATTGCCTGGGGGCATCGCCATCGTCAAGCAGCCAAACTGCAATGCAGTTGCGCCAATTGCACTCATCGTTTGCTGGGTTGGAAGTTCGTCTTTGGTCCAGCCCCAGTCGGCAGTGTTCTCAACATAGAAGGAGTAGCTGGCGCCACCGGAGGATCCAATTGATGCAATAGCGACGCTGGTTGGTTCCTTGGCTGCAATTGCGTAGTCGAGCCCTACCTTGTTATCGACAAGTCGCTGATGTATTTTCTGGCCGAAGGCATCGCTTGAGATGCGGGCAAGTAGTTGCTGCTTGGCTCCGGCGCGAGCTAGCGCAATAGCAACATTGGCGTTGGCTCCACCAACCACCGCTTGGTACCTGCCCGCGGTTGATTTGTCCTCAATCAGGTCAATTAGAGCCTCGCCGATAACAACAATCATGGGGCAAGTTTATGCCTCACCTCTAGGCTAAGAACATGGAAAACAAACTCTCAAAGTTAGCCATCCTCGCTCCTCTAGTTGGCCTAATCGGGGGCTGGAAGTTCTTCATGTTCGCGATCTATGCGGGGCTCTTTGTTTACCCGATCTACGACGCCCAGGGGATGTATCAAGGGGATGAGCAAATCATCCGCCCTTCCACCTATCTTTTTCTATGTGGAATTGTGATCTTTGGCCTGCTGGCCCTTTACGGCCAGCGCCTGGCTCTTCGAGCCCGCACGTTAGCCGGAGTCGATGACTCCCTGGCAAGGGCCGCGCACCGCTTCACAAACTTTGCCGTAATCGTTGCGTTGGTTACGGGTGCGTTTTTTGCCATAGGTAATTTTCTAGGAGCCTTCAATACCTACATCGACCGAGAAGAAAACCTAACGGTTCGCCTCTTTGATGTTTACATCCCAATCTTGCTTGCAACCGGTCTAGTTGTTTACATCCTGCTTCGAGCATTTGTATTTAGAAAACAGGTAGTAAAGGGTGCCAAAAAAGAGCGCATGTCTGAATCCGAAAAAGCCCTCGGCCTTGGCTACGCGGTACCAATTATTGCTACCGCCATCGCAATCATCTTTGGCCTAGCGGTCTATGACGTCACCCGTACCGACCTTGAAGTCTGGGTCTGGGTAATCATTCAGGTCATTATCGTCTCAGGTATCTTGCTCGGAACCAGATTTTCCACCAAAGCAAAATCAGCGAAGGCAACGCCTCCTCGTGCAAGGGCAACTTTGGCAGCAGGAGCTGCCAATTTGAACTTCGTGCTTTCAATTGTCTTTGGTGTGACTGTTTCGATTATGTCCTTTGCTTTCGGTGCTGCAGGTATCGAGAAGCTAAGGGTTTACCCGCCATACGAAGAACCCGCCCCGGGAGAAGAGTTCACTGCCGTTTGGAGCTGGACCGTTTCACCACTGTCGGTGTCTTGGTTTATTGAACAGATGCTTCCTGCGATTGTGCTTTTGGTTCTTGCAGCCGCAGGCACTTACCTTTCAATTACTGAGCGCAACAAAGTTGCGCTAGTTGCAAAAAAGCCAAGCACTTCTTACCCAAAGAAGCTAGCCAAGGCGCCAGCTAAGAAGGCAGCTGGCTCAAAGACCAAGACCACAACGGCTAAGCGCCCAAAGGCCAAAAACTAGATGATTATTGAAATCAAAGCACTGCTGTTTGATAACGACGGAGTGCTGGTGGATTCGCACGCCAACGTCGAAAAGTGCTGGGCGCAGTGGGCCGAGGAATTTGTCATCAAGGGGTTGAACATTGCCAATTTCCACGGCACCCGTGCCCAGGACACAGTTCTTTCTTTAGTAGGCAAAGACAGATTCGAAGAGGCCAACAACCGGATCAACGAACTCGAGCAAGAATCAGCTCACGAAACTCTTGCGATGCCAGGAGCAAGAGAGTTACTTCCATCGCTTCCAGTTGATCACTGGACAATTTGCACCTCAGCCAACTCAAGACTTGGTCGAGCAAGATTAGAAGGTGCGGGTCTTCCAATCCCTAAGTATTTAGTCACCGGAGACGATGTTGAGCGCGGCAAGCCAGCACCAGATCCTTATCTACTTGGAGCAAGCCGATTGGGCTTTAGTGCCAGTGACTGCGTGGTGTTTGAAGATGCTCAGGCCGGCGCGTTGGCGGCCAAGGCGGCCGGGGTTGCCATGGTTATCGGAGTATCGGAGTTTGCGCTAATCACCGAGGCCGATATTGTTATTGAAGATTTGTTGGGAATCAGCTTTGATGGCTCTAATTTAGAGATACCAGAGTCGAAGATCTTAAGGAGATAACAATGGCTGAAGTCACAATGTATGGAGCTGACTGGTGTGGTGATTGCCGCAGATCAAAGGCTCTTTTGAACACCACCGGTGTTGAGTTCGAGATGAAAGATGTCGAAACCAGTGAAGAGTTCACCGAGGAAGCTCGTGCTATCTCTGGTCGCACCAATATTCCTGTGATCCAGTTTGCTGATGGCAAGTTCCTGGTTGAGCCAACAGATGCTGAGCTTCACGCAGAGCTAAAGCTCCGCGGGCTAGTTTCCTAAGGAAATAAGGGGCTCTAGAGCCAATAGTCTCTAGAAACTTTTCCTAGCTTTATTGGGCCTATCGCCCTAGGCTAGAGAAGTTGGGAACATCCCAGCAGTAGTCGTTTGCAGTGCACTACAGGTGCATCAGTCTTTACCTCTTATTAGCCCTGGCAAGAACCAGATCAGCTAAAGGTCTAGCGCAGTTCGACTAGACCGCAACGACGAACATAAGTTATTGCACATGCCTCTATTTTTGAGGCTTGCTTTGGCCGTGCTCGTTTACATAAAGAGGAATAAAGAGAATATGCCTAATTTCGGCAAAGCAAAACCGCGTCCAAAAACCGGCGCATCCAAAACAGCTCCTAAGCGAGCGTCAGCTTCAGGTTTCGGCGCAGCTGCGCCTAAGAAGCCTCACCGCAAGGGAGCAGCAGAGCCTCGCGAGATGAGTGGCCGCAAGCCTGACCGCGGCAACAACTGGGAACCAAAGTCTCCTAGAACTGAAGCCGGTCGCAAGCCTCGTCACACAGCTGATGACCGCGCAGCGCGCGGCACCAGAAGCTTCTTCGATGCTCCCCGATCTGATGACCACGCACCAAAGCGCGAGTGGACTGATAAGCCACGCACCGGAGGACCAACCTACGACCGCCAGGAAAAAAAGAGCTGGTCAGACAGACCTTCTTATAACGACTCACGCGGTTCTGATTCAAGAGGCGAGCGTAAGCCAGCTGCCCGCTCTGACCGTCCATGGGAATCCCGTAGCCCAAGAACAGATCGACCATCTTCTGACAGACCTTACGCAGAGCGAAACTCATCTGACCGCGGTGCAAGAAGCTACGACCGTTCAGAGCGTCCATCGGATCGCCCAGCAAGATCAAACTCTGATCGTCCTTGGGAATCTCGTGCGCCTCGCACTGACAGACCATCTTCTGACAGAAACTACTCAGACAGATCATCAGGAGCCAGAAGCTACGATCGCTCAGATCGCCCAGCACGTTCCAACTCTGACCGTCCTTGGGAATCACGTGCACCAAGAACTGATCGCTCAGAGCGCTCAGGTGATTCACGTGGATTTGCACCCCGATCAAACTCTCGCGAGTTTGATCGCGACCGCAACCCGTTCCGTGAGGACCGAGTTTCGAGAGATCGTTCAAGAGATGAAACATTTGTTGGCGCTCGCGACAAGAACCCAAACAAGAAGGCATTCTTCGAGGACAAGGTTCTAGAAAAGCTTGTTAGCGCAGATGCATCAGAGGTAATCATCCAGGGCAGCTTCGAAGAGATGGGTCTTCACCCAAAGCTCGTAACCGCTTTGCGTGGCCTTGGAGCAGAAACTCCATTCCCAATTCAGCAGTCAACTATTCCTGCTGCCCTTGAGGGCAGAGATGTTTTGGGAAGAGGAAAAACTGGATCTGGAAAGACCATCGCCTTTGCTGTTCCAATCATCTCCAAGATGGTTGCAGCCGGCTCTGTTCCAAGAAAGCCAAACAAGCCACGAGCGCTTGTTCTAGCTCCAACCCGTGAGCTTGCAGATCAGATCGATCGAACAATGTCGGCACTTGCTCGCTCTGTTGGTTTCTACACGGCTTGTGTTTACGGTGGTGTTCCTCAGCGCAGACAAGAGATTGCTCTTAGCCGCGGTGTTGACATTCTGGTTGCAACCCCAGGCCGTCTAGAAGACCTAATGGCGCAGCGCATCATTGACCTGTCTGAAGTTGAGACCATGGTTATTGATGAGGCCGACCACATGTGTGATCTTGGCTTTATCGAAGGCGTAAGACGAGTTTTACGCGCTACCGGTGAGTCCCAGAAGCTACTGTTCTCGGCAACACTGGATCGTGAAGTTGACGCTCTTGTTAAAGAGTTCATGCCGAACCCTTACGTCTACGAAGTTCCTAACGAGACTCAGGAAACATCAACCATTGAGCACCGCGTCTTGGTCGTAGACCCAGATGATCGCTCACAGGTTCTACTTCGTCTAGTTCAAGGAGAAGGTAAGTCACTTATCTTCACCCGCACCAAGATGACAGCTGAGCGCCTAAGTGAATCCCTAACCAACAACGGTGTTCCAGCAGCAAGGCTTCACGGAGATCTAAACCAGAACCAGAGAACTCGCAACCTAGAGAGATTCGTCAAGGGTGCAGTTCGCGTGCTGGTAGCAACTGACGTTGCAGCTCGTGGAATCCACGTTGATGATGTTGCACTGGTTATCCAGGTTGACCCACCAGAGGAATACAAGACCTACCTTCACCGCTCTGGCCGTACCGGCCGCGCTGGCAAGGAAGGTGTTGTTATCACCTTGATCCCACGCTCGAAGCGCCGCAAGGTTGAAGACCTTCTTCGCAGGGCTGAAAGAGATGCGAAGATCACCGATGTTCGCCCAGGTTCAGAACTGATTGAAGAACTAGCAGGACCTATCGCTCCACCACCGGCAGCTCCAGACATCCTGGACTTCGGTGACTCACGCGGCGGAGGATCAAATCACCGCGGACGTGACCGTGACCGCGATTCAAGGCCTAAGAAAAAGGGCAACTACCAGGGTTCTGGTAAGGGCCGCTGGGCAGACAAGCCATCAGGCGATAAGCGCCCGAGGGCTAAAAAGTATTCGAACTAGAAATAGTTCGAGGAGTAAAAGCGAATAGAGACAGCGCTTAAACCCCGCCCCTTAG
>Ga0315907_10004482_pt1 | contig 15683 bp, 26 predicted proteins | sample LakEriMetagenome_3_FD_203525 | JGI IMG/M metagenome (GOLD analysis project Ga0315907, IMG submission 203525) | Freshwater fungal communities from buoy surface, Lake Erie, Ohio, United States - Buoy 12 MA123 | ecosystem: Environmental > Aquatic > Freshwater > Lake > Lake biofilm | place: USA... | reverse complement strand
AGTTCATTATAGAAAGAAGAAAAAAATAACGTAGTATGAGTCGTTCATTAAAAAAGCCGCCTTTTGTTCACTACAAATTGATGAAACGAGTGGATGATGCCCAAGCTTCAAACAGCAAGGCAGTAATCAAAACTTGGTCGCGTGCGTCAACAATTACCCCGGATTTCGTTGGTTTAACCTTCGCAGTTCATAACGGTCACAAGTTCATCCCTGTATTTGTTACAGAGAATATGGTAGGTCACAAATTGGGTGAATTCTCTCCAACGAGAATTTTCCGAGGGCATGCCGGAAATAAAAAAGATAAAAAACGATAAGATAAATTTTAAGTCATGGGTGCTAGAAAAAGACTAAGGGCTGAGAAGTTGAAAGATGAGAAAAAGCAAATTGCCGTTGCGCAGTTGAATGATTCGAAGATTTCTCCCCGTAAAATGAGAATGGTTGCTGATTTAATTCGCGGAGTTGAAGTGAATAAGGCACTAAATATTTTAAGCCATAACTCCAAGTTTGCAGCAGTAGATTTAGCGAAGCTTTTGCGCTCCGCAATCTCCAACTGGGAACAAAAAAATGAAGGTAAAGACCTGAGTGAGGAGAAAGTGGTTGTTAAATCAATCGAAGTTGCCGGAGGAGCGATGTTGAAAAGAATTCAACCAGCACCACAAGGACGTGCACACAGAATTAGAAAAAGATCAAATCATGTTACAATCATCGTTGATGGTGTAAATTCTTAAGAATATGGGACAAAAGACAAATCCAATAGGTAATCGATTAGGCTACATCCACGGATGGGAATCTAACTGGTATGGTGGTAGAAACTACAAAGATAAAATCGTTGAAGACGATCAAATCAGAAAGTATATTAATGCGCGTTTGGCAAAGGCAAGTATTGCTAAGATCATCATCGAACGCACATTGAAATTGGTTACTGTAACCATCAATACCGCTCGTCCAGGTGTAATCATTGGTAAAGGAGGACAAGAAGTAGACAAGTTAAAAGAAGAGCTAAAAAAACTTACGAAGAAAGAGATTCAGATCAACATCTTCGAGGTTAAGCGCCCTGAACTTGATGCGCGATTGGTCGCTGATGCGGTGGCACGTCAATTGGAAGCGCGTATTTCGTTTCGTAGAGCCATTAAAATGGCGATTGCAGGAACCATGCGCTTAGGAGCTGAAGGAATTAAAATCAAAATTTCCGGACGATTGAATGGTGCTGAAATGGCGCGTTCAGAAATGTACAAAGACGGAAGAACACCGTTGCATACGTTCAGAGCAGACATCGACTATGCATTGTCTGAAGCACACACCACCTATGGTCGCTTAGGAATTAAAGTATGGATTTGTAGAGGAGAAGTTTATGGAAAACGTGATCTTTCTCCGAATGTAGGAATGTCCTCAGCGAATGCAAACACAGGAGGTGGCGGTTCAGCTGCACCAAAAAGAAAGAAAAAGTAATACGCTTAAAAGAGTACTAAAATGTTACAACCAAAAAGAACGAAGTTCAGAAGAGTACAGAAAGGAAGAAATCGAGGCTTAGCACAGCGTGGTTCATCGATTGCTTTTGGATCGTTTGGTCTAAAAACCTTAGAGCCAGGATGGATCACTTCACGTCAAATTGAAGCTTCTCGTATTGCGGTAACGCGTTACATGAAACGAGAAGGAAAAGTGTGGATTCGAATTTTCCCTGATAAACCGGTAACAGCGAAACCAGCTGAAGTACGGATGGGTAAAGGAAAGGGTGCACTGAGCCATTGGGTTGCTGTAGTTAAACCAGGTCGAATTATGTTTGAAGCGGATGGGGTTTCTTATGAAATAGCCAAAGAAGCAATGCGACTTGCCGCTCAAAAGCTACCTGTAAAATGTAAGTTCGTGGTTCGTAATGACTTTGAAATACCTGCTTAATATTAGAAAATGAAGACACAAGATATATCAAAATTATCACAAGAAGAATTGAATCGTAAACTTGCAGAGTTGCAGACTCAAATGATTTCTTTGACCTTAACACACAAAACGGCTCCCATTGAGAACCCAATGAGAATTAAGAGTTTAAGAAAGACCATTGCCAGATTTAATACGGAATTAACCAAAAGAAACAGTGCTGTTGCAGCGCAATAATTGATGCTTAACATGGAAAAGCGAAATTTAAGAAAAGAAAGAATCGGGATTGTAACCAGCGATAAAATGGACAAGTCTATTGTTGTTGCTGTGGAGCGTAAGAAAAAACACCCGAAATACGGAAAGTTCGTTAAAACGACTACAAAATTTGTAGCGCACGACGAAACGAACGACTGCCACACGGGCGACACAGTAAAGATTATGGAAACGCGTCCTTTGAGCAAATCAAAGAACTGGCGCTTAGTAGAAATTGTTGAAAGAGCGAAATAACCTGAGAGATGATACAAACAGAATCAAGATTAGCAGTTGCGGATAATTCCGGTGCCAAAGAAGTACTTTGCATAAGAGTGTTGGGCGGTACCCGCAGACGATACGCTTCCATCGGTGACAAAATAGTGGTTGCAGTGAAAAGTGCGATGCCTACCGGAGCTGTAAAAAAAGGATCCGTAGCGACCGCAGTGGTAGTGCGTACCAGAAAAGAAATCCGACGTCCCGACGGTTCTTACATTCGATTCGATGATAATGCATGCGTAATTTTGAACCAAGCCGGGGAAATGCGTGGTACACGTATCTTCGGACCTGTTGCTCGAGAATTACGCGAGAATAATTATATGAAAATCGTTTCATTAGCACCAGAGGTGTTGTAATTTAAAGAGATATGCAATCGAAGTTAAAAATAAAAGTAGGAGACCTTGTAAAAGTCATCAGTGGTGACTCTAAAGGTCAAGAAGGTAAGATTACCTCAATCAATCGTACCAAAATGCGAGCAACCGTAGAAGGCGTTAACCTAGTGAAACGTCATACTAAGCCAAGCGCATCTAATCCGCAGGGTGGTATAGAGGAAAAAGAAGGAACAATTCATATTTCCAATCTAATGTTAGTGGTTGCTGGTGTAGCATCACGGATAGGTAGAAAGGAAGATGATAAAGGTAAATTAGTACGTTTTTCAAAGAAATCAGGGGAGGTGATTAAATAATGACTTACACACCACGACTTAAAGAGAAGTATCAAACTGTAATTATTAAGGAATTAACAGAACAGTTTGGATATAAATCAAGCATGCGAGTGCCTAAATTGACCAAAATTGTTTTGAGTCAAGGAATGGGTGACGCGGTTGCTGATAAAAAGTTAATCGAAAGCGCTGCAGCGGATTTATCGAGAATTGCTGGTCAAAAAGCGATAACGACAAATTCGAAAAAGGATATTTCGAATTTCAAACTCCGTAAAGGGATGCCAATCGGAACGAAAGTTACGCTACGGGGAGATCGTATGTATGATTTCCTAGATCGTTTTCTTTCCGTTTCACTTCCTAGAACGCGAGACTTTAGAGGGATCAATCCAAAAGGATTTGATGGCCGTGGAAACTTTAATCTAGGGATAAAAGAACACATCATCTTTCCAGAAATCGATATCGATAAGGTAAACAAAATTCTCGGAATGGATATCACGTTGGTAACAACAGCCGAGAGTGATGAAGAGGCAAAAGCATTGTTAGACGCATTTGGATTTCCATTTGTAAAAAAATAATAGAAGATGGCAAAAGAATCAATGAAAGCGCGTGAGCGCAAAAGAGAACGGATGGTGGCTCGATATGCTAATAAACGAGAGCAATTAACCAAAGTTTTGAAATCAACTTCAACGAGTGAAGAGGTTATTAATCAAAAATGGGATGCAATGATGGCCCTTCAAAAAATACCTGCAAATTCAGCGAAAATTAGACTTCACAACCGTTGCGGTTTAACCGGACGTCCTCGTGGTTACATGCGTCATTTTGGGATTTCAAGGGTAACGTTTAGAGAAATGGCCTTGGCTGGAAAAATCCCAGGAGTTCGTAAAGCTAGTTGGTAATATTATAAAGTTTAAAAAGAAATGACTACAGATCCAATCGCAGATTTTTTAACCCGTATCCGTAACGCAAGTGCAGCGGGGTTAAAAATGGTTGAAATTCCAAGTTCAAACACAAAGCGTGCAATGACACAGATTTTGTTTGATCAAGGATATATCCTGAACTATAAGTTTGAGGAAGACAACAAACAAGGTACCATCAAAATTGCGTTGAAATATAACGTTTCCACGCGTATTCCTGCAATTACGAAATTACAGCGAATTTCCAAGCCAGGATTACGAAAGTACGCAGGTTCAGAAGAACTTCCACGTGTATTGAACGGACTTGGTATCGCCATGATTTCTACGTCAAAAGGAGTGATTACCGACAAGGAAGCACGTAAATTGAATGTGGGTGGTGAAGTATTGTGTTACGTATATTAAAAATTGAAAGATGTCAAGAATTGGTAAATTACCCATCACAATCCCTGCAGGCGTAGAATATAGCTTGAACGGAAACGTGGTTTCCATCAAAGGAAAGAAAGGGACTTTAACACAAGATATAGATTTGTCTAGTGTTTCATTGAGCTTAGAAGATAATGTCCTTACGATTACCCGCGCCAGCGAGTCTCCTAATCATCGGTCAAAACACGGGTTATATCGTGCTTTAATCCAAAACATGATTGTTGGGGTTACCGAAGGATTTAAGAAACAAATGGAAGTTGTAGGTGTTGGATATCGTGCCAATGCGAACGGACAGTTGCTTGAATTAGCACTTGGTTTTTCTCACCAGATTGTTTTCGAGATTCCAAAAGAAGTCGTTTGTACAACGGTTACGGAAAAAGGAAAGGCTCCGGTAGTTAGTTTGGAGTCCCACGATAAACAGTTGTTGGGTGCAGTAGCTGCAAAAATCCGAAGCTTTAGAAAACCTGAACCATACAAAGGAAAAGGAATCAAGTTCGTTGGAGAAGAAATTAGAAGAAAAGCTGGTAAATCAGCAGGTAAAAAATAATAGGTAACGACATGGCACTAAACAAAGTTTTAAGAAGAGCGAAAATCAAGCGTAGAATCAGAAAGAAAGTTTTTGGCACCTCTGCGATTCCAAGATTATCTGTATTTAGAAGTAACAAGCAGATATATGCTCAGATTATCGATGATACAACAGGTAAAACACTTGCTTCAGCAGGATCGTTGAAGCATGAAGAAGCACAAAAAGCGGCTAAATTGGAACAAGCAGCAATGGTTGGAAAAATGATCGCAGAAAATGCTACTAAAGCAGGCATACAAGCAGTTGTGTTTGATCGAAATGGTTATTTATATCACGGAAGAGTGAAATCACTTGCTGATTCGGCTCGAGAAAGTGGACTTAAATTTTAATAAGAATGAGTACGCAACAAAATTTAAACAGAGTAAAATCGGCAGACATTGAGTTAAAAGATAAACTCGTTGCCGTAAACCGTGTAACAAAAGTAACCAAAGGGGGTAGAACGTTTAGTTTTTCTGCAATCGTTGTGGTTGGAGATGAAAACGGAGTGGTAGGTCATGGCCTTGGAAAAGCTAAAGAAGTAACTGAAGCAATTACTAAAGGAATTGACGACGCAAAGAAAAACCTGATTCGTGTTCCGATTCGTAAAGGAACCGTTCCTCATTCCCAAAAAGGTAAATACGGGGGTGCAGAGATTTTACTGAAGCCAGCCACAGATGGTACTGGGGTAATTGCAGGAGGTGCAATGCGTGCTGTCCTTGAGAGCGTTGGTGTACACAATGTACTTGCGAAATCTCAAGGGTCATCAAATCCTCACAATGTGGTTAAAGCTACCATGGATGCGCTTTCTAAAATGCGTGATGCATCAGCAGTGGCCCGTCAACGAGGAATTGATCTTGATAAAGTGTTTAACGGGTAATTTTCAAACAATGAGTGTAATTAAAATCAAACAGGTAAGAAGTGCTATTAAGCGTCCAGCTGATCAAAAAGCTACCATTAAAGCACTAGGATTTAAACGCCTAAATCATGTGGTTGAAAAAGAAAGCACCCCACAGATTTTAGGTATGATAAATAAGGTAAAGCACCTTATTCAAATCGTTGATTAACAAGATAATAACTTAGAAATGGGTTTACATAATTTAACGCCGGCCGCTGGATCGGTTAAAAGTGAGAAAAGAATTGGTAGAGGACAAGGTTCAGGCCGTGGTGGTACTTCAACACGTGGTCACAAAGGAGCAAAATCTCGTTCAGGATACTCGAAAAAAATAGGGTTCGAAGGAGGTCAAATGCCTTTGCAACGACGTGTACCTAAGTTCGGATTTAAGAACATCAACCGAGTTGAGTATAAAGCGATCAATTTAGATTCATTACAAATGCTTGCGGAAACTAAAAGCATTACTGATTTTAACCTGGATACGTTCTTAGATAATGGATTGATTTCAGGCACGAAGTTGGTTAAAATTTTAGGACGCGGTGAATTAAAGGTCGCTGTAAACGTAAGTGCGCATCATTTTTCTGCAACAGCAACCGCAGCGATTGAAGCAGCAGGAGGTAGCGTTACCAAAATCTGATAATAAAGTAACATGAAAAGATTCATAACCAATCTGAAAAACATTTGGAACGTTGTTGAACTTCGTCAACGGATTCTATTAACCCTAGGGTTGGTGCTTGCATATCGTATTGGATCCTTTGTTATCTTACCTGGGATTAATTACAGTATTTTGGAAAGCGCCTCGGCAGGTGGGTCCGATACGCAAAAAGGAATAGAGAATTTACTATCACTTTTTTCAGGAGGCGGTTTTTCCAATGCGTCTATCATGGCGTTGGGGATTATGCCTTACATCTCGGCAAGCATCATCATGCAGTTGCTTGGTATGGCAGTGCCAGCGGTTCAAAAATTGCAGAACGAAGGTGAATCTGGACGTAAAGTAATCAACAATTACACACGTATTTTAACCATTGTTATTTGCGCCCTTCAAGCACCTTCTTATCTTAAAATGTATGTTGAACAGAAGGGAGCATTACCAGACGACCCATCCACATTTTGGTGGGCACAAACCATTATCATCCTTGTTGCAGGTTCCATGTTTGCGGTTTGGTTGGGGGAACGCATCACAGAGAAAGGCATCGGAAACGGAATCTCATTATTAATCGCCGTTGGAATTTTGTCTCGCTTACCGGGGGCATTTGTTGCTGAAGTAGGTAAGTCTTTTGAAGGTGGTAACTTAATTAAGTTAGTGTTAGAGGTCGTAGTGCTTATGCTTATTATTTTAAGTGTGATCCTGATTGTTCAAGGGGTCCGACGAGTACCGTTGAATACCGCCAAAGGAGTGGTAGGTAACCGCGCAGTAGAAGCTCAGCAAACGAGAAATTACCTTCCACTTAAAGTGAATGCAAGTGGTGTAATGCCGATTATTTTTGCACAGGCTATTCTAACCATTCCAATGACTATTTTCCTAAGTGCAACCGATTCTAAGGGTGGAGGGAATATCGTTCAACGGATTTTGAGCGATCCCTACGGATTGTGGTACAATGTGATCTTGGTAGTTATGATTGTTGTGTTTACGTATTTCTACACGGCAATCATGATCAACCCACGTAAAATCGCCGATGATCTTAAGCGAAGTGGTGGTTTTGTTCCAGGGGTTAGACCCGGAGACGAAACTGCGCATCATATTGATGATTTAGTAACGCGAATTACCTTTCCAGGATCGTTATTCTTAGCAGCGATTGCAGTGATTCCCGCAATTGCTAAAATTGCTGGAGTAAATGATTCTTTTGCCATGTTCTTTGGGGGAACTTCCCTATTGATTATGGTGGGGGTTGTGTTAGACACCTTGCAACAAATTGAAACGTATTTATTGAACCGACACATGGACTCTTTAATGGGAGATACCAAGGTAAGAGGTAGAAGAGGAGCTAACGAATTATCAGGATTTTAAGCAATGGCAAAACAATCATCCATAGAACAAGACGGAACTATTTTAGAAGCATTACCCAATGCAATGTTCCGTGTTGAACTACAAAATGGACATGTGATCACCGCGCATATTTCTGGTAAAATGAGAATGTTTTATATTAAAATTTTACCCGGGGATCGAGTTAAGGTTGAAATGTCTCCCTATGATTTAACCAAAGGTAGGATTTCATTTAGATACAAATAATTAATACATAGAAAATGAAAGTTAGAGCATCTGTTAAAAAGCGAACTGCGGATTGCAAAATTGTAAAGCGAAAAGGAAGGGTTTATGTGATCAACAAAAAGAACCCGAAATTAAAACAACGACAAGGATAAAACAGGATATATGGCACGTATTGCAGGTATAGATTTACCAAAAAACAAAAGAGGAGTTATCGGATTAACCTACATTTATGGGATTGGTCGAAGTACTTCTAAAAAAATTCTAACCGATAACGGAATCGATGAGAACCTTAAGGTTCAAGATTGGAATGATGACCAATTATCAGCCATTCGAACTTCAGTCAATGAAGTGAAGACGGAAGGACAATTGCGCTCTGAAGTTCAAATGAACATCAAGCGTTTAATGGACATTGGTTGTTACCGAGGAATCCGTCACCGTGCAGGGTTGCCATTACGTGGTCAACATACGAAGAATAACTCGAGAACGAGAAAAGGTAAGAGAAAAACTGTTGCCAACAAGAAAAAGGTAACTAAATAATAAGTAATAACATGGCAAAATCCAATCAAAAGAAGAAGAAAAATGTCAAGGTTGAAGCGGCAGGTGAAGCACACATCCAAGCCAGTTTTAATAACATCATTGTTTCCTTGACAAACAATGCCGGACAAGTGATCTCATGGTCATCGGCAGGAAAAATGGGCTTCAAAGGTTCGAAAAAGAACACCCCGTATGCCGCTCAGCTAGCCGCTGAAGACGCAGCGAAAGAAGCGCATGACTTCGGACTACGTAGAGTTCGTGTTTTTGTAAAAGGGCCTGGCGCTGGTCGTGAATCAGCGATTCGTTCCCTACACAATACAGGAATTGAAGTAACTGAAATTATTGATGTGACACCACTACCGCACAACGGTTGTCGTCCACCAAAGAAACGAAGAGTATAATTTTATTTAACCAGTCATCGAAGGAAAATGCCTTAATTCATGACTAAAAATTAATAACAATGGCAAGATATAGAGGTCCTAAGTCAAAAATCGCTCGTCGATTCAGAGATCCAATTTTTGGTCCTGATAAAGCACTTGAGCGTAGAAGTTATGGTCCCGGACAACACGGGCCTTCCAAGCGAAGAGGTGGAAAACAATCTGAATACGCAATTCAGTTGGGTGAAAAACAAAAAGCAAAATATACCTACGGTATTCTTGAGCGTCAGTTCTCAAATATGTTTGAGAAAGCGTCACGAATGAAAGGGATTACCGGGGAGAACTTGCTGCAATTGTGTGAATCACGTCTCGATAACATGGTATACCGTTTAGGTATTGCACCTTCTCGAAGAGGAGCACGTCAATTGGTGGGTCACCGCCACATAACCGTGAACGGAGAGATTGTAAATGTACCATCATTTCATGTTCGACCAGGCGATGTAGTGAGTGTTCGAGAAAAATCTAAATCACTAGAAGCCATCGTAACCTCGTTAAATTCAATCAATAAAAGATTAGATTGGATCGATTGGGATGGAGCTACCATGGCGGGTAAATTAATCAATATGCCTTCTCGTGATATGATTCCTGAAAACATCAAGGAACAGTTAATCGTCGAATTGTATTCTAAATAATTTTTAATCTCAACAATGGCAATACTTAATTTTCAAAAACCGGATAAAGTTGTAATGCTCCAGTCGGATGCGTTTAATGGAGAATTTGAATTTCGCCCCTTAGAACCAGGATATGGTATTACAATCGGTAACTCCCTAAGAAGAATCTTGTTGTCTTCTCTAGAAGGGTTTGCAATCTCCTCTATACGCCTTGAAGGTGTAGATCATGAGTTTAGTACCATGAAAGGAGTGGTTGAAGACGTAACTGAAATGATTCTAAATCTAAAGCAGGTTCGTTTCAAACAACAAATTGACTCTGTGGAAAATGAAACGGTTATAATTTCTATTACCGGTCAAACTACATTAACGGCAGGAGATATTGGCAAATTTACGAATGGCTTCCAAGTACTGAATCCAGACCTCGTAATTTGTAATATGGAATCATCCGTAAAATTAGAAATGGAATTGACCATCATCAAAGGTCGTGGTTATTATCCGTCCGAAGAGAACAAAATCGAAGATGCTCCATTTGGAACTATTTTCATCGATTCCATCTTTACCCCAATCAAAAATGTTCAATATACCATTGAAAATTATCGGGTAGAACAAAAAACGGATTACGAAAAATTGGTATTGAATATTACCACTGACGGATCTGTTCAGCCGAAAGAAGCACTGAAAGAGGCAGCAAAAATCCTGATTCAGCATTTCATGTTGTTTTCAGATGAGCGCATCACCCTGGATAATGAAATGAAAACCGAAACGGAAGAGTTCGATGAAAGTTCATTGCACATGCGTCAGTTGTTAAAAACAAAATTGGTAGATATGGACTTGTCTGTACGTGCCTTAAATTGTTTGAAAGCAGCAGAAGTAGACACCCTTGGTGATTTGGTTTCTTTCGCGAAATCAGACTTATTGAAATTCCGAAATTTCGGTAAGAAATCACTCACTGAACTTGAAGATCTTGTGGATAATAAAGGTCTTACGTTTGGAATGAATGTAGCAAAGTATAAATTAGACAGAGACTAGTCGCAAAGACCTGAGAGATGAGACACGGAAATAAATTAAACCATCTAGGAAGAAAATCAGCCCATAGAAAGGCAATGATTTCAAACATGGCTTGTTCATTGATTCAACACAAACGGATCAATACAACCCTGGCAAAGGCAAAAGCGCTTCGCGTTTTTGTTGAACCCCTCCTAACAAAATCAAAAACGGATTCTACACACTCACGTCGTGTGGTATTCTCCTATTTGCAAAATAAGGAAATTGTAACTGAATTATTCAGAGACATCGCCCCAAAAATCGCAGAGCGTAACGGTGGATATACCCGCATTATTCGTACAGGATACCGTCTCGGAGATAATGCCGAAATGTGTATGATAGAATTAGTTGATTTTAATGAAATTTACAACACGGACCGTACTAAGAAAACAACCCGTCGTTCCCGTCGTGGTGGTTCAGGTGCTGCAAAAGACACTTTATCGAATGATACAACGACGAATATCTCTGAAGATGCCGTAGAAGTAATTGAACCAAGTGCTGAAGTAGCGGTTGAAGAAGCTGTTGTAGTAGAAGAAACCCCAGCGGTTGAAGAAGTTGTTGCAGTAGAAGAAACCCCAGCGGTTGAAGAAGTTGCTGCAGTTGAAGAAACTCCAGCGGTTGAAGAAGTTGTTGCAGTAGAAGAAACTCCAGCGGTTGAAGAAGTTGTTGCAGTAGAAGAAACTCCAGCAGTTGAAGAGGCTCCATCCACAGATGAAACTCCAGCTTCGGAAGATTCAGCAGCGGATGAAGAAGAACCAAAAGCATAAGCTATTCACATGTGTTGATAAAAAAAGACGACTTATGGTCGTCTTTTTTGTTTTAGGCAAGTGACGCTTCGTTTGAAGCGATTAATTTTGTTAAAATATTTCCATGACAGATTTAAAACCCGCATTGCTCGTTTTAGAAGACGGCACGGTGTTCCACGGAACAGCAATAGGCGTAATAGGTACAGCAACAGGTGAGATTGCATTCAATACCGGGATGACTGGTTATCAAGAAGTTTTTACCGATCCTTCCTATTTTGGACAACTTTTAGTGATGACTACGGCACATATTGGAAATTATGGAGTGCACAAGACTGAAGTTGAATCAGAAAAGGTGATGATTTCTGGCCTAATCACGAAAAAGTTCTCAAATGGCTATTCTCGCCCCTCCGGATATTCTTCACTACAGGATTTATTTGTTGCACAAAATAAAGTGGGAATTGCCGATGTTGATACCCGAGCATTAGTACGCCATATTCGAAGTAAAGGAGCGATGAATGCGATAATTTCTTCTGAAAATTTGAATACAGAAGCGCTTAAATCCCAGTTAGCTACGATTCCAGATATGAATGGGCTCGAATTATCTTCGAAGGTAGCAACCACTGCTGCGTATGATGTTCTACCTGAAAATACAGAAGCCCGATTTAGAGTGGCCTTGTTGGACTTTGGTGTGAAAAAGAATATCATTCGTTGCCTAACAGACCGTGGGTGCCATGTACGGGTATTTCCATTAAACGCCACCTTGGAGGAAATAAACCGCTTTGAACCGCAAGGATACATGTTATCCAACGGACCGGGAGATCCCTCCGCGATGCCAAACTCTATTGCCTTGGTAAAAGACATTGTAGCCTTGAATCGACCTGTATTTGGCATATGTCTAGGACATCAGATTTTAGGATTAAGCCAAGGGTTGAAGACCGAGAAAATGTTCAATGGGCATCGTGGAATAAATCACCCCATCAAGAATTTAAAAACAGGAAAAGGAGAAATCACTTCCCAGAATCATGGATTTGTGATTACTAAAGAGAGTATTGATGCGCAGACCGAAATGGAGGTTACCCATGTTCATTTGAATGATCATACCATAGCGGGGATCGCTATGAAAACTAAACCGGTATTTTCAGTTCAATATCACCCCGAGGCCTCTGCAGGTCCACATGACTCCAGGTATCTTTTCGATCACTTTATTAACCAACTTAACTAACCCAACTTATGAGTTTCATAGCAAATGTGTACGCACGGCAAATTTTAGATTCTCGCGGAAATCCAACCATTGAGGTGGATGTAATCACTTCCTCCGGCGTTTTAGGTCGAGCAGCGGTTCCATCGGGTGCATCAACGGGAATACATGAGGCGGTAGAACTTAGAGATAATGATCCAACGAAATTTTTGGGTAAGGGCGTTTTAAAGGCTGTTGGTTTTGTGAATACAGTAATCAATGAAGCACTTCAGGGCCACGATGTGTTTAATCAAAAAGGAATAGACACCCTCCTAATTACCTTGGATGGAACCCCCAATAAATCTCATTTGGGGGCCAATGCTATACTCGGTACGTCGTTGGCGGTAGCTAAAGCAGCGGCAATAGAAGCAGATTTAAGTTTATATCGATATATCGGAGGGGTTGGGGCAGTAACCATGCCTGTTCCTATGATGAATATCCTCAACGGCGGCTCTCATGCCGATAATAAAATTGACATTCAAGAATTTATGGTAATGCCCTTGGGGGCCTCCTCTTTTTCAGAAGGTTTGCGATGGGGCACTGAAGTATTTCATCACTTGAAAAGTGTATTGAAGCAACGAGGCATGTCAACCAATGTTGGGGATGAGGGAGGTTTTGCTCCGAATCTTGGCTCCAATGAGGAAGCCATACAGGTTGTGATTGAAGCCGTAGAAAAAGCGGGCTTTAAACCAGGACATGATATGTTTATTGCGCTCGATGCTGCCGCTTCTGAATTTTATAATGCGGAAACAGGATTGTATGAGTTTGAATCTACTGGTGAAAAACGAAGCGCTGCAGAGATGGTCGAATTTTGGAAGGATTGGCGCAGTAAATACCCATTGATTTCTATAGAAGATGGCCTCGCTGAAGATGATTGGTCGGGCTGGAAATTAGCTACTGAGGCATTAGGTGACTCAACACAATTGGTAGGAGATGATTTATTTGTAACGAACACCCAACGATTATCTAGAGGAATTTCAGAAGGAATTGCCAATTCAATCCTCGTAAAAGTAAATCAAATCGGTTCCTTAACCGAAACGATACAAGCTGTTCAAATGGCAACTTCCAATGGATACACCTCAGTGATGAGCCACCGTTCTGGGGAAACCGAAGACAACACGATTGCAGATTTGGCAGTGGCCTTAAATACCGGACAAATTAAAACGGGCTCTGCCTCTCGCAGTGATCGGATGGCTAAATACAACCAATTACTTCGGATTGAAGAAGAGCTGGGCGACGATGCCGTATATCCCGGATTGTCTTTCAAGTTTCTTAAATAGTTGGTTACACGGTTCAACCTGCGCGTGTATGGTATCGTTCTAAACGATAAGCGCGAAGTCTTAGTTTCTCATGAACGTCGCGGGGGCTATGAATTCACCAAATTTCCAGGTGGCGGGGTGGAACTTGGCGAAGGGATTTTGGATGCCTTACATCGGGAATTTAAAGAAGAACTCGATGCCGTAATCGATACCTCCACGTTTTTCTATGTAAACGAGCATTTCCAAGCATCAAACTTTAAATCAAGCGATCAAGTTATTTCATTTTACTATCGGGTGACCTTAGATTATACAAGCATTAAAACAGGCGTATCAAACCTTCCCTTGGGATCAAGCGAAATGTCTGATTTTGAACGAGTATCGTGGGTACCTCTTTCTCAAGATCTACGGGCATTGATGACGTTCCCAATCGATAAAATGGTTCTTACTAAAATCCTATAATGCTTACTTAAATACGGAATTTCTTTTTTTTATTGCTTATGTCGCATTTCTATATTAATTTTCTGCGTACTTTTGACCAATACATGAACTAACTTGAACTATGGCATTAAATACAGATAAAGATTTATTGGTAGGTGTTGGAAAACAAATAAGAGTAATTCGTAAAAAACAAGGAATGGCGCTGAAGGATTTGGCGCAAGCGGTTGGAATGGAGCCTTCAAATTTGTCCGTCATAGAAAATGGCAAATCGAATCCGCAGCTGTTGACTTATGTTAAAATTGCAGCGGCTTTAAATTGCACCATGGGGGATTTATTTGATTTTCCGTTTGATTACGCCAAGCTTGAGCAGACCTATATGCCGCGCAAGCATACGCTGTAACTCGAGTCTTATTTGAAATTAGGCGCAACGATTAACTCCTTGGTCCCGTGGGTCCATGTGTAAAACCCTTCGCCAGATTTTACTCCTTTTTTCCCTGCCATGACCATGTTTACCAACAAGGGACATGGTGCGTATTTCGGGTTTCCGAATCCCTCATGCAGCACGCGTAAAATTGCGAGGCACACATCCAGACCAATAAAATCAGCAAGTTGTAGAGGCCCCATCGGATGAGCCATTCCTAATTTCATGACCGTATCAATTTCTTCAACGCCTGCTACACCCTCGTATAAGGTATAAATTGCTTCGTTAATCATTGGCATTAAGATGCGATTGGCAACAAATCCCGGATAATCATTAACCTCTACGGGTACTTTGTTCAGTTGTCTCGACATATCCATGATGGTGTTCGTTACTTCATCTGAAGTAGAATACCCACGGATGATTTCCACCAACTTCATGACCGGAACAGGATTCATAAAATGCATTCCAATGACTTTGTCCGGTCGTCCGGTTACCGCAGCAATTTGGGTAATCGATATGGAAGAAGTGTTTGTGGCTAAGATCACTGAAGGATCAGTTATTGCATCCAACTCTTTGAAAATCTTCAGTTTTAAGTCTACGTTTTCCGTGGCTGCCTCTACGACCAGCGATACCCCTTCAACTCCTGACTTCATGTCGGTATGTGTGGATAAATTCGCTAAGGTTGTTTCTTTCTCAGCTTCGGTCAGCGCTCCTTTGCTTACTTGTCGATCAAGATTTTTACTGATGGTTGCGATCGCTTTATCTAACGCGGGTTGCGATATATCAATGAGGTTTACTTGATGTCCAAATTGGGCAAATACGTGTGCAATTCCATTTCCCATGGTTCCTGCTCCAATAACCGCTACGTGTTTCATGTTTTCTGAATTAGTCCGAC
>Ga0315907_10004481_pt1 | contig 15685 bp, 16 predicted proteins | sample LakEriMetagenome_3_FD_203525 | JGI IMG/M metagenome (GOLD analysis project Ga0315907, IMG submission 203525) | Freshwater fungal communities from buoy surface, Lake Erie, Ohio, United States - Buoy 12 MA123 | ecosystem: Environmental > Aquatic > Freshwater > Lake > Lake biofilm | place: USA... | reverse complement strand
ACGAAAGGCGTTCGCATCTTTACTATCGTTGATGGTACGGGTGTCAATAGAGCATATCTAAAGACACACGAAGATTTCTTACGCTACTATCGCCGTCAAGATTGGGATTTGGCTAAACAGCATATCCTATATCTTGAAGGCGCATTCAAAGGTGAACTTCGCGATTACTACAAGATGATGCTTGAGCGAATTGAAGAACTGGAAGCTAATCCTCCAGGCAAAGATTGGGATGGTGTTTATCGTGCAACAAGCAAATAACTTCTGCCCTGCTCCTTGGATTGGTCTATACTATCATAGCAATGCTGCAAGTCCATGCTGCACGATGGGTACTCAAAGTATGTCACCGAAAGAATACTTTGGAAGCGATTGGTTATCTTCACTTAAACAAGAGTTCTTAGATAACAAAAAACCAGAACGATGCAACTCATGCTGGATAAAAGAGCGTCAGGGCCTTAAGAGTATTCGTGGTCATTTCCTTGACGAAAACTATGAAATAGAAACGCAAACTAAACACTTAGAGCTTCGCGAAAGCAATCTGTGCAACTTTGCTTGCAGAATGTGCAATCCTACCGATAGTGTGAAGATAGAAAGAGAAATCGAAGATCATCCAGAATTGAGTAGATTTTACAGCCCAAATTCTAACTCCGACATGACAGATGATAACTGGGCGCAAATACTCGAGGTATCTAAAAATCTGAACTCGTTGTATCTAACTGGCGGCGAACCTATGCTGATGAAGAGATATTATGATCTATTAGATTTTTTGATAGAAAACAATAGACAAGACGATATCACTCTTCGCATTTATACGAACTGTAGCGTATACAATCCTATCTTTATTGAGAAGCTATTGAAATTCAAAAAAGCTGAACTCATCCTCAGTATCGATGCTGTAGGTAAAGTTGCTGAATATCAAAGGCATGGAACTAATTGGGAAACTGTTCGTGCTAATATCTTTAAGTTCGCAGAGCTCCCAATAAGATTAGGGATACACTCTACGATCAGCGCATATTCGATTTTAGACGTGTCTGCTTTAGCCAGCCTATTCGTAGAGATACAAGAATACGAGTTTAGACAAGCTCATCTGATGAAATTCAATGCACATGTAGTACGAGTTCCAGCTCCTCTTGACTATGCCAACTTAAACATAGATCTGAGGATTCGCGCAGTGAAACAGATAGATGACGCCGTAAAGAAACTAACAAATAGATTGTTTTCGATATACGTCGACGAGCTTTTGGCTTTGAGGAAACAGCTTCTAGATAGACGCGATTGCAACTATTCTCTATTCGTTTCTATGACTAAAACGCTAGATAACGTTCGTAATCAAAGTTTCGAAAACGTTTTTGGCTATAAGATATAAATAGGGGAGCAGAAACATGGAGCTCCCTGATGGCTACAGCATCTAGACAAGAATTTAAGGACTATATCCTACGCCGCCTTGGCGCTCCTGTCATCGACATCAACGTAGATGACGAGCAGGTCGAAGATCGCATCGACGACGCTCTGCTCAAGTTCCGCGACTATCACTATGACGGTATGCAGCACGTCTATCTTCCGTATCAAGTAACGGAAGCGGATCGCGATAATAAGTATATAACACTCCCAGAAGATATGATCGGTGTCACGCGCATCTTCGACGTGAACGACTCGTACGGCGCGATGAATCTGTTCAATATCCGCTATCAGCTTCACCTAAACGAACTATTCAACATTTCTAGCGTGTCGGTTACGCCGTATGTCGTAGCGATGCGCCACATCGAGTTCCTGGAAGAGGTGTTCGTCGGTAAGAAACCAATTCGCTTCAATCGCCATCAAGATCGCTTATATGTTGATATGGCGTGGAAAGACGACGTTCTTGTAGGCAGTTTCATTATCATCGACGGTTATAAGACTGTCAATGCAGAAGAGTTTCCTGACGTATGGAACGACCCATGGCTCAAGCAGTATGCGACTGCGTTGGTTAAGCGTCAGTGGGGTGAGAACCTTAAGAAGTTCGAAGGTATGAATCTTCCTGGCGGTGTGACGTTCAATGGTCAAAAGATCTGGGATGAGGCGCGCGAAGAAGTCGAAAAGCTAGATCAAGAAGTTATTAACAACTACTCGCTGCCTGTCACTGATATGATCGGATAAAAATGGCCACGAACAAATACTTCAACTATTTTACGTTTGGTCGTGAACAAGATACGGCTGAAGACTTGATCATCGAGTCAATCAAGATTCATGGTCTTGACGTGAAGTATTTGCCTCGCACCATCATTGGTCCTGACGCTCTGCTCGGTGAAGATCCTCTTTCTAAGTTCGACGACGCGATTGACATCGAGATGTATGTTAAGAACACACAGAACTTCGAAGGCGAAGGTGATTTCCTTTCTAAGTTCAATCTTGAGATTCGCGACTCTATGACTCTTGTTATGGCTCGCAAACGTTGGGAACAAGTATCTAACGAAAAGGTTCTCACGGAAGTAGGCTATAACATTCAGCTCGAAGAAGCGAACACTGGGCGTTGGGCTAACTCAGTCGCGCTTCGACTCGAGACTGGCGGAACTGAGCAGTATCAAACGACTTCACCGCGTCCGTTCGAAGGTGACTTCATTTACTTTCCGCTGAACAAGAAGTTGTATGAAGTAAAATTCGTCGAGCACGAGCAAGTGTTCTATCAGCACGGTAAGCTCTACACATATGAGCTGCGTTGCGAGCTTGTAGATCGTATCACAGGCATCGATCTTGCTACAGGCAACACAGAAATCGACGCTATCGAAACTCGTTACAGTCAGGATATTCTGCAGTATCAGTTCCTCTACGAGGACGGCGATATCCTACAGAACGAGGACGGCGAATACGTTCTTCAAGAATACAGAGTCGAAGAGCAAACCAAAACAGCCAACAACGAGATTTACTTCCAGAAGTCGTTCGAGTATATCGACTTCAGTGAAAGAAATCCATTCTCTGAAGTGGATCGCTACTAATGTTTGGATCACAGTTTTACCATCAGTCGATTCGCAGATACGTTATCATGTTTGGCAACATGTTCAACGATCTCGTCGTTCGTCGCTACGATGCAGCAGGTACTAACGTAGGTGCGATCGCTGTTCCGCTTTCGTATGCACCAAAAGAAAAGTTTCTTGTTCGTATCACACAAGATCCTGCGCTAGATCAGCAGGTAGCCATTCAGTTACCTATCATGAGCTTTGAAATGACGACGCTCAACTATGACGGTACGCGTCGCTTGAACGCACACAATCGTAACGTAAAGGTTACAACTGACGAGGATAAGCTAGACTTCAACTATGCGCCAGTCCCATATGATCTACAGTTCAATCTGTATGCGTATGTTCGTAACGCAGATGACGGTGCGCAGATCCTTGAGCAGATCGTACCTTACTTTGGTCCTGAGTGGACTAACAGCTTGCGCATCATTCCGCAAACGAGCATTACTCAGGATATTCCTACGATTCTCAATACAGTGTCTATCGAAGACGCATACGAAGGCGACTTCGAAACTCGCCGCGCTTTAATCTATACATTCGACTTTACTGTGAAAGCATACTTCTACGGTCCAGTTCGCCGCCAGGGTATTATCAAGCGTTCACAAATCGACTTTGGTATTGTTACTTCAAACGTGGGTAACAAGATCACGCTGGAAGACGTTGCTCAAACTGGGCGTAGTTCGCGTATCGTTATACAGCCAGGATTGCTCGCAAACGGCAGCCCAACAACCAATAGCGCAGCTTCTGTTCCATATACACAGATTGACGCTGACGATGATTATGGATTCTGCTCTAATACGTTCTTCTATACAGACGGCAGAAAGTATAATCCTGTAACAGGACAAGATCAATGAGTGATAAGACCAACTTCGAAATTAGTGTAGAGCAAGCCTTAAACTTACCAGATTCACCGCCTATGGTTCAACCTGTAGCGCCTATAGAGGTTAATGAGAATGCTAACATTGATGATGACTTTGCTACAGCGCGCAATAACTTGCATCAGATCATTCACAAAGGTAATGATGCCCTGGAAGAAGCATTGCTCGTCGCAAAAAGCTCAGAGCACCCAAGAGCATTTGAAGTCGTCGGAGGTCTTATCAAGACGCTGGTTGACGCTAACAAAGATCTACTTGACATCCAAAAGAAATTGAAAGATCTTAAGAAAGTAGAAGACGAGAAAGCTCCTCAGTCGGTACAAGCACAGAACGCTATCTTTGTGGGTAACGCAGCTGAGCTTCAGCAGCTAATCAATGGTAGGAAGTGATGGGCGTTAAAACGTATCTTGGTAATCCTAATCTTAAAGCTGCTGGTGTCATTCATCATTATACTAAAGAAGAAGTTGATGAATACATTAAGTGTGCTAAGGACGTAGAGTATTTCGCCAGAACTTATATCAGAATCGTTAACGTCGATCAAGGCTTGATCCCGTTTCGTATGTGGGACTTCCAGGCGAAGATGCTTCATACGTTCGCCAACAATCGCTTTTCTATCTGCAAGCTCCCTCGTCAGGTTGGTAAGTCTACAACGTCGGTTGCATACATCCTTTGGCTCATTCTATTCACAGATCAGCAGAACGTAGCAATCCTCGCGAACAAGGGCGCGCTCGCGCGAGACCTGCTCGCTAAGTTGCAGCTCGCATACGAATATCTACCTAAGTTCCTTCAGCAAGGTGTTGTTACATGGAACAAGGGTAACATCGAACTAGAGAACGGCTCCAAGGTTGTAGCTGCTGCTACTTCGTCGAGCGCCATCCGCGGTGGATCGTATAACCTGATCTTCCTCGACGAGTTCGCGTTCGTGCAGCGTAACCTTGCTGATCAGTTTTTCGCGTCGACGTATCCTACGATTTCGTCTGGTACCACGACAAAGATCATTATCGTGTCTACGCCAAATGGTATGAATCACTTCTTCAAGATGTGGGTTGATGCTACAGAAGGGCGAAGTGAGTATAAGCCTATCGAGATTCACTGGTCAGACGTTCCTGGTCGCGATGAAAACTGGCGCAAGCAAACCATCGCTAACACCAGCGAAGAGCAGTTCCGTCAGGAGTTTGAGTGCGAGTTCATCGGTTCGTCACATACTCTGATCCATCCACTGAAACTGAGACAGCTAGCCTGGACTAAGCCAGATAAAGATAAGTTCGGACTCGATATGTATGAGCTCCCGAATCCACGCAAACTATACATATGTGTGTTTGACGTTTCTGAAGGCGTAGGAGGAGACTACTCCGCGTTATCTATCTTTGACGTCACGCAGTTCCCATATAAGCAAGTGGCTAAGTATCGAAGCCGTGAGATCACTCCGCTAATGTTTCCTGATGTGATCTATCGATTCTGCAAGATGTATAACAACGCATGGGTATTAGGCGAAACGAATAACATTGGTCAGCAAGTTGTTAACTCTCTGTTCATGGATCTTGAATATGAAAACGTGATTGCTACGTTCAGCAAGAACAAGAACGTCAAAGTTGGTGGCGGGTTTAGCTCTAGATCAGCTTTTGGTATTAGAACAACCAAATCAGTTAAGAAGATTGGATGCTCGAACTTAAAAACTATCGTCGAAAGCGATAAACTTCTTATAACTGATTTCGATACGATCGAAGAGCTAACGACTTTCGTAGAGACAAAAGACACATATAAGGCTGAAGAAGGTAGTCATGACGATTTGGCTATGACTTTAGTTCTATTTGGATGGCTTGTTACGCAGCCTTACTTCAAAGATTTGACTAATAGTGACGTTCGTCGCAGTTTAGCTCAAGAGAACATGAAAGAAGTCCATGATGATCTCCTTCCCGCTGGATTCTTAGATGACGGTGGAGTGACTCAATCTATGGAGGGTGGAGACGATCCATCACTCGACGGCGGGTTCAACGACGGCCGTATTTGGTAATAAAGTCCGTTTTTTATAAATAAAACGAGTAGGATTTAAGGCGCGAAGAAACATACTTCGTTACATAAAAGGAGATAAGTCCGATGGGTTTCCAAGTTTCTCCAGGAGTTAATGTCAGTGAGATCGATCTCACAACGATTATCCCTGCCGTTAGCACGACAACTGGTGCATTCGCTGGTCACTTTAAGTGGGGTCCAGTAGGACAGCGCGTCCTTCTTGATACAGAAGATACGCTCGCAAAGCAATTCTATCAGCCAAATACAAATACAGCTGTAGACTTTTTCACAGCTGCTAACTTCCTTGCATACGGAAACGCTCTCTATACAGTCCGTGTTATCAACGAAGGCGGCACGAAGTCTTCGAACACATCTCGCGCAAGAAACGCTATCGCAAACCAATCAAATACAACAAACACAATCATCAAGAATGAAGATGATTACGATGCTAACTATTCAAATGGCATCACAGGCGTTGGAGCTTGGGTTGCTAAGTATCCGGGCGTTCTCGGTAACAATCTTCGCGTTTCTGTTTGCTTGTCAGCCAACGCTTACGAAAGCACGCTAACTGGAGCTGTTTCTGTTTCAAACAACTCTGTAGCCGTAACCGGTGCTGGAACAAACTTTAGCAATCAGATTGCTCAAGGCGACATTCTCCTGATTGGTCCCGATAAGATTCAATGTCAAGTTTCTACGATCACAAACGCAACATCACTTACGCTTTCTAGTGCATATGTTGGCAACACAGTAGCTGGTCAAACTTCAGTAACTCGTCGTTGGGAATACTACAACTACGCACCATCTGCTCCAGGTACTTCAGCAGAAGCTGCTCAGTATGGCGGATCAAACGACGAAATGCATGTTGTAGTTGTCGACAATCTCGGTGGTATTACTGGCGTTGCAGATACGATTCTTGAAGTGTTTCCTGCTCTGTCGAAAGCATCTAACGCACATAGTGAAGACGGAACAACTATTCACTATTCGAACTACGTCAATAAGAATTCACGTTGGCTGTGGTGGGCTGCACACGTCACAGGTATCACAACAAGATCTGTTACATCTGCTGTAAATCATAACAGCGGAACTGGAACAACCAACAAGCCAGTTAACTTTACTCTCTACAACGGGCGTGACGGAGCACAGCCACGTGCTGCAGATTACATCAACGGATACAATCTGTTTAAGTCTGCAGAATCTGTTGACGTTTCGTTGATTCTTGGTGGCGGACACTCTACTTCGACTGTTCCTATTCATATCATCAATAACATCACTGAGTATCGTAAAGACTGTATTGCTATCTTCTCGCCACGTCAAGCTGACGTCGTGAATAACTCTGGATATGCTGGTGCAGAAGTAGATAGTATCATCGCGTTTAAAAACCAAATTGGTATCTCAACTTCTTACGCAGTAATGGATTCTGGATGGAAGTATCAGTACGACAAGTATAACGATCTCTTCCGCTACGTTCCTTGCAACGGCGACACTGCTGGTACAATGGTTCGCACGGATATCGAGCGTGATCCTTGGTACTCACCAGCAGGTTTCAACCGCGGACAGATTAAGAATGTTATTAAGTTGGCGTTCAATCCTAATAAGTCTGAACGTGACGCCCTCTACAAGGCTGGTGTCAATCCAATCACAACATTCCCAGGCGAAGGAACTATCCTGTTCGGTGATAAGACGATGCTCACAAAGCCATCTGCTTTTGACCGTATCAACGTTCGTCGTCTGTTCATTGTTCTGGAAAAGGCAATCGCTACAGCAGCCAAGTATACTCTGTTCGAGTTCAACGATGCGTTCACTCGTGCTCAGTTCAAGGCTCTTGTAGAACCATTCCTGCGTGACGTTCAGGGTCGTCGTGGTATCACAGACTTCCGTGTTGTTTGTGACGAAACAAACAATACGCCAGAAGTTATTGACCGCAACGAGTTCATCGGTGATATCTACATCAAGCCAGCTCGTTCAATCAACTTCATCCAGCTCAACTTCGTAGCAGTTCGCACGGGTGTTGACTTCACTGAAGTTGTAGGAAAGTTCTAATCGGCGGACTAAATATCAGAAAGGATAGGGAGAAAAACTAATGCCCTTTAATGTATCTACGTTCGCCGCAAGAGGATTACCATATGGTGGCGCAAGAGCATCTCTCTTTGAGGTGTTCTTGACGCTCCCAGCAGGTATCGCAGAGCCAACAGCTGAACAGCAATTTACGTTCGTATGTAAGGCTACTTCGATTCCAACATCTTCAGTAGGCACTATCGAAGTCCCTTACTTTGGTCGTAAGGTAAAGATGGCTGGTAACCGCACGTTCGAAAACTGGACGGTTACAGTTCTCAATGATGAAGACTTCCTGGTTCGTAACGCTTTCGAACTCTGGAGCTCATTCATCAACTCACACGAAAACAATCTTCGTAATCCATCAGTAATCACTGAGCAGGGTCTCGCTTCGTATCGCACAACAGCTACAGTTCGTCATTATGCTAAGACGGGCGTGTTCGCTGGCGGTACTACATCAGGCGATGCTGCTATTCCAACTCGCGAATATTCATTCATTAACATCTTCCCAGTAAACGTTGGTAACATCGAACTGAATTGGGAAACAACTGATGCTATCGAAGAATTCACTGTAGAGTTTGCCTACGATTACTGGACTGTTGACGCTGACGTTAACGGTAGGGTGATCAACGAGTAATTTGATCGCCGTTTTGTTATAAATTAAGTTGAAGGAAAATTAATGGCGATCGAATTATTTGGCTTCCGCATTGGAAGGGACAACGACGTTGCTGAAAAGCAAGCAGTCCAAATCCCTTCATTTGCCCCACCTCCTAATCTTGACGGCGCGATGGAAGTCGCGCCTGGTGGCGCATATGGAACATATGTTGATCTAGAAGGTACAGCTAAGAACGAAGCAGAACTCGTAACTCGATATCGCGAAATGTCGATGTATCCAGAGTGCGAGTCTGCTGTCGATGACGTTGTTAATGAAGCCATCATCTCAAATGAACATGATGATCCAGTCTCACTCAATCTCGACAAACTAGAACAGCCAGACAGCATCAAGAAGCGCATTGAAGAAGAGTTCAATGAAATTCTAACTCTGCTCGACTTTAATAGCATGGCTTATGAAATCTTCCGTCGTTGGTATATCGACGGTCGTTTGTTCTATCACATCATGATTGACACAGCTCAGCCTCGCAAGGGCATTCAAGAGCTGCGTTACATCGATCCTCGTCGTATCCGCAAGATTCGTCAGCCAATCAAGAGAACGCCAGTTGTTGGGCAGAACTCTAAGCTGATTGCTCCTCCATACGAAGAATACTATCTCTTCAATCCAGCAGGTCTTTCATCTGGTACGCTCACACAGGGTGTAAAGATTTCGAAAGATGCTATCTGCTACGTTCACAGCGGTTTGCTTGACGCTCGCAATCGCATGGTTCTTTCGCATCTACACAAAGCGATCAAGCCACTTAATCAGTTGCGTATGCTCGAAGACGCGGTAGTTATCTATCGTCTCGCGCGCGCTCCCGAGCGTCGTATCTTCTACATTGACGTTGGTAATCTTCCCAAAGCAAAAGCTGAACAGTATGTTCGCGACATGATGGTTCGTCACAAAAATCGTCTGGTCTACGATGCGAACAACGGCGAAATCAAAGACGCTCGTAAGTTCATGACTATGCTTGAGGATTATTGGCTCCCACGCCGCGAGGGTGGACGTGGTACAGAAATTACCACGTTGCCTGGCGGTGAGAATCTTGGGCAGATGGATGACGTAGACTACTTCCGCAAGAAGCTCTACAAGTCTCTGTCAGTTCCTATCTCGCGCCTTGAACCAGACGGTCAGTTCTCGCTTGGTCGTTCAGGTGAAATCACACGCGACGAAGTAAAGTATGCCAAGTTCGTTGAGCGTCTGCGCGATCGTTTTACACATCTGTTTGATAATCTGTTAGAAATCCAACTGCTCCTCAAGGGTGTAATGACCCGCGAAGAGTGGAAGGATATGAAGAACGATATCAAGTATGATTTCCAGCGTGACAACTACTACGCTGAAATCAAAGAACAGGATATGATGAATAATCGTCTTGCTGTTCTTGGTGTTGTTGACGCATACGTTGGTAAGTATTACTCAGTCGAGTGGATTCGTAAGAACGTTCTTCGTCAAACTGAAGACGAGATGAAAGAAATGGATCAGCAGATGGCTATTGAGGGTCAGGCTGAAGCTGAGGCTAACGCAGAGCAGCAGCAAAACAATGATCAGAATATAGCTAACACGCAACCACAAAAAGAAAAATCAACGCCACAAAAAGTTGAAATTAGAGTCAAGAATGATACTTCTGGCACAAAGAAAGTAACGGCGAAAGAAGAAACCGTTCCTTTCATTCCTAAAATATTAACAGAAGAAGATAAGAAGCTCATCGAAAGCATGACTCGTGCTATTGAAAAGGTTTCTAAAGAAGATCTTGACGACGTGGAAGAAGAGATCAAGGATGCTATCTAAAAATGAAAGAGTTAGAAAAAGCTCAGATTCTTTCCATAGCTGCCAAGTTCGCTAAGGCAGAAGCGGAAGAACTACGCAAAAATCTACTCGAAAATAGCATATCTGAAGTAGAAAAGGCTAAAATACTTTCTATCTCTTCCAAGTTTGCCAAACAAGAAGCAAACGAAATCAAGCGCGAAATCCTAGAACAAATCAAAACTCTTTCAGAGTCTAACGGAGTGTTGGAGCTGAAGGAAGTTCGCTTGCGTGGACCTGAAGGTCGACGTGGTCCAAAAGGTAACAAAGGTGATATTGGTCCACGCGGTCTTATTGGTGAACAAGGCGAGATTGGTATTCGCGGCGAGAAAGGCGAAAAGGGAGACAGAGGTGATAAGGGTGATCCAGGTGAGCGCGGTCCGGTAGGTCCAGTTGGTCCAGTCGGACCTATGGCTGATATCACTCCGCTTCGCAAAGAAGTAGAGCAGTTTCTTGACGGCGCAGAAAAGCGCATCTCGCGTATCGCATTTTCTGCCGCAATGGGTCTTGGTCGTAGTTCTGGATCTGGTGAAGTCAATCTTCACAAACTCGATGACGTTGATTATACCAGCTTGAAGAACGCGAGCAATGGTCAAGCACTTGTCTATAACTCAGCGACTGGTAAATGGCAAGCTGGAACAGTTGCTGGAGGAGGTGGTAATACAGCTCCGCTTCTTGTTACGAAATCAGAACTTGGTGACCTAAACGAAAACGATCTAGTTGTCGTAAACGTAACAGGCGCGTCTTCAAACACAATCAATGTATTAACGAATGCTCTTAATAATGCGCTCTCACAGATCGCTGCTCTAGAAGCTCGTATCGACGCTCTGGAGAATCCATGAGCCATCCGATTGGAGTAGCCAACACAAGTTCTACAACAACAATTAAATCTCTGCGACTTAAGGTCAATGAGATCATTGATGCTGTTAATGAAATTGGTAGTAATGAACACATCTACATTGAAGTAACGAATGCGAACGCAAAGTTCGCAACTAAAGCATACGCTGCATCTAATGTGGCTGTTCGCGCACTTATCAATGACAGAATTCAAGTAGCCAATGTAGCTAATAAATATGCTACGAAGGCTTATGCTGCATCGAACGCATATGTAAAGTTGTTGCTTGCAAACACTAACTCTTACATAGCGTCTGTTGTTGCTGCTTCTCCTTCATCGGGGGGTTTTGATTATGGCTTTATTACATCTGCGGTTGATCCAGATACACAACAGGATTACGGAACGCTGTAATGGCTATCGAGATAAAGTTCAGAAGAGGTACGGCCACTCAGCACAATTCGTTCACTGGAGCGAACGGTGAGATAACGGTTGATACCACTAACAAGACGATCCGTGTTCATGACGGATCGACTGTTGGTGGAACGCGTCTTGCAAAGTTTAATGAGATAGGCGCAGCTTCAGCTAATCTACTCAGCGTCACGACTAACATTGTTCCGCAAGCGAACATAACATACGATCTTGGCACACCTACCAAAAGATGGAGATCACTTTATCTAGCTGGTAATACAATTTATCTTGCCGGAGCCCAAATCAAAGCCAGTGGTAACGGTGTTATCACTTTTGTAACTAGTAACAATCAACCTGCTACTATTCAAGCATCACAGCTTGTCGTTACAGCCAATACACCAAGCACGTTCGAAAAACTAACAATTACAAATCTTGTATTGAACAACGTTCTTGGTGTTCAATACGGTGGCACAGGCAAATCTTCATTGACGCAAAATGGCGTGATGTACGCTTCAAATAGCACAGCGTTTGCTTTTGCTACAGGATCAAGCGGCAAAGTAATGCAGATCGGATCTAACGGGATTCCCAAGTTCGATGACGTGGATGGAGGTTCTTATTCGTAAATGTCTGATACATTTGAAGAGGGCAAAGAGCTTGAAGTTATCAATGAGTTTATGGAGCAGCAGCAGACCAAAATCAATCAGCTGCAGCAACAGATACTTTTACTGACGACTAAAAATACTATGCTCGAAAAAGAACTCAATAAGCTAAAAAGTATAAATAGCGAGTATAAAGAACAACTCGATAAACTCACTAGAGTTGATCGAAAAAGTTTAAGCAATTATCTTGATGATGTCACTAGTGAAAGAAACGAAGCAGTTCTAAAAGAAAAAATAAAACGTCAACAAAAACGCAAGAGCTCTGACGGCTCAATGTTTAAAAACAGAGGTGTAGGAAATGGCATCAATAATTAAAATCAAAAGAAGTACGACGCCAGGGGCTGCGCCGTCTGCACTTGTTGCAGGTGAAATTGCCGTCAACATTCCTGATCGTCAGCTATTCGTCGGTGATGGAGCAACGATCTATCGAATTGGCGCTCAGTACCTTTCGGTAGCCAATGCTTCTGCAGTATATGCGACGAAAGCATATGCAGCAGCCAACTCGTATGTAAATACTCTTCTTGCGAATACAAATTCTTATATCGCAACAAAAGTCAATACGACTACGTTCAATTCTGCATTAGCTAATACCAACTCATACATTGCGACTAAGCTAAACACAAGCACCCATAATACAGATCTTGCTAATACGAATTCATACATTGCTACACAAGCAACTCGTATTGGGCTTGTTAATACAAACCTTGTCAATACCAATACAGCGCTCCGTACACTTATCTCGGATCGCCTTCAGGTTGCTAATGCTGCATCAACGTATGAAACAAAATCTACAGCTGATGCTCGTTTAGCTAATACCAATTCGTACATTGCAACTAAGGTCAGCACAAGCACATTCAATTCTGCGCTTGCTAATACCAACACATATATTGCAACCAAAGCTAACGCATCCAATCCAACAACATCTGGTTTGTTAGCACATACTGGTCGTGCGACTATCAGCACAAACCTTTCGGTTTCTGGTAATACAACACTTGGTGGAACTCTTGTTGCTAACAATACAGCAGGAACTTCTGGCTACTATCTGAGAACATCTGGAACTGGTGTCTATTGGGCTCCTCTGGATACAGCTAATCTCAACGTTGCCAAATACCTAGAAGTTGCTAATGCAGTTTCTACTTACGCAGTCAAGTCAAGTCCGTCAACATCAGGGTTCTTCAATCACTCAGGTCGCTTGACCGTTGGAACAAACCTTGCTGTTTCTGGTAACACACGAATCAGCGGTTCTACAATCATTGACGGCGATCTGACTGTTGAAGGTGCAGTAACTTATATTTCTTCATCGACTCTGAACGTTGATGACTCGATGATTAAGTTGGCTGCTAATAACTCGACAGACGCAGTTGACGTAGGTTTCTATGGTAAGTATGCTTCATCAGGAACAAAGTATTCTGGTTTGTTCCGCGATGCAACAGACGGTGTGTTCAAGTTCTATACAGGTTCTCAAACAGAACCAGGAACAACAGTAGATACTGGTGCAGCTGGCTATGCAGTTGCTACAATCGAAGCTGTAGTTGACGGCGGAACATACTAATATAAATTGATATGCACAGGTGGGTGACAAGTGCTTCACCCACCTTTCCTTTCTAGGAGTCGAGTGTGGCATCAACAATTAAAATCAAACGCAGTGGCGTTTTGGGTAAACAACCAAACACAGCTTCGCTGAGCGTTGGTGAACTTGCAATCAATTATAAAGATCAGAAACTTTACTCTTCCAACGGTACGGCTGTATTCGAAATTGGTGGTGGCAGTGGCGGATTAGTTTCTACTACAACATCTCTTGTAAAAAATCTAACGCAAAATGATACAGTTGTTACTGGTGTTACAGCAGCTGTATCAACAAATTATCTCCAAGTTTCTAATGCTTCCGCAACCTATGCCACAAAAGCATATGCTGCGTCAAATAGCTATGTCAAAACTATACTAGCCAATACAAACGCTTATATTGCAACAAGAGCAAGCTGGACTGCGCTCACTGGCACAAACACTGCTCTTCGTACACTTATCAGTGATCGTTTACAAGTGGCTAATGCTGTAGCAATCTATCAAACAAAAACTATTGAACGTGCTGCACTTGCTAACACAAACTCTTCAATTGCTACGCAAACATCGCGTATTACACTGGTCAATACAAATCTAACGGGAACCAATACTGCTCTTCGCGCACTTATTTCTGACAGATTACAAGTAGCCAACGCATCAACGTTATACGCTACAAAATCAAATCCAGCTACATCTGGTCTACTAGCACATACTGGTCGTGCTACAATTTCCACAAACTTATATGTTGCTGGTAACACCGTCTTAGGCAATCCTGCTGTTGTAACAGACAGAACAGTTATCAACGGTGTAACAGTAGCCAATGGTCAATTGAGCGTATCAGGTAACACAATACTTGGTGGAACTCTTGTAGCAAACAATACAGCTGGTGTGTCTGGTTATTATCTTCGCACGTCTGGAACAGGTGTCTATTGGTCTCCTGTATCTGGAGGCGGTGGAAGTGCAGCCAACGGATTCTCTGGTATCCTTGTAGGTGCTAACGTAGTTTCAGCAGACTCAACAACTGATAGACTTACTCTAGTTGCTGGATCGGGTATTACACTTGCTGGAAATCCAACAACAGATACCATTACTATTTCTTCTTCAACCACAACAGCAGGTATTGGATTTTTAATTGACGGCGGCGGATCAGCTATCACAACAGGCATAAAAGGTGATTTGCAAATTCCATTTAATTCTACGATTACATCGTGGTCTTTAATGGCAGATCAATCTGGTAGTGCTGTAGTAGACATATGGAAAGATACGTTCGCTAACTATCCTCCGACTGTTGCAGATACAATTACTGGTTCTGCTAAACCAACATTAACATCTCAAACGAGCGCGACTAGTTCTACATTGACTGGATGGACTACATCAATTACAGCTGGAGATACTCTGCGTTTCAATATAGATAGTTCTACGACTATAACAAGATTAACACTATCACTAAACTTAACGAGGACTTAATATGATTACTATTCTTGAAAACGGTATGATAAGCGACTCATTTCAAATGGGTAGTGAGCCTTTGATTTATAATGATGCAATAGTTATGTATCAAAAAGATTATGAAAATTTGTCGGCTGAAGAAATCGCTGAGATCAAACAACAGCGATATAATAATTGGATTGCTATCATAAACCAGCCTGTATCCGAAGTACCGACTGAAGAACCAGTCGTACAGGAGTAATGCATGGCAAACAGATTTTGGGTTGGCGGTACCGGCAACTGGAGTGATACTGCTCGGTGGTCAGCGACATCTGGTGGCGCGGGCGGCGCATCTGTGCCTGGCACGAACGATGCTGCAATCTTTAACGCCTCATCTGGAACAGGCGTTGCCA
>Ga0315907_10004474_pt1 | contig 15698 bp, 15 predicted proteins | sample LakEriMetagenome_3_FD_203525 | JGI IMG/M metagenome (GOLD analysis project Ga0315907, IMG submission 203525) | Freshwater fungal communities from buoy surface, Lake Erie, Ohio, United States - Buoy 12 MA123 | ecosystem: Environmental > Aquatic > Freshwater > Lake > Lake biofilm | place: USA... | reverse complement strand
AGGCCATTGCTGAGTTTGAAATCCAAAACTTTTCTTTCACAAATACTCCTTATGATCGTTACCTCAAAGGTGATTCAAAGGCGATGAATGAAATTCAAAAGATGGGAATGGACATATTTTTTGGTAAAGGGAAATGCGGATCATGCCACCAAGGTGATCAATTAGCACTTAATGAATTCCACAATATTGGGACTCCACAAATTGGGCCAGGCAAAACCGATGGAGATGATTTTGGACGATATGGAGTGACCAATAATATTAAAGATCTCTATGCCTTCAGAACACCTGGACTGAGAAATGTCTCCCTCACTGCTCCCTATATGCACAACGGAGCCTTTAAAACTCTCGCCCAAGTTATTGAACATTATGATGATATTGAGGCTTCACTTATTGATTATAACCTCGTCAACAATTGGAAGAACTATGTCGAAGAGATAAAAAATCATGATCATTCGACAGACCAAATGCGCATGAATCATTTATCAACAAAACTAACAACGAAACTTTATTTCACTGAGGAAGAAGAAAAAGCCTTAGTGGAATTTTTAAGAACTGCTCTTACGGATCAAGTTTTCCTAGATCAAGAAATATCTGAAGAATATAAAACCTATGCTCGTTTCCAATTAAAGGAGAGCGGTTTTAATAAATTGCATCAGGCGACAAGCAGAGAATCGACGATCAATGAAATGACTTATTATTATTTTGATATCTTTCAAAATGGAGGCTTCGCTCTGAGGGAACTTGAGCAACCCATGCGCCTCATGATTGTCGAGAGTGGTGCCGACAGTGAATTAGTATTCAGGCAACAGCTTCATAAATCGGCCAGTGCAGATCAAGGTATTATCATTGATACGAGCTTTAACAAGACAGAAAAAATCAAGCTCGATGCCGCTATCGCTCTTCGTATCAATACAAACTTCAATGATATGTTTAATCGTATTTATCAATATATCAGGCCAGGAAGTCATCAGGATATTCCTTTATTTGAACTTGATCTTATTAAAGTTGACGTGAGTGAGATCAACACCAACGTTCAGCAGATACCGTTAAAAAGTAAAAAAGAAATTTCTAATCTTTTAAACGTTAAGATTGACGATTTATTCTTTGTCCCAACCTCGCTTAATTCTAAAGATACCTATGTGAGAAACATTCAGTTCAACCAATTGAGCATTGAAGTCATATTACAAAAGTCAATCTTAAGAACAGAAGATGGAAATTTTGAATCCACTTGGGCGATAGAATTTGAAACAAGCAAGGTGCTCAAAAAAGATTTGGCGACATTAAATAAATTTATTTTTGATTATCTTGTGAATGCAGGTTTGGTTGCAAATGATTTTGGAGGTCATAGTCCTTCACCATCCAAGACAACTGAAAAGATATTACAGAAAATCTTTCCATGAATATTCGAAACATTCATAGGAAAATATCCCTTTATCTTGTGATCCCTATTGGAGTCATACTTCTAAGTGGGATCATTCTCCAATTAAGGAATCAAATTGAATGGATCCAGCCTGCACTCATTCAAGGCGAAGCAGGCACTGAAAGTCTCCTAGGACCGAATGAAATTATCCAGCAACTTAAGATATCTAAAACCGATGTTGATCAAATCATCTATAAACCTGCAAAAAATAATGTCTCCCTGAGACTGAAATCGGGAGAAGAGATTCAGTTAGATCCAGAGTCTGGAAAAGTACTCAAAAGAGCAATAAGAAGAACAAATCTTCTTATTGATATTCACCAAGGATCAATTATAGGTCCATTAGGTCAGTATGGGGTTTATATTTTATCTGGCCTTGGCCTACTCATGCTTTACCTGAGTGGAATTTATCTTTTAGTTCCAAAGAGGAAAAAATGAACTCTCAATTTAGGTTCGGCCTAGAAGCTGAGTATATGCTTGCTGATTCTCAAACTTTTAAGCCCCTATGGTATAAAGACTTAAGTTTTAAACACCTTGATCAAATTTTTTCTCAAATCGATTTATCTGGTCTTCCCACTTTGGAAGGTCTAGCAGCAGAACCACCTCATCAAAAGCTTATGCCTTTTATTGTTGAAGGATATGGAATTACGGATGAAGATTTTAAGCCGATTGATGCTTACCCAAAAGGTATCGAAATCAGAACTCCTGTTTGTCATTCAATTGATGAACTCTTTGTGGTTTTTGAAGACTGCTTTCAAAGACTTAAAACGGCGCTCGCTTCACACAAGTATGTTCCCATCGCCATTTCTCATCATCCTATAGAGAGCAAATTCTCAGGGCCACAAAACAAAAGACGTCATGATTTTTGGTTATGGGCGATGGAGGTCATGACAACCTATGGGCCTGATATTAATGTCAGCTTCCCCAGCGAGATTACATCAAAACTCTTTTCTGATATTGATGACCTTCATGCCAAAGTCAATTACTATGCTCCCGCACTCGCCTCTATTTCACTCGCCTCCCCTTTTTTCCAGGGTAAACTTTGGCAGCCAAAAGGAGAGATCGGACTTTCCTATCGAACATATAAGAGAAGTATCGTTGCCCCAGCGATTGAACTTCATGCTGATGAAAATTTCAGGATAGAATTTAAAGTTTTTGAGATGTCTAATAAATCAATTGATTTTAAAAACTATTTCCTTTTAGTGCTGGCCCTATTTTTAGATGACTCACTTAAAGGGAGGGCCTCTAATCAAGAGCGTATTTATGATCTTGGAGCAGTTGCTCAATTTGGTATTCTTGCACCTGGCATGAAAGAGCGTTTTTTGGAGCTCTACCTTTCTGCCCCTAAAATCCTCACAAAATATGGATTTGACCCAAGCTCTCTTGAACATCTTATCCCGAGAATTGAAGGGTATGCATCTCCTGCAAGGGATATGATTTTAAAATTTCAAAGGGGCCTTCCACTTGAAGAGATCATGAAAGACCTTTCAAGCTTACATACCTTATCTGGCAAAATGATTTAATCCATGAAAGTGATAGATCTTATTATCCCTCTACTTTTAGCTTCTGGTATTGTTGTCATCTCTTATTTTCAAGATAAAAAAATCTTTAAGGATTTACTCATTTCGATTTCAAGGATGATCCTGCAACTGATTCTTATTTCATTCTTACTTTCGTGGATATTTAATATGAAAGACTATAAAGTAGTGCTCTTCATGTTAATGATCATGACTTTTAATGCTGCCTATAACATTAGATCAAGAATTGATTTTAAGTATCCTGGCGTTCTTTTAGATAATCTAACGAGCATGATTTTTTCCATCTGGCCGATTTGCTTTTTGGGATCATATGCTATGTATAAAACCAGCATGCTTGAGGCGCCCTTCCTCTTACCACTCATCGGTATGCTGCTAGGAAATTGCCTAAATGGACTCTCGCAAGGATTAAATCTTTTCACTAAAAATCTGAAGGAAAATAAAGATGATGTCTTATCTCTTATTGCTTTAGGAGCAACCACCCATGAGGCGACTCACTCACTTTTTAATCAATCTCTTCGCTTTGGTCTCGCTCCAAATATTAATGCCATGATTTCTATGGGGATTGTGTCCATACCTGGAATTATGACAGGTCAAATTATGGCCGGCATGTTACCTCAGGAAGCTGTGATTATTCAAATAAGCATCATGTTACTGGTCATCAGCGGGACCTACCTTGGGCTTCTCTTTGCATTGGGTTTATCCAAGAAGAAACTTTTTAATCATCGTGGTGAGATATGTTTCTAATCAAAAATATGAAACTACCCAATCACGCCATCATCTCATGGAATTGGGATGGAGCTTCTCTTCAATTAACAGGCGCCAATGGCGTAGGAAAATCTCTTTTTCTCAAGGCGTTGGCATCACTTTATCCAGTGTCTTTTGATGAATTTATTTTTAAAGGAAAGCCCCGAAATGAAATGGGTCCAGAGCTTTATCGCTCAAAAGTTCTCTACCTCTCTCCCCAGTTGTCCATGGCTTCATTTGAGAAAGCGAAAGATTTTTTCTTTGCTCCAAGAAATCTTAAAATTTATCAGGGCCACTCATTTCCACTTGAGTTTGAAATGAAACTCAAAGAGTGGAATATATTTGATAAGAAATGCTCCGAACTCTCATCTGGAGAAAAGCAGCTACTCATTTTAGCGAGAGCTTTTTCACTCAGAACCGAGGTAATCCTTATGGATGAAGTGCTGAGTCATCTTGATAGTGACAAAAAAAATTGGGTTTTGAACTACATGAGAACAGAGGCACTTGCTGAAAAATGTCGCTATATTCTTATCGGACACCACTCTTTAGAGCTAGACTTCCTTCAACCCAAACCATTCTCTGAGCTACTCAATCAAACTTAAGTTCCCTGGGGAGAGAGTGTTACGCCCGCGGGAAGTTTTTGTTCATCATGCTTTACAGCGCGAGGGTGAACGAGATCCAGAATTTCATTTACGGCATGGGCTGCATCTTTTCCTGGATCTTCTTGTCTAGGAGATAATCGGCGCATGGTATTTCCTTTTACCACTTCACAAACATCTCTTACGTAAGCATAAGTCACACCCTGAACTTTATTGATAATCATGCGAGCAATAAAAAAATAGGAGATCAAAGAAATGACACTCGGAACGAGTACAATAATATCAAAGACAAGTTCTTGAGAACTTATAAAAGTGGCCATTCCCTTAGGAGCTTTAAGCATGGTAAAAGCGGATTGAATAATGGCTTCCTGTAATTGAGTTGTGAAAAAATAAATGGATGAAATCGTGACACCTAAAAGGATCAGAATGATACAAAAAAATTGAAAGTAAAAGACCCCATCGATCGCTGGTCCTTTAAGTTTAATTAAGTCCTCTGGAATTGAAATAGGCTCTCGATTTCTTTTTGCTTCCGCATAGGCACAAAGAAAATCACCTAACTTTACCAACAACTTCTTCTTGCCAAGGCCCACTATACGAATTTTTTGACCTCGGGACTCTTTAAGTACCTGGCACATTTCAATTAACTGATTAAAAGGTCTTAGGGTTATGTGGGCAAGAAAAAGCCCAACGAAGAAAACCGCAACGATAAATAAACCAACATAAGGAATATAATCAATCTGAGACTGAAGCAGATAATCCGTAAAATCTTGGAGAGATTGACCGTCTAAAGGAAAGCCATTGGAACGAAAATATGAAAAATTCATCACGAGTAAAAGCCAAACGGAATAGATAACAACTCCAATCATCAACACTGGAACGGCAGTCACAAGAAAAGCTGTTTTCAAAGAAAACTTGGAGTCTTGGGAACTGAATAGACCTCTCATAAAACCATCCTTCCTTAAGCCTCAATAAACAATCCGTTCATGATAAAGGACAACTGAGGGCCAACCAAGAATTTTAAGAAAATGGACATTTCCAAGCTAACTCATTGATTTCTCCATGAACTCAAGCTATTGAAAGAACATTTTTTAGTGAAAAGACATAAAAAATTGCCAAAATTGTTTCTCCAAAACTCAACCACTCCTGAATTATATCCGATAGGTAAATAAAATTAATGATGACCGAGGTTCGACTTCTGGAACAGTTTTTTAGGGTTTTTGACGACTTTCTTGATGCTGTCATGATCATTAATGATCAAAAAGAAATCCTTTACCTCAATACTTCTGGTGAAAATCTTTTTCATCTTCGATTAAAAAGAATTTTATTAAAAAAATCTTATGATTGCGTAAGCTTTAGTTTAGATCACCTTTTTTGTATGCCCGATGGAGACACTGGCAAAGAATCACCTAGTCAGTATTTTGAAGTTGATTTTTCAACTCCCAAAGATATTAAGGGTAAAGTTCAGGTCATGATCACCCCAGTGAACCTCGATCATTCACCCAAAATGTGGCTTATTTATTTTCATAATGTCACTGATGAAATCAATCTTTCCTCGGCCTACATTTCTGAAAGTAAGGAGAAGGCCAAGGCATCAGGTGAACTATTTAAGATTCAAGGTGATCTTAAAGAATACACCGAAATGGCGCTCAAGGATCAAATGACTGGGCTTGGAAATTATCGCTATTTTGAGCAACAAATGGTGAAGGCCCTGAATAGCATGACGTTGGAAAATAAACCTATTGGCCTAGTGATGATGGATGTAGATAAATTTAAAGTTTTTAATGATACCTATGGCCACCAACAGGGTGATGAAGTTCTGAGACATGTCGGAAAATGTCTCACCCAATCAGTTCGGGCGACAGATGTGGTTGCTCGCTATGGGGGTGAAGAATTTGTGATGATTCTCAATAATTGCCCTCTCGAAGGTCTACAGGTGGTTTGTGAAAAAGTTCGCAAATCCATCGAGGAAACCTTGGTTCCATACCTCAAGATGCCTGGAGAATTTCTTCATGTCACTATGAGCTTAGGCGCAATAACTATTGATCCTGAGGCTTTAGTCAGCAGTGGCATAAGTGATTTCAAAATTTTGCTAGAAGAAGCAGATAAAAATCTTTACGAGGCGAAACACTCTGGCCGAAATCGTTTTGTTACTTCGACTTGGAAACTGAAGAAACCGGACTGACCCGCATCCTTTTATACCAAGGGAAGTTAAATCTTCCTGGAGCAACTTCAACGATAAGGAACTGTCCATTGGCGGCCTGATGATAAAGATCACTAGACACTTCCAAGCTTCTTGGTAATTGATAAAATCTATAATTTGTTTTTTGCTCAAGTTCTAGACGGTAGTGAGTACGAGATCCACTTCTTGTGCGAGTCAAATGGGTTGATTTATCTTCTATTAAAAGTTCTATCGTCTTGGTGCTGTGATAATCCAAATGCATATTCAAGTCACTGAGTAATCCCAAGCAGCTTACAGGCAATCCGATGAGTAATAAGATAATACTTTCTATGATGATTCGATGTCCTCGAGAAGAACCTCTAAAACTATAGACGACAATGATAATCAAAATCAATGTTGCCAAGGATCCATAGATGAGACCTTGTTTCACAAGAGGAGTAAGATCCAGATACTTCGCCTCTTCAGATGAGCTAAATTCAATGAAAGTAGCGATTCCATAGGCCGCGAAGGACCAAAGGAGACTTTCAGTAAAAAGGTATTTCCAAGCAAAAGGGTCGTGAAAATTTCCCCGCCACTTATTTTCAATTTCCTCAATTTGCTTAAAAATCATTACCACTTTACTGAGGTAGGTGTTGTCAAAACTGTGCTCTTTGGAAAATTTTATTCTAAAATACTTTCCATCAACAATGATCTGTTTAAATCCCAATTTATTAAGGTCAATGATCAATTTTTTTAAATCCTCATCGGCCGCAAGATGTTTATTCAGGCTCAAACTGTCACTGGCCATATAAATTCGATCATCAAATTCTTTATCACCTGTTTGAAATTCCTGAGAAAGCCCAATACTTTTAAGCCATTGATCCCAGGGCTTTTCAGGATTAAGTTTAAAAATAAAACGACTCTTGAGAGGAATCCACACACTGGAGTCATGTTTTGAGTGAACAAGACTGAAATCGACTCCTTCCAAATTCATTTGCTTGGAAAAAAAGCGCAGCCGTAGGTTGAAAAACCTCGCCAGAAATCCAATGAGCAAAAAGCCTAACTTCGGAATTAAGAGCATTAGCACAAATCCTGATTATTTCTATCAAGTATCGGCATTTCAAGTGATATCCTTTAATCAAATTCTGCCCTTCTCCATTCTTTACGAAGGAGATCAAAGGGGGCTAAGATGGTTCTTTTTTTAACTCTCTCATAGTCAAGGACGAAGCTATGATTACTGTAAAGTTCCCTGGAGCACCACTTGAGGTGGGCAATTTTGTGGCCGGCGCTTGGAAAAATGGATCGGGCCAAAAAATACCTGTATTAAGCCCTTATAATCACCAAAATCTTGGAACCATTTTTGATTCAACTGTTGATGATGTTCATCACGCCATTGAAGCCGCGGCTAAGGCCCAAAAAGAATGGGCCCAAACCCCTATCAAAGAGCGCTCAAAAATTATGTTCAACTTTCGACAAATTCTTATGAGAGATCTAGAAGAGATTGCTCATTTAAAATCCGCTGAATCTGGTAAAACCTTTCAAGAAGGCCTGGCGGGGCTAATGAAGGGTATTGAAGTTCTGGAATTTGCCCTCTCCATCCAAAATCTCGATCTTGGTGGAAAGCTTGAAGTTTCTCGGGGTGTTCAATGTGAATACCGCAGAGAGGCCCTTGGAGTAGTCGCCAACATAACACCTTTTAATTTTCCTGCGATGGTGCCGATGTGGACGATTCCGATTGCCCTCACTCTTGGAAATGCCTATGTTTGGAAGCCTTCTGAGAAAACTCCACTGACATCACTCAAAATTGCGAATGCTTTAAAAGAGGCGGGACTTCCTGCTGGTGTCTTCACAGTGATTCAAGGAAAGCAGACTGCGGTTGAGGCGATTATTGATCACCCTGCCGTCAAGGCCATAGGTTTTGTTGGCTCTACAAAGGTTGCAAAAATTGTTTATGAGCGTGGAACAAAACTTGGCAAAAGAGTTCTCTCTCTCGGAGGAGCTAAGAATCATATTGTTCTTCTTCCCGATGCTAATTTAGATCTAAGTGGGATGGGGATTTCAGACTCTTTCACTGGTTGCGCTGGTCAGCGCTGTATGGCGGCTTCAGTTCTTTTGGCCGTAGGAGATGTTAATAAGCATATTGAAAAAATTGTTGAAAGAGCAAAGTCACTTCAACTTGGTAAAGACATGGGTGCCATCATCACCCGTGAGCAAGTTGAATTTCTTAAAGGGGCGATTGATCGCGCTGAAAAAGCAGGGGCAAAAATTCTTCTCGACGGAAGAAAAGCCATTGCTCCAGCTGGTCTTGAAGAAGGTCACTGGCTCGGGCCAACCATCCTTGATCATGTTCAACCAGGATCAGAAGCGGCTACAATTGAACTCTTTGGGCCAGTGATTTCAATTGTCCGTTGTAAAGATATTACAGAAGCCATGAAAATTGAAAATTCAGTGGAGTATGGAAATGCCTGCTCAGTCTTCACCTCAAGTGGTGTGCATGCTGAGCGAGTGATTAGAGAAGCCTCTACAGGAATGGTGGGAGTGAATATTGGAGTCCCGGTCCCAAGAGAGCCTTTTTCTTTTGGCGGAATCAATGCTTCAAAGTTTGGTCATGGTGATATTACGGGCCATCACAGCTTAGATTTTTGGAGTAATGTAAAAAAAATTACTTCTAAATGGGAAAAACAAGTCGATTCAAATTGGATGTCTTAAGGAATTTTTATGCAAAACGAACAAAAACCACATCATGTTATTCTCGCGACTCACTCAAACTTAAAATTTAAAGAAAGTTTGCCAGTCCACTGGGGTGCTAAGAATCCTATGGCCAGAGGCCCAGTTGTTGCTTCTCAAACTGATACGACAAAACGAAATGCGATTGGGACTCACTCTGGCTCTTATACTGTTTATCGTGCCCTTTCTGTGGCCAGTGGGAAGTTCTCCCCTCTCCACAGACCTGATCTTAATAATACTGAAAGCCCAGTCAAAATTGGGCCTTATGATTCTTGGTTTGATCCTCTGAAGATTGTTTCGATTGATCCTTGGGGATTAGACCCCATGCTCAGTTTCAAAACACTTTTTGATCAAGGCTACGACATCCGACCATCTATTGCTGTGACTCAAGCCAGATTACAAATTCCTGAGATTTATCAGGCGATTGAGAAAGGCCGTCTTAAGCCTGATGGAAAACTTATTCTTGCTAATGGTGACATTAAAATCACCAAAGTGGCTCTTGATCCTGTTTGGTTTTTACCAGGTATTGCCAAAAGATTAGGTGTTGAAGAGGGAGATTTACGCCGAACTCTCTTTCAAGAAACTGGTGGGATGTATCCAGAACTTATCACAAGACCAGACCTTAAAGTTTGGCTTCCACCAATAGGATCTTCAACGGCTTATATTTTTGGAAACCCACAAGATCTGGCCAACCCAAATGTTGAACTCACTTGCCGAGTGCATGATGAGTGTAATGGCTCAGATGTTTTCGGTTCAGATATCTGTACGTGCAGGCCATACCTCATGTGGGGAATTGAGCATGCTGCAGAAACGGCCCAAAAAGGTGGAGTCGGGATTATTATCTACTACCGTAAGGAAGGACGCGCCTTAGGCGAAGTGACAAAATTCCTCGTTTATAATGCCCGTAAACGCCAAGAAGGTGGAGACTCTGCGGCCACATACTTTCAGCGCACTGAGTGTGTCGCAGGAGTTGAGGATGCGCGCTTTCAAGAATTCATGCCTGATCCTTTGCACTTTTTTGGCATTAAAAAAATTCATAACCTCCATTCGATGTCTAACATGAAATACAACGCGATTGTGGGTAGTGGTATTGAAGTTATCAATCGAATTTCGATCCCTGATGACCTCATTCCTGCAGATGCTCAAGTTGAAATGGAAGCCAAAAAAGCAGCCGGATATTTTGCTCCTGAAGGTGCCAAGACTAAAGAAGAACTGGTTAAGGTTAAGGGGCGAGAGATTGAGGAGAAGAAATGAACGCATCACAAGCAGAACTAAACTATATTCTTTCTCCGCTTGCCATAAGAGAGAGATCTCAGCAAATTTTTGATCTCACTCTTCAAGGCAAAACGCATTTTAATTTCCATGAGGAATCCATGAATTCAGTAGTGGATTTTGTCACAGAAACTATTTATAAAAATTATCCCGACCTTAATATTCCTTTTCATTCCCGCTGGGGACATTTTAATGTGGGCGGCATTAATCGCCTCAAAGTTCTAGATGAAAAATTATCCTCTGTGAACGCTGAAGAAAGGGCCCGAATTAAACTCGACTTAGTGGTGGTCTCGGTTTTATTAGATGCGGGTGCCGGGGAGAAGTGGAGTTTTTTTGAAGCCAGCTCCCAGCAAAAATTTTCTCGCTCTGAGGGTCTTGCCGTTGCTTCTCTTTATATGTTTTTAAACGGTGATTTTTCTCACGATCCTAAAAATCCATGGCAAGTCACGGCTGAGGGACTCAAAGCTCTCTCTACCGAAAAACTTGAAAAAGGCTTTCAAGTCTCGACTGAAAATCCTCTCATTGGAGTTAGCGGCCGTCTTGGACTTTTAAAAACCCTAGGTGAAACTCTTGCTAAAAACTCAACTCACTTTAAAAATTCTCGTCCGGGATTTATTTTTGATTTTATGAAATCAAAAGGAAGTGTGGTTGAAGCGGTTGATCTCTTACGGGCCGTGCTTGATGGACTTGGGCCTATCTGGCCGGGACGCACGACCCTCAATGACATTAATCTTGGAGATGTTTGGTCTCATTCTCTTTTAGGGAATAAAGATGATTTTAAATCTCTCGTTCCTTTCCATAAACTCTCCCAGTGGATGACTTATTCTCTGATTGGCCCAATTGAAGAGGCCGGTGTGAAAGTTCAAAACGTGCATAAAATGACTGGTCTTCCCGAGTATAGAAATGGTGGCCTACTTCTTGATAAGAAATTACTTTCCCTCAAAAATCCTGAATACCTCAAAATGGCCCATAAGCCCGATTCAGATCTCATTATTGAATGGCGGGCCCTCACTATTGTCCTGCTGGATAAGATTGGTGATTTAGTGAGAAAAAAAATTAATAAAACGGAAGCTGACTTTCCCTTAGCAAAAGTTTTAGAAGGTGGAACTTGGTGGGCCGGAAGAATTGCGGCGAAAGAATTACGTGCCGATGGCACCCCTCCCCTTAAACTTGATTCAGATGGAACTGTCTTTTAGGAGAAATTATGAGCAACTTACATATTATTGATCACCCCCTCCTTCGTCACAAACTTGGTTATCTCAGAGATAAAACAACCAACTCGAATGAATTTCGCGCCCTGGTCACTGAGGTTTCAAAAATTCTTGCTTATGAAGTGATGAAAAACTGGAAAGATTTTGACCATCCTGAAATTGAAACACCTCTGGCAAAGATGAAAGTTGACCGGATCGTGAGTGTGCCTGTTGTCGTGTCTATTATGCGCGCAGGAAACGGTATGCTCGATGGTGTGCTTTCCATGATTCCTTTTGCCTCAGCGGGATTCATTGGAATCTACCGAGATAAATTTGTGAATACGACGGTTGAGTATTATTTTAAAATGCCGACAGATATTAAAGGTCGCACGGCCATATTATGTGATCCACTTATTGCCACCGGAGATACCATTTCAGCCGCGATTGAGCGGCTCAAAAGCTATGAAGTAAAAAAAATTCAAATCATGTCGATCCTTGTCAGTCAGCAGGCATTGGAGCGCCTTCAAAAAGCTCATCCAGATGTGGAAATCTATGCTGTGAATATTGAGAAAGAAATGAACAATGATGGCTATCTTGTTCCTGGTCTTGGTGATGCTGGAGATCGACTCTTTCAAACGAAGTAGAGATTATGGATAAAATTAAAATCATTGGTATTGCAGGTGGAAGTGGTTCTGGTAAAACATATTTTGCCCGGGCACTTTTTGAGTCGATTGGACAAGAGAATTGCGCTCTTGTTTATCAAGATAATTTTTACATTGATCAATCCTCAAAGTTTGATTTTGATGGTGGCTCAGTTAATTTTGATCATCCATCATCCCTTGATTTTGATCTTCTGGCCGAAAAGCTTCGTCAGTTAAAATCAGGTAAAGACACTCAAATTCCGATTTATGATTTTGCGACTCATAAAAGAAAAACGGAAACTTATCATCAACCAACTAAAAAGATTATTCTTGTTGATGGAATCCTCATCTTTCATCCGGAAAATGTCAGAGTCCTGTTTGATGAGATGATCTTTTTCGATACAGCCCAAGACTTACGTTTTAAGCGCCGACTTGAAAGAGATGTGCACGAACGAGGTCGAACACCAGAAGGTGTTCACAATCAATTCTTCAAGCAAGTGAAGCCGATGCATGATCAGTTTGTAGAACCATCAAAAGAATTTGCTGATTATGTGGTAAAGGACTCTGGAGATTATGACAAAGTTCTGGAGACCTTCAGCGCTAAATTTAAGTATTTATTAGCTGATAAATAATCCTATTTAAGTCCTACTTTCTTAATGTCCCACATGATGCAATACATGTCGTCACGTAAGCAGTAGTTGAAAGGGACAAACTGATAACCCTTCTCCCCACAGTCTGCTGACCAGCTATTTTTGATAATGAAATAACCACCACCTGGGATATTTTGATCAAGTCCATACCCTACAATGCTCACGGCATGACCACCACCATTTGTCGGTGAACTAGGATCAACCACTTTATGACAAGCATATAAAGAGTCAGTCACACTTAGTCCTAAATAAACTGGTCTATTCGCATCAAGGGCCTTGAGGGCCACAGCAAGATTGTCCTCGATAAAAGGTGCTTCTAGTAGGCGAGCACGAGCAGCTTTTTTAAAGCCAAAATGCGGAAACCATCGGTTCATGGGCCAGTACTCTTCCTCAGTAATGGGACCTTTATTCAAGGCTGCTTTAATCGCTGCTTCAGAACTGTACTTTAAATATTTATTCCACAGATGCCTTTCAGAAAGATCCATAGGAGCTTGTTCGTAAAGAGCGTTCTCAATCGACGCCACTAATCCAAAACTCGAGCAGGTGCTCCCGAATTGTCTTTTACTGGCCGTGTCTCGGTAACGTAAATCAACGAGAGGGCTTACATCTTTGGGAAGATGAAAAGAGCGCACTCGGCCTCTTTGAGGTCGACGCTCCATCGGCATCATAGGTCTTTTATTAGGCTTAGTTTCTGATATGTGAGTTTTAAATTGAAAATGCTTCACAATTTCCTGATGACTCAGAGGATTTGATTCAGCAAACACCAAATTAACCAGCAAAACGGCTACACTAAGCATAATAATCTCCTACATGTAAGATGATAGCAGAAATAAACCTCTAATAAAGCCACTCTTGGCCATTAATGTGAATAACTTACTCTTTTCATACGATAATTCCCTCGCTATCGTTATTGGACACGGAGGTCTCGTATGAAAAGCTTATTAATGGCCTTATTATTTTCAGCAGGTGTTATGGCAAACGAACATTCAAACTTTGAAATTCTTCCGGGTAAGCTTCATAAAGGTGGATCTCTCGTGGCGAAGGCCCAAGCCATGAATGAAGATTATGTCCTCATAAATTTAAATTATGAAATTTTTAAAAAGGGCCTCGTGCCTGTTTCAAGTGAATACTTAAAAGGTACCTACAAGCAAAAGCTACCGACCATTTTTCTTGATGAGCGCGGCTACCTTGAGCTCGAGCAACTCAAGTCGATGAAGATTGAAGAATCCACTGTCTACTACAAAGGCCGAACAAAATATCGCGACCTCCAAGATGCTCACCTGATTCAAATCCTTCCAGATAACAAAAAATCAGAAATATTTCTCGTCTACCATCCCCAAGCGCCAGGTCTTGGCTGGGATAACATCAAAGTCATCCTCCACACCGGAGTGCCACTTTTAGAAAATTACATGCTCGAAGGTAAGTCAAAAAATTTTTAGTGTTTTATATTTAAGTAGCCATAAATAAGAGTGGCTACTTCTTTTTTTATCTCTTCCTGAGTCGAAGTTGGTTTTGAAAAGAGCACACCAAAGTGAATTCCTTTTAAAGCATACAAGATGATAAAAATAGTTCTGTCCCAATTCTCAATACTCAGCTCATCGGAATAAGGTAAAAATTTATTCTTCAAAGCTTGAGTCAACTTGTGGTCATTCTGAATCATAAATTTCAAGTGCTCCACAGAAACTGAGGACATAAGAAATTGAGAGAGAAGATTTTTTTTACTTTCATGTCGATAGAAAAATTTATCAACCAGGAGCTCTATGGCTTCTTTAAGATTTTTTTCCCTTAAATCCAAGGCCTCGATAGTTTGAAGCATTTCTTGCGCGAGAGTATTAAATAAACTCTCAACTAAATAATGTAGAATGGACTCCTTGTTGGGAAAATACTGATAAAGTGTCCCGATACTCACTCCGGCCCTTTCAACAATTTTGTTAGTACTTAAATTCATCCAGCCCTTTTCTTCTAAAAGCTGAGTGGTGGCTTCGATGATGGTTTCAACTGTCTCCTTGGCCCGATCCTGCAGACCGTTTTTTCGAGGGCTTATCTTCTTATTGGACATTTTGAACTCCCAAAAATAAATGCGAGTATGAAAAATTTGATTATAGAGCGAAAATCAATCGGTGAAAAATTTCAAGGAGCAGAAAGATGCAATTTCCAGGATTACCAACTAATCATGTCTGGCATTTTTTAGGAAAATGGGGTTGGGCCAATGTGGATTGGTGTGAGGCCACTCTGATGGGCTACGTAACTGAACCGGCCAATACCTGGTCAAATCTTGCGTATATTTTTATGGGTCTTTTCTTGAAACAAAAATACAAACCTGATCATCAACTGCTGAAACTTTTCCCATTTGCCGTTATGGCCCTTGGATTTCTTTCAGGTTTTTATCATGCGACGAATGCTTGGATTACTCAGCTCGGAGATTTCATCGGAATGTATCTTGTGGCATCTATTCCACTGCTTATAAATCTTGAAAAGCTTGGTTTCAAAAAAGCTGGTACGGTTTTAACTTATACTTTTCTTAATTCTCTTCTCCCAGTTTTCACCGTAGTAGGTTTTAGTTTGGGGTTTCCAATACAGATAATGATTCTCCTTTTCTTTATTGCCATTCTGATCACAGAATACTTTTTGGCCAAAGAATCTCCGCTAAATTCCTACAAGAATCTCATCATGACTCATTTCTTTTTTTTGATTGCCATCAGCTTCAGTGCCTTGGATGTTTCAAGAAAGATGTGTGATCCTGATAATCACTTCTTTCAAGG
>Ga0315907_10004471_pt1 | contig 15716 bp, 12 predicted proteins | sample LakEriMetagenome_3_FD_203525 | JGI IMG/M metagenome (GOLD analysis project Ga0315907, IMG submission 203525) | Freshwater fungal communities from buoy surface, Lake Erie, Ohio, United States - Buoy 12 MA123 | ecosystem: Environmental > Aquatic > Freshwater > Lake > Lake biofilm | place: USA... | reverse complement strand
CTTATTTTCGCACATAATAACCATAGCCCACATTACCATGAAAAAACACCTAACTCTAGTTTTAGCCTTGCTCACCATCTTGAGCACTTCCGCACACGCGCAACTTCCATCTTACCTCCCTGCTGACGGACTCGTAGGCTGGTGGCCGTTCAATGGCAATGCAAATGATGCGAGTGGGAATGGGAATGATGGCGTGGTGAATGGGGCGGTATTGTCTGTGGATAGGTTTGGGACATCAAATAATTCTTATAACTTCAATGGGGCATCAAACTTCATAGTTGTACCCAATGTATTATTAGATGGCGGTTTTCAGAGCTTCACATGGTCATTCTGGTTTTTAAAAGAAAGTGCTTCATCATATACTGAAGCGGCTATCCATGATCGAACAACAATTAACTCAGGATATAAATACTACATGAACTTCGTGGATTACTTGCCCGGTCAAGGTATTCAGGGCTGCTCATCCAACCCAGGCAGCTCTTCCGTTTCTTGTGCATACTCCATTTCAAATAACCAATCAAATGGTCAATGGAACCATTGTGTATTTCTTCTAGATGCGATTTCTGGCAATGCTTCCTTATATGTAAACGGAATCTTAGAGGTCACGAGTCAATTTTCACCTAACTCATGGACTTCAGCATTGGCTCCAACTTACTTCGGAGCTTCACCTCAAGCTTCATCTGACGAGCAGTGGTTTATGGGCTTTTTAGACGACATCGCCATCTACAATCGCGCTTTGACTGAACAAGAAATTCAAGGCCTCTACAACGCCCCCATTGAAACAGTAGACACCGGCAACGGCGCAGCGCCCATTCCACAAGGCATTCCTTACCAAGCCGCAGCGCGTGATGCGAATGGACAACCGGTTGTCGATTCACCTGTAAACGTCCGATTTTCGTTGCGCGAAGGCGCTGCCGATGGAGCAACGTCGTACATCGAATCACACAACCTGACCACCAACAGCATCGGCCTGTTCAATACTGTGTTTGGCAACGGCACGCCGGAGCAAAGCACATTCGACAGCATCAACTGGGCGGCTACCACCAAGTTCCTGCAAGTGGAAGTTGATCTTGGCAATGGCTATGTAGATATGGGCACCACACAATTGCTTTCTGTGCCGTATGCATTCCGATCGGCTCAGGCTGCAAACATTAAAAACGCTGCACTCCCCATCTACCCCGACAACACCGCCGCCCTCGCCGGTGGACTGCTGGCAGGGGAGATGTATCGGACGGCGACGGGCGACCTTAAAATAGTTTACTAAAAGGAGAAGGGGGAATGGAGAAAGGAGAATGGAGAAAGGAGACCTTTTGTGCCACAGCCTCATTCTCCATTCTCCATTCTCCATTCTCCTTTCTTATCTTCGCTCATAATCCGTATCCGTAATCAGTAACCCGTAATCTCATGAAGCAAACTCTACTTCTCACCATCGCGCTCGTGTGCAGCCTTTGCGCCAGCGCCCAATCCCTCACCCCAACCGTCATCGCCACCGCGGGCTTTGGCTATACGTCGCCGGAGCTGCAGGTCGACATGACCGTGGGTGAAACATTTATCACGACCCTTCAAACGCCTGAGGTTATTCTCACACAAGGGTTCCATCAGCCCGTTGCTCAGCAGGGCGGTGGTTGCATCAATGTGGCGCTCATCGATCCCGATGCCGTTTGCCCGCTCGTGTTCGACCCCGTGTGTGGTTGCGATGGCGTGACGTATGCCAACAGCTGCGTGGCACAAACAACGGCAGGTGTTACTACCTGGACGCCCGGTGAATGCGGCGCTGCTATTCCGGGTTGCTTGTCGATGGAGGCGTGTAATTATAACCCGGCCGCGACCGAAGACGATGGCTCATGCTTATTTGTGGGCTTTCCATGCGATGACGGAAATCCGGAAACAGTTGATTTTGTAGGTTCCGATTGCACCTGCCAGGGTGAAATTGAAGGCTGCACCAATCCAGATGCCTGCAACTACGACCCTATCGCTACTTATGATGACTTCTCGTGTGTAGGTGTTGGTGGCTTTTGCGATGATGGTAACGAAAATACTGTCGATGATTTTTATAACACCGATTGTGTTTGTTCAGGGCTTCTGCTCGGCTGTCTCGATATGACAGCGTGCAACTACAATGCGCAAGCAGGCGCTGAAGACGGCTCTTGCTTTTATGTGGGTGACGTGTGTGATGATAACAACCTCGGTACAGACACCGACGTGATTAACGCTGATTGCGTTTGCGCGGGAGAGCCAAACGGCCAAACGCCCGGTTGTACCGCACCTGATGCATGTAACTACAACGACTTAGCAACGGTGGATGACGGCTCATGCATCCTTCCCGGTGAGCCTTGCGACGATGGCGATGCCATGACCGACTTCGACATGTATACCGCCGACTGTGTGTGTGCAGGTATGCTGATGGGTTGCACTGAGCCAACAGCCTGTAACTTCAACGAGCTGGCTGCGATTGATGACGCTTCATGTTACTTCCCCGGAGACCTTTGCGATGATGGCAATGCTGAAACGCAAGGAGATATTTGGAATGTGGACTGCGTTTGCTCCGGAGAGATTGTGGGCTGCACAGCAATGTCTGCTTGCAATTACAATCCTGCGGCAACTTTGGGCGATTTCTCATGTGTGTTCATGGGCGATGCATGTGATGATGGCTTAGCCGAAACCATCAACGACGTATACGGCTTCGACTGCATGTGTGCGGGTGAAGTTGTTTCCGTTGCGGGTTGCACCGAACCCAATGCGTGCAACTATGACATGGGCGCAACGACTGATGATGGCTCGTGCTTTTTCATTGGTGATCCTTGCGACGATGGCGACATGATGACGATAAATGATATAGTCACTGCCGATTGTATTTGTCAGGGTCAAACGGTTACTATTCTTGGCTGCACCGATGTGAATGCGTGTAATTACCTGTCGGAAGCGACTTTGGATGATGGTTCGTGCTTCTTCGTGGGCGACGCATGCGATGATGGTGATGCAAACACAAGTGGTGACGTATACAATGCAAACTGCGAATGTGAAGGTGTTGTTTCTGTGGAAGAATTGCAAGCAGCCATCAACCTGTACCCTAACCCTGCAAGTACAGAGGTTATCGTTACTGTGAATGGACTTGCTCCAACAGAAGTACAGATTTTCGATGCCACCGGTCGCTTCGTAATGAGCACGCAGCGCACATCACGCATCGACATCCACGCGCTCTCAGCGGGTGTTTATACGTTCCGCGTGATGCAGGATGGTGGCGTGTGGGAGCAGCAGGTTATTAAGGACTGAGGACTGGGGACTGAGGACTGGGGACTGGGGACTGAGGACTGGGGACTGAGGACTGGGGACTGGGGACTGAGGACTGAGGACTGGGTAATGAGGACTGAGGACTGGGGACTGTGGACTGAGTGGTGAGAGAATCCATTAGTCCTTTGTACCCAGTCTTTAGTACTCAGTACCTAGTCCACAGTACGCATTTCGTTTGTTTACAATCTAGAGCTTGATGTTCATAACCCGGCTTCATCACAAGGGAATAAGTTTCTAGTTTTGTCTTGAAACGATTTTTACATGATTGCAAGACTGCCGTTCACAGAAATGTAGCGGCAGTTTTGCTTTTTATACCTTTGAGGTCAACGAAATTACCGTGAGTACTGTCGACGAAAAAGAAACAACCTCTGTTGTAGAAACCCCGCTCATGAAGCAGTACAACAGCATCAAGGTGAAATACCCGGATGCGCTGTTGTTGTTTCGCGTGGGTGACTTCTATGAAACGTTTGGCGAAGATGCGGTGAAGGCTGCGCGCATTCTCGGCATAGTGCTTACCAAGCGTAAAAACGGTGCTGCTGCTTTTATAGAGCTCGCAGGGTTTCCGCATCATTCGCTCGATACGTATTTGCCGAAGCTGGTGCGCGCAGGAAATCGCGTGGCCATATGCGATCAGCTCGAAGATCCGAAACTGACCAAAACCATTGTGAAGCGCGGTGTTACTGAGTTGGTCACACCGGGAGTTTCGTACAATGAAAAAACACTCGATACACAAAGCAATACATTTCTTGCGGCGGTAACGTGCAAGGAAAATACCTGGGGCGTTGCGTTTCTCGATATCTCAACAGGTGAGTTTCTGACAGCACAAGGCAGTCAGGAATACATCGACAAACTGCTGCAAAGTTTCCGACCCAGCGAGGTGCTCTATCAAAAGAATACGGATAAGCAATTCAAGGAAGCTTTTGGCGATAAGTTCTTCACGTTCCGATTGGACGACTGGGTGTTCACCCACGAGTTTGGAAGCGAGTTATTGAACAAACACTTCGAAACGCGCAGTCTCAAAGGCTTTGGTGTGGAAGACCTGAAGGTGGGTGTGATTGCTGCAGGTGCCGTGTTGCATTACCTCAGTGAAACACAACACGACCGCGTAGATCATATACGCAGTCTTTCGCGCATTGAAGAAGATCAATACGTTTGGCTCGATCGCTTCACCATTCGCAACCTCGAGTTGGTGAGCAGCGGCAATGAAAATGCAACCACCTTGTTGCATGTGCTCGACCAAACGGTTACACCCATGGGCTCACGCCTCATGCGTCGTTGGTTGTTGTTGCCGTTGAAAGATGAAGCGCGCATCGCACGTCGACATTCGGTAGTAGCGCATTTCACTTCGCATCAAGAAATGCTCGAGCAGTGGCAGTCGGAGTTGAAAAATATCGGCGACCTCGAACGCCTCATATCGAAAGTGGCTGTGGGGCGCATCGCACCGCGCGAGGTGCATCACATCCGCCGCGCGCTCGATTGCATTTCGCCGCTCAAGATGTTTTTGGAAGGAAGTAGCAATGCTGAACTGGCTCACTTGGGCGCGCAGCTCAATGCGTGCGATGTGGTGCGTGATCGCATTGCTCGAGAATTACACGCCGAAGCTCCCATGGCGGTGAATAAAGGAAACGTCATAGCAGATGGTGTAAATGCCGAACTTGATGAATACCGACGATTGGTTTTTCATGGCAAGGATCATCTGCAAAAAATACAAGATCGCGAAAGCGAGCGCACGGGAATACCATCGTTGAAGATTTCGTTCAATAATGTTTTCGGTTACTACCTCGAAGTGCGCAACACGCACAAAGACAAAGTGCCGAGCGATTGGATCCGCAAGCAAACACTCACACAGGCTGAGCGCTATATCACCGAAGAGTTGAAAGACTACGAGGGAAAGATTTTGGGCGCAGAGGAAAAGATGTCTTCTATTGAATTGCGATTGTTCAATGAATTGGTTGCGTCCATCGCGGAGTTCACAGCGGCAATTCAATCCAATGCGCAAATCATTGGTCAGTTGGATGTGCTGATGAGCCTCGCGCGAGTAGCGCTGCGCAATGGGTATGTGCGGCCTGCAATCAATGCAACGACGGCAATCAAAATAGTAGAAGGTCGACATCCTGTAATTGAACTCGCAATCCCTGCGGGTGAATCATATGTGAGCAATGATGTGTATCTCGACAACGACGCGCAGCAAATCATGATGATTACCGGACCCAACATGTCGGGTAAAAGTGCCGTTTTGCGTCAAACAGCGTTGATCGTCATTATGGCGCAAATGGGTGGCTTTGTGCCTGCGCGCGCTGCCGATATCGGTATCGTTGATAAAATTTTCACACGCGTAGGAGCCAGCGACAACATAAGCAGTGGTGAGTCGACATTCATGGTCGAGATGAATGAAACGGCCAGTATCCTCAATAACCTTTCAGATCGTAGTTTGGTATTGCTCGATGAAATTGGTCGTGGTACTTCCACCTATGATGGAGTGAGCATTGCCTGGGCCATAGCAGAGTACCTGCACGAGTTTCCGAAGGCAAGAGCGAAGACTCTCTTCGCTACGCACTACCATGAGTTGAACGATATGTGCACGTCGTTCTCACGCATACACAACTTCAATGTGAGTGTGAAAGAGGTGGGTAATAAAGTCATCTTCCTGCGCAAACTGCAGCAAGGAGGAACCAATCACAGTTTCGGTATACACGTAGCACGAATGGCGGGTATGCCGGTGAAAGTGGTGGAGCGTGCAAAGGAAATTCTGAAGCACCTGGAAAACACGCATGGCTATGACGATGCGAAACGCTCTGCATCAATCGCTACCACAAAGTCGGAAAGTGTGCCTTCGCAACTGAGTTTCTTCCAACTCGACGACCCCTCACTCGCTCAAATACGCGAGGAGATTCTGAACATCGACATCAACAACCTCACGCCGGTAGAGGCACTGATGAAGTTGAATGAGATTAGGAAGATTGTGGGGGGGAAGTAGACTTATTGCTTCGGCTGTAGTTCAATCCAGCGCGCGACACTATCGCAGAAGGGAACGGCTGAATCTTTGCTGATGTGATGACCATCTTTGTAGCTATAGGAAGTTCCTAGACCTGACATATCATTGTAGGGCACGTTGCAATTCGACGCTATAGTTCGAACGGCATTATCGAATTCAGGCATCAAAACATTTTCGAAATCAAGAAATGTTTTGGAGATGGGTAGTCGAAGCATGTAAACCTCCCCGTGGCGTTGAAGAAAACGAATGGTCTTTTCTAACCATTCCAACCGTTCGGCCGACAGAGACCAGTTTCCCAACGCATATTCCAACCCCTTCATCTTGCTTTTTGTGCGTCGAGCTACAGTTGCACTATCCATAGGTACATCCACTTTCAGCCATCCATCGGGTTGTAAAACCACTTCGGTAGGGTAAAATCCGGAATGTTGCAAGAGCAACCGACCCCAACCGTAATGGTAGTTGTTTGCAAGGTATTCCAGGTTCGGAGTGCTATTGAAGAAATGGGTAGAGGCGAGTTGCGCGTCTTCTTCCGGCCGATTACCTGCCGCTTCATCTGAATGTTTCAGACCCACGGCATATGGCTCCACCGTCACAATGAATAATCCCTTTCCTGAATTCGTGTCAATCTTTTCGGTAATAGCATGGTAGTAGACTTCACCGAAGGGACTCGAGATGGATGTAAAGGAGAAGTTGAACATTGGTCCGTTCAATTGTCTTTGCTCTAAGCACCGATCGAATCGTTCCGGCATGAATGCTTGTGCTGCGCGTGATGTGCCAATGATGAGCGATGGCTTCTTAGTATCGGTAAACCGCAGGTAGTATGCATCTGTTTTACCGTCAGCGAAAAACGCAAAACCTGCATGCAATAGTAATCCCAGGAAACAGGCTATCGATAATTTTATTAGGAAGGTGCGCATACTTAGAATTGGAAGTAGATGAATTGGTTTTCATTGTACACACCAAAAAAGAACAGGAGAAGGAATACGAAAGCATAGATCATCCTTCTTTCGAATGCGCTTCGAGTCGCTACATCGAGGGCGTGTTCGAGCGAACGTCCTCGCCATTCAATAATCACAAAAACAAGTATTAATAAAACTAAAACCCAATCGCGTATAGCAGGCATACTTAGCACGCTTGGGTTGAACATTCCTTTTAGAATCCCAAAAGCGGTCGGCACATCAGAGGCTCTGAAAAACACCCAGGCCACAGTGGCCAGAAGGAATGTGAAAGACATCGATGCAAACTCGCGAAAATTCGGTAGTGTTCTTCCTTCAGCTACTGTATTGGTGTAGCGGCGGTTGAGACCAAGTAACAGCAGTGGTAAAAAGTAAAGAGCGTTCACTAGTCCCCAGAAAATGAAAGTCCAATTGGCGCCATGCCAAAAGCCACTGACGAGAAATATGATAAAGGTATTTCGCACTGTAACGAACATGCCTCGCTTGTTTCCTCCGAGAGGTTTGTAGACGTAATCGCGAAACCAGGTGGTGAGTGATATATGCCATCGTCTCCAGAACTCGGCAATATCTCGCGAGAAGTATGGGTAATTGAAGTTCTGCATAAGCCTGAACCCGAAGAGCTTGGCCGTCCCCAAAGCCATATTGGAGTAACCTGAGAAATCGCCGTAAATCTGAAAGGTGAAAAGGATGGCTCCTACCCATAAGGTACTACCTTGGTAATTGGTGTAATCGTTGAACACATTATCGACGTGAATGGCGCAATTGTCGGCAATCACACATTTGGTGAAAAGCCCCCATAGAATTTGGCGCATGCCGTCTGATGCAAGCGCAAGATTAAACGTTTTTGGGGCATGGAATTGCGGAAACAAGCTTCGCGCACGTTCAATCGGTCCGGCCACTAATTGAGGAAAGAACATGACATACACGGAATAAGTCAGAAAATCTTTTTCTGCTTTTTGCTCGCCTTTGTAGACATCAATAACGTAGCTGAGACTTTGAAATGTGTGAAAGCTAAGCCCTATGGGTAATGCTATCTGAAGTGCTTCTATGGAATAGTTCCATCCTATTAGTGATGCGATTGTATTCGTATTTGAAATAAAGAAGTTGTAATACTTGAATACAAATAGTATGAGGCAAGTTGAAATAATACTGAGCCATAGCAGCCACTTTCTTTTGTTGCCTGTCGTTCGTTCCAGCCAAATACCCGCGAAATAATCGATGACAATAGCTAAAAAGAGAATGAGGATGTATTCCGGTATGAGAAACATGTAAAACACGCAACTCGAAACCAGAAGTATGAAATTTTGAAGCCTTGTTTTGCCTCCTGCTGCGAACCAGAATAGTACAAATACTATTGGCAGGAAGAGGGCAAATTCAAGTGAATTGAATAACATGGCTCACGAACCGATTAATAGATGCTACATCTCAAACGTATCCATGAACTTCGTTGTGAAGTCTCCTTCGCGGAATTTCGCGTTCTTCATCAAGCGCTGATGGAAGGGTATGGTCGTCTTGATACCTTCAATAATGTATTCATCCAGCGCTCGCTCCATTTTGGTAATGGCTTCTTCACGTGTTTGCGCTACTACAATGAGTTTGGATATCATCGAGTCGTAATGCGGAGGAATAACGTAACCTGCGTAGGCGTGAGTATCCAAGCGAACACCGTGACCGCCGGGTGAGTGATACGACGTTATCTTTCCGGGACTTGGAGCGAAGTTCTTGAAAGGATCTTCTGCATTGATGCGACACTGAATGGCGTGCATCTTCGGGTAATAGTTACGTCCGGAGATTGGGTCGCCTGCTGCAAGTTTGATTTGCTCTTTCACCAAATCGTAATTGATTACTTCTTCGGTGATGGTATGTTCAACCTGAATACGCGTATTCATTTCCATGAAGTAGAAATCGCGGTTCTTGTCGACCAGGAATTCTACAGTTCCAACTCCTTCGTATTGCACGGCTTCAGCAGCCTTGATGGCAGCTTGTCCCATTTTCTCACGCAGTTCATCGGTCATGAAGGGTGAGGGGGTTTCTTCTACCAACTTTTGGTGACGGCGCTGAATCGAGCAGTCGCGCTCACTGAGGTGACATGCTTTACCGTATTGGTCACCCGCAATTTGTATTTCGATGTGACGAGGTTCTTCCACGAACTTCTCCATGTACATACCATCGTTTCCGAAGGCAGCCAGCGCTTCGCGTCGTGTTTTTTCCCAAGCGTCGCGCACATCGTCGTCGTTTTTGCAAATGCGCATACCCTTACCACCGCCGCCGGCTGTGGCTTTCATCATAATGGGGTATTTGATTTTGTTTGCTATTTCCAGCGCATCTTCGAGGCTCGCCAACAGGCCGTCGCTACCGGGAATCGTGGGTACGCCCGCATCTTTCATGGTTTGTTTAGCGCTCGACTTGTCGCCCATGGCTTCAATCATCTCCGGTGAAGCACCGATGAATTTGATTCCGTTTTCCTTGCACACTTTTGAGAAAGTGGCGTTTTCGGAAAGGAATCCGTAACCAGGGTGAATGGCGTCTGCATTGGTGATTTCCGCGGCCGCGATGATGTTTGGGATCTTCAGATACGACTCTTTGCTTGGCGCAGGACCAATGCAAACAGCTTCGTCAGCAAAGCGTACGTGAAGGCTGTCGCGGTCGGCTGTAGAGTATACCGCTACGGTTTTGATGCCCATTTCTTTGCAGGTGCGAATAACACGTAGTGCAATTTCACCGCGATTGGCTATCAATATTTTCTTGAACATGATTTCTGTATTCGTGGTTTAAATAAGACGGCACCTACTCGTTCACAGTAACAAGTTGCCGACGTTACGTGGACTGCAATTATGCAGGCTCCACCAAAAACAGTGGTTGGTCATATTCCACCGGAGTGCTGTCGTTTACCAGCACTTTCACGATGGTTCCTGATACCTCCGCCTCGATTTCATTGAAAAGCTTCATGGCTTCGATTACGCATACGGTATCACCGGCTTTGATGGTTTGTCCCACTTCAACAAACGCCGGTTTGTCGGGCGATGGAGAGCGATAAAAAGTACCAATCATCGGTGAACGAACCTCTATGGTGTTGCCTTTCGGCTCGGCCGCAGCAGGCGCAGCTGCCACCGCAGGAGCAGGGGCCGCCGCTACAGGAGCAGCAACAGCCATAGCAGCCGGCGCAGCCGGCATGGCCACTTGAATTACTTCTTGCACTCTGCCTTTGGCTTCCTGAGCCTTGATGGTGATTTTGAAGTCTTTTTGCTCGATTGCTACTTCACTTACGCCACTCTTGGAGACGAACTTGATGAGCTCCTGGATTTGAGAAAGATTCATGTCCTGATTTTCATTAATGAACGCAGACTCTTCGGTCTTAGCGGCCGGGGCCTGCGTTGGTTTGGTTTTATTTGTCTTTGCCAAAGTTAAACGAATTAGTTGGTTTACTTATGCGGGCGTGTTGTAAGCCCACTTCACGTACACGGCCCCCCAAGTGAATCCACCACCAAAAGCAGCCAGTATGATGTTATCTCCTTTATTCAATTGTTTTTCCCAATCCCACAAGCAGAGCGGAATAGTAGCGGCCGTTGTATTGCCATAGCGTTGAATATTGACCATCACCTTTTCCGGTCCAACACCCATGCGGTTGGCGGTAGCATCGATGATACGCAAGTTGGCTTGGTGGGGAACCAGCCAAGCCACGTCGTCGGCCGAGAGATTGTTCTTTTCCATGATTTCTGCTGAAACATCGGCCATTCCTTTCACGGCTGCCTTGAAAACAGGTTGACCGTCCTGGAAAACAAAGTGCTCTTTTTTATCGACCGTTTCATGGGAGGCTGGTTTCACGGATCCTCCGGCCTTTTGATGCAGGTATTGACGCCCGCTGCCGTCGGATTTGAGAATACTATCGAGAATTCCGGCGCCTTCAGAAGTCGGCTCCAGTAATACCGCGCCTGCGCCATCACCAAAGATGATGCAGGTGGCTCTGTCTGTGTAATCGACGATACTTGACATTTTATCTGCACCTACGATTACAACTTTTTTGTATTTCCCTGTTTCAATGAATTGGCTTCCGGTTGCCAGAGCAAATAAAAAGCCTGAACAAGCGGCTCCTATATCGTAGCTCCAGGCATTGACAGCTCCCACTTTATCTGAAATGATATTGGCCGTAGCCGGAAAAACATGGTCGGGTGTTACGGTGGCGCAAATGAGAAGGTCAATTTCCGATGCGTCGATACCACGCTTTGCCAATAGACCTTTCACTGCTTCAGCAGCCATGTCGCTCGTTCCCAAGCCCTCTCCCTTCAGAATGTGGCGCTCCTGCACGCCGGTTCGGGTGCGTATCCACTCATCGGTGGTGTCGACCATTTTCTCCAAATCGAAATTGGTGAGCAGGTCGGGTGGGAGGTAGCCGTGAACGGCGGTGATGGCGGCGGTGGGTTTTGACATAGATGCGGTTGGATTCGAAAAGAAATGCGGGCAAATGTAACGAACGGCTTTAAAAACTCAACACGCGCGCAGTTCAATATCCGAGCGCAGCTCGGATGAACCTAAAGTGAAGCCCTGCGGGCTTCGAAGCCGTTGGTTTTAAATAGCAAACGCCATCAGCACTAATCACTATTTACAATTTCACCCTTTCACCCTTTCACCCTTTCACTCCCCCCTAGATTCCTACAATCCTATTTTCCTGCAATCCTTTTCCTTGGAATTGTGGAAAAATGAATTACTTTTGCCGTCCGTTTTGAAATTCGGTTGAAGTGAACAGATTAAAGGAATACCGCATTCCATACCTGGGGTTGAAGGCGGGAAGCCATCAATACGAGTTTCATTTAACGGACGAGTTCTTTGATCAGTTTGAGCTTTCAGAGATTCAAGGTGCAGACCTTCAAGTGGAAGTCGATCTTGAAAAGCAAAGCACGATGATTGTGATTCACACGCGACTGAGCGGTGGAGTGCGGTCTGAGTGCGACCATTGTGGCGACCCGCTCCCGCTAAATATCCAAACCAATCAACAATTGGTGGTGAAGTTTGGGAATGAAACAAGCGAGCAGGACGATGAAATTTTGATTTTGGGTCCGAATGAACACGAAATCGATTTGGCTCAGTACTTTTATGAGTATGCCCATTTGGCCTTACCGGCCCGAAAGGTGCATGACAATGAAGGTGATTGCAACCAGCAGGTATTGCAAGAACTAGCCAAATACAAAGTCGATCAAACAGCCAATACCCAGTGGGCAGCTCTGAAAAACTTGAATTACGAAGACCCCGAAGACAACGAATTTTTTGACGAAGAAGAATAACGATTTAATACCATACTAAAATGGCACATCCCAAACACAGGATCTCGCAGACCCGCCAGGCAAAGCGCAGAACGCACTACAAAATTGAAGCACCGAATGTGGCTACTTGCCCAACAACCGGCCAGCCTCACCTGATGCACCATGCTCATTGGTATGAGGGCAAGCTTTACTACAAGGGTAAAGTGTTGGCTGAAAAGGAGAGCGCAGATAACGCGTAATCCTCTTACAACGATTTTCAGAGCCGGCCGCCTTTCAGCGGGCCGGCTTTCTTGTTTATGCCCTGGGGTTTGGGGTTTGGGGGATGGTGAAAGGGTGAAATGGTGAAATGGTGAAGGGGTGAAATGGTGAAATAGTTTCATAGCGGAAGAGATCTTTTGAGTTATGTTAGCAATCGTTAGGAATCGGACGTGTGATTGTTGTCGAAATTGTGCTTATCCAAAAAATTGAACGGAATGAAATCATATCTTTTTTTGATGACTTGCCTCTTCTCATGGAACGCACTGTGGGCTCAATCCGATATTTCACCTGCTGTGGCGGCCGCATTGAAAAAAGGTGATGCAGCGGCACTCGCTGCGCACCTCATGCCCCAGGTGGAACTTACACTGCTTGGAAAGGATGGCTTGTTCGAAAAGTCGGAGGCACAACAAATGCTCGCAGAATTTTTCAAGGGCAATCCTCCGCAAGCTTTTAGCATTAAACACCAAGGCACTTCCAAATTGGATGACCAGTTTCGTATTGGTGAACTCACCACTTCGAAAGGAATGTATCGCGTTACCTTTTTCATGAAGAAGAACAATAACGCTCTTCAAATCAAACAACTCAAAATTGAACCGGCTTAATTGCAAGGTTTTTTATCAAGGCTCTATGAATGTTCTTTCCTCTGTTGGCGCCTTCGACGTCGACGATTTTATACGCCGTGCACTCATTGAAGATGTGGGTGATGGCGATCACACTACACTTTCAACTATACCTGCATCGGCCCGTGGGAAGGCTCGTTTACTCGTTAAACAAGAAGGGGTTTTGGCAGGTGTTGAAATTGCACGGAATGTCTTCGCTCAAGTCGATGGTTCGCTTACGTTTACCAGGCTGATGCAGGATGGTTCGGTTATCAAGACGGGTGATATTGCTTTCTATGTAGAAGGCCCTTCGCGAAGCATTACAATTGGCGAACGTCTTGCGCTGAATTTTATGCAACGTATGAGTGGTATTGCCACAAAAACCCAGCGCATACAATCGCTCATAGCCGATACCAAATGTAAATTGCTCGATACCCGAAAGACGACTCCAGGGTTTCGCTATTTTGAAAAGGAAGCCGTGCGCTTAGGCGGCGGTGTGAATCATCGCTTTGGTTTATACGATATGATTTTGGTGAAGGACAACCATGTTGATTTTGCCGGGGGCGTCACCCAGGCGCTATCGCAAGTAAAGTCTTATCTCGAGAATACCGGAAAGACATTACGCGTCGAAGTGGAAGCGCGCAACATGCATGAAGTGAAAGAAATTGTTGAATCAGGAATAGCTTTCCGTGTTCTGCTCGACAACATGACGCCAACACAAATCGCAGAGGCTGTTCATTGGATTGATGGCCGTGTGGAAACCGAAGCTTCCGGTGGAATTACTGAGGTGAATATCCGCGAATATGCTCTTGCCGGTGTCGACTACGTTTCGATGGGCGCCCTCACTCATCAGATACAATCGCTCGACCTGAGTTTAAAGGCGATGTAATGCTACCATTCGCTCTACTTTTGCCGCGATGACGGAAGAAAAAATAACCTGGAAATCGAAACTGCGCAATATGCCGGTGGTGGCCAAGTCGGTCCACTATCTCGACACCCTGCGACCACCGGGTTTTCAAGGCTTGTCATTGTGGTATGTGTCGTCGTTCTTTGCTGAGTCGATTGTGAAGGGTCAGCTCGCCACTAGGGCATCTGCCATTTCGTTTCGCATCTTTTTGGCTTTCTTTCCGGCTATCATCATACTGCTTACACTTATTCCCTACATACCGATAGACGATTTTCAGAAGTCGTTGTTCGATAGCATCCGCGGTTTTTTTCCGGGCGATACGTTCAGTCTTTTCGAGGATACTCTCGATGACCTCATCAATCAAAAGCACAGCGGCCTGCTTTCAATCGGTACAGTGTTGCTTTTATATTATGCTTCCAACAGTATCAATGCTATTTTGATTGGATTTAATCAGAGTTATCATTTTGAAGATAAAAGCCATCCGCTCGTGATGCGCATATCGAGTATCATCTTGATTTTCGTTCTCGGTTTTATTATGCTACTTGCGGTAGTTGTGTTGGTGTTCAGTGGTGTCATCTTCGAGTATTTACATCAGATCGGCATCATTGGCGATCGTGGATACATACCCATACTCAATGTTGCTAAGTGGGCAGTTTCTATTACGCTTGTTTATGCTATCATAAGCACACTCTACAATGTGGGTGTTCGAAAACGCATACGTCGCTGGACATTTTTCAACGTGGGTGCGACGCTGGCTACGCTGAGCTTTGTAGTTACATCGCTCGCTTTTGCTTACTTCGTCAACAACTTCGCTACCTATAACAAACTCTATGGTTCTCTCGGTACATTGATGGTGTTGCTAATTTGGCTCAACATAAACTGTGTCATCGTGCTTATTGGTTTCGATTTGAACGTGAGTATTCGCAAAGCCCGACGGAGTGTACCGAAGCCGAAGCCGATTATCAAGAACACGATTAGGGAATAATTTGGGGAGTGGGTACTGAGGACTGGGGACTGGGTACTGGGTACTGAGGACTGGGTACTGGGTACTGAGGACTGGGGACTGGGTACTGAGGACTGGGTACTGAGGACTGGGGACTGGGGACTGGGTACTGAGTACTGAGTACTGGATACTGAGTGCTCAATGCTGAGTAGCAATAGCCTCTTACCTTTTCCCAATCTCCAGTCCTCAGTCCTCAGCCCCCAGTCCCCACTCCCCAGTCCCTGGTCCTCAGAAATTATCCAAGTCCACCGGTCGCATCACACCAAACCACTTTAGTATGCGCTCTCCTATGCCGGGCACTTCTATGTGGAGTATGTAAACGCCACTGGCAATCGGAATATTCTGGTCGTTCTTCAAATCCCAATCAAGTGATGTGGAAGGGTCTCCTTTCTTGAACTGACGAATGCGCGTACCATTCAAATCATAAATGCTGACGGTACATACTTCCG
>Ga0315907_10004468_pt1 | contig 15720 bp, 11 predicted proteins | sample LakEriMetagenome_3_FD_203525 | JGI IMG/M metagenome (GOLD analysis project Ga0315907, IMG submission 203525) | Freshwater fungal communities from buoy surface, Lake Erie, Ohio, United States - Buoy 12 MA123 | ecosystem: Environmental > Aquatic > Freshwater > Lake > Lake biofilm | place: USA... | reverse complement strand
GCTCCAACGCCTCATTGAGAGTAATATGGTTAATCGATTGGTCTTTGTGCAGACTGGCAAATTGTGGTTTTTCGCCATCCGTTTGTTCATCACCGACCTGGATCATCGGCCCAAACCTGCCAATGCGGGCGATCACCTTTTTACCGGAGACGGGATGAACTCCCAACTCTCTTTCCCCTGTAGCTCGTTCCGAGTTTTCAAGAGTATCCTCCACATTCTTATGAAAAGGGTCATAGAACTTATGGATCATTTCCGTCCATTGGATCAGCCCTTTTGCGATCTCATCGAATTCCTGCTCAACTTTGGCAGTGAAATGGTAATCCATTATGCGTTCAAAATGCTCACTCAGGAAATCATTGACCACTATTCCGATATCTGTAGGAGAAAGTTTATTCTTTTCCTTACCTGTGGTCTCTTTCCGCACCTCCTCGGAGATTGAATCCTCCTTCAGCGTTTTTACAATGTACTTTCTTTCCTCTCCTTCACGCTCCACTTTTTCAGCATACCCTCTTTTTTGGATAGTCGAGATAGTCGGTGCGTAGGTAGATGGGCGTCCTATACCCAATTCTTCCAGCTTCTTCACGAGGCTCGCTTCTACATATCGGGACGGTGGTCTTGAAAAACGCTCCATCGCAACAACTCCCTCCGAACGAAGGCTGTCACCTTCCCTCACATCAGGAAGCAGACCTCCTTCTTCCGTTTCCTCATCCTCCTGGTCAACATCAGATTCCAGGTATACTTTCAGGAAACCATCGAATTTAATGACCTCTCCTTTCGAATTGAACACTTCACTTATGGATGGGGTGGCTATTTTGATCGTTGTTCTCTCAAGCTGAGCATGCGCCATTTGCGAGGCAATAGAACGTTTCCAGATCAGGTCATACAATCGTTCATCGTCTCTTTCACCCTGAATAGAATGTAGAGAAAAATCAGTAGGACGAATAGCTTCGTGTGCCTCCTGCGCTCCCGAACTTTTTGTGGTGTATTTCGTTGGCTTCGAATAATTCTCCCCGTAAGCTCTGATAATCTCATTTTTTGCACCATTGACAGCAGTATCTGACAGATTCACTGAATCCGTTCTCATGTAAGTGATCTTCCCTGCCTCATACAATCGCTGAGCAACTGACATCGTTCTTGAAACGGAGAACCCCAATTTCAAGCTAGCTTCCTGTTGCAATGTAGATGTCGTAAACGGCGCCGCAGGGGACTTTGTTGCAGGTTTTTGCTGAACCTCATCCACTTTAAATTCTGCACCCTTCAGTGACTCCAGTAATTCAGATGCCTCTTGTTCACTCGCTAATTGCCTCGAAAGCTCTGCCTTTAACTTCCCTTTTGAACAGGAGAACAATCCGTTCACTCTGAAAAAACTTTCTGTTTTATGATGATCGATCTCCCTTTCGCGTTCAACAATCAATCGAACGGCAACGGACTGCACCCGACCTGCAGATAAACTCGGTCGCACTTTTTTCCAGAGAACCGGAGACAACTCAAAACCTACGATACGGTCGAGTACCCTCCTCGCCTGTTGCGCATCCACGAGCTCTCTGTTGATCTGTCGTGGGTTATCGATTGCCTTGAGAATTGCCGGTTTCGTAATCTCATTGAACGTGATACGACGGGTATCTTTTTTCTCCAAACTCAGGGTCTCAAACAAATGCCAAGAAATAGCCTCTCCTTCACGGTCCTCATCGGTAGCGAGCCATACAGTCTCTGCCTCTTTTGCCAATTTCTTCAACTCTGCCACTATTTGTTTCTTATCGGCTGAAACCTCATACTGTGGCTTAAAATCATGTTCAATATCGATGGCTAATCCTTTTTTGGAAAGGTCACGCACATGCCCAAAGCTGGATTTTACAACGAAATCCTTTCCGAGATACCCTTCAATGGTCTTTGCCTTTGCAGGTGACTCGACGATAACCAGATTTTTAGCCATAGTTTCTGATAGTTGATTTTGTAAGAGCAAATATTCTGCGGTGCAAAAGTAAATTTATTTCAGATCAAAATTCCATTGAAAGTAATAACCCATACCTTATTATATTGTTTAACCATAGGTTAAAGAAATTTTCATCATTTCATTTTTTGGAATGGCCACTTTGAACCGCAGACTTTTATCCGAAATTATGCTTTTTTTAAAACTGCCATTTTGACATGCGACCGTTTTTGGTTACTTTTGAAGGCACAAATAGAATTTTGATCAAACAAATGGATCTCGGTAACAATAAGGTAATTGACGAAGGACGGCAAGGAGAAGCTTTACAAGCCGAAACAACACTCAAAGAGAACGGGAAAAAATTGTACGTTGAAAGCTATGGTTGTCAGATGAACTTTTCCGACAGTGAAGTGGTTGCATCGATCATGGCAAACGAAGGTTATTCCACAACCCGTAACATTGACGAAGCAGATGTGGTACTTATCAATACGTGTTCGATTCGTGAAAATGCCGAAACACGTGTAAGGAATAGACTGACTGAGTTCAAACACAAGAAGGAACAGAATCCTGAATTGGTCGTTGGAATTCTTGGTTGCATGGCTGAGCGATTGAAAAAGTCACTTCTTGAAGAAGAGAAACTTGTTGACCTTGTTGCCGGTCCAGACGCTTACCGCGACCTTCCCAATCTTGTTGAAGAGGTCGGGACAGGACAAAAGGCCGTGAATGTTTTACTTTCCAGGGACGAAACGTACGCGGACATATCCCCTGTTCGGTTGGATCAGGGAGGTGTTTCTGCTTTTGTAACGATCATGCGCGGATGCGACAACATGTGCTCTTTCTGCGTCGTTCCGTTTACCCGGGGTCGAGAGCGTTCAAGAGACCCTCAAACGATTGTGGAAGAATGCAAAGATCTGTTTTCCAAAGGTTATCGGGAGGTGACGCTTTTAGGTCAAAATGTGGACAGTTACCGATGGAACCTCACTTCTAAAGGAGAGATCAAAGATGCCATGAAGCCAACGACCAATTTTGCACAGCTTATGGAAATGGTGGCACTTGTTTCACCCGATCTTCGTGTGCGTTTTTCCACATCACATCCCAAAGATATGACGGACGATGTGCTGGAAGTCATGTCAAATTATGAAAACATCTGTTCGTATATTCACTTGCCTGTGCAATCCGGAAATACAGCAGTCCTGAGCAGAATGAACAGAGGTTATTCCCGGGAATGGTACATGGAACGGATCGATGCGATCAGAAGGATCGTTCCAGACTGTGCGATCTCAACAGATATCATTACCGGATTCTGTGGCGAAACAGAAGAGGAACATCAGGATACGCTTTCGTTAATGGACTATGTTGCGTACGACTATGCCTACATGTTCAAGTACTCTGAAAGACCAAAAACTCTGGCGGAAAGACGTTTTGAGGATGATATTCCGGATAACGTGAAAGGTGGCAGGCTTACCGAAGTGGTTGAAAAGCAGCAGGCACATTCCCTCAGAAGGAACCAGGAGCAGATCGGCAGGATCGACAAAGTGCTTGTGGAAGGTTTCTCAAAAAGATCAAAAGAACACATGTGCGGAAGGAACGGAAAGAATTCGATGATCGTTTTCCCAAAAGGTGATTTTGAAAAAGGTCACTATGTCATGGTGCGTATCGATGACTGCACCTCGGCAACACTTTTAGGAGAAGTTGTAGAGATCTGCCAACCGAACTAACTTATTAGAGCATGAACCTGCAACAAGTAAAACAGCGATTTGGGATCATCGGAAATTCTCCCCTGCTCAACCGGGCATTGGAGGTAGCCATTCAAGTTGCCCCAACAGATATTTCTGTACTTGTTACAGGAGAGAGCGGAACCGGAAAGGAGATCATTCCGCAGGTAATCCATCATCTGAGTTCTCGAAAACACGGTGAATACATCGCAGTGAACTGCGGTGCCATCCCCGAAGGCACAATCGATTCAGAACTTTTCGGACATGAAAAAGGATCGTTTACCGGGGCACAAGGCAGCCGGCAGGGATATTTTGAAGTTGCTGATGGAGGCACAATTTTTCTAGACGAAGTTGCAGAATTACCCATGCAAACTCAGGTTCGTTTATTGCGGGTGCTTGAAACGGGCGAGTTCATGCGCGTGGGCTCATCCAAGGTTCTTAAAACGAATGTTCGTGTCGTAGCGGCAACCAATGAAAACATGCAACGAGCAATTGCTTCGGGCAAGTTTCGTGAAGACCTATTCTACCGATTGAGTACTGTTCCGATATCGTTGCCGGCTTTGAGGCAACGTCGCGAAGACATCCATTTACTGTTCAGAAAATTCGCGAATGATTTTGCAGACAAATACAGAATGCCGGCAGTCAAACTTGATGATGACGCGGTAATTCTATTGACGAATTACAGTTGGCCAGGAAACATCCGTCAATTGAAGAACCTTGTTGAGCAGATCTCTGTAATCGAAACGGCGCGCGATCTGGATGTGCCAACACTTGCATCCTATCTACCGGCAGAAACTGAAAAAGTTCCTGCACTGCTCGGCGAGTCCTCAACTGAAAATTTCTCGGAGCGCGAATTGATGTATAAGTTCCTCTTCGACATGAAAAAGGACCTTTCAGATCTGAAAAAATTGGTTGTGGAGCTCCTGGGGCAAGGCGGGGACCTTTCACTGAACAATGATCAGGCAGCAGTTGTTAGCCGACTCTACCAGGAGGTTAACCCGTCTTTTGGTCACCCATTGATCCTTCCCTCGAAGCTTGATTCAGGTTCGAACGAGATGACCGATCTCCATGAAACAGAAGATTTTGAGAGTCATGAAGAAGTGGAGGAATCCCTATCACTTGAAGATCGCGAAAAAGAACTTATAAAAAAAGCGCTCGAAAAACACAGGGGTAAACGAAAATATGCCGCAGCGGAATTAGGTATTTCGGAACGTACGCTTTATCGCAAGATCAAGGAATATAACCTGATGGATTAATGAAATACCTAATCATCCTATTCCTTTTCGCTTCGTTGAGCTCATGCTGGCCAACCAGGGTATCTTTCATCGATGGAACCATGCCGGAAGAATGGAAAACATTTTCGGTAAAGACACTTGAAAATAATGCACCAAACACTCCGATCAGTTATGCCGCTCAACTTTCAGAAAAACTCAAAGACGGTATTCAGAACAATACACGATTGCTCTTAGATCCTGAGACCGGTAAAGGAGAGATCTATCTTGAAGGAGTTATTTCCAGTTATTCGGTCACTCCGGTAGCGATACAGGAGGGAGACAATTCGGCGAAGAACCGATTGACAGTATCCGTTCAATTCACTATTTTCGTCTCGGCACCTGAAGAAGACAAGATCATACTTACTAGTACGCGTTTTGTGGATTACGATTCAAATGTGGATCTGGCAACCCAAGAAAACAGCCTACTTGAAGAAGTCAGTACACAGATCGTTCAGGATGTTATTAATAAACTATTGTCGAACTGGTAATGCTGAATTTAGAGGAAATAGCGAAGAGGATTCACGACCCGTCATTGTGTTCGGTTGAGGAATCGGATGACTTGCGATCGCTGATCGATAAGTTTCCGTATGCTCAGATCTTCCCTATTCTCTATTTGAAAGCACTTGCTAACAATAACGATGTGCGGTTCGATGATGATCTGACGAAATATGCATACAGGATCTCCGACAGAACGGAACTTTACCGTCTGATCCATGGAAAAAGTGCGGCAGCACCGATGGAAACCTCATCTTCATTTATTGAGAGTCCTTCAGCAGAATTACAGGATAGTGAGGCAGTGATCGAACCAGAGAAAGAAGTTGAGACCACGATTGTTTCAATAATTCCATCAGATGATCTCTCTGAAGATCACAACATTGAAGAAATAAGCAACGAGGAAAATGACGTTGCCGCTGGTGAGCAAATAAAAACTATTGCGGAACAACACATCATACAAAATGATCCTCTTCGTCCGGACCCAATTGATGAAACAGAAGATGAAGAATCTGAAGATGTTTTCATTCCTTTGAACATTACCACGATTGACGGCAATGCAATTACCGAGCATATAGAAGAATCTGAACCTTCTGAAATTGAAGAAGAATTGATCGAGTCAGATTCGGAAGGCAGTCCGAGTAACGAACTTGAACAATTCGAAAAGGAAATTATTTCGGAAACGATCTCAAGTCATTACAATCTGGATCATCTGGTGGATCATGACAAGTTACCTCAAGTGAATACAGAGGATCTTGATGAACAAGACCAAGTCTTCACTCCCACTGTTCATGAAGAGGAAAACGGAGCAAAAAGCTTCTCATCCTGGTTGAGGTCCAATGTGAATGACAAGAAGCCATTGATTGATGAGGAGAAAGCACGAATAGATGCCATTCTGGATCAATTTATAAAGGATGAACCCAAAATAACCAGACCGTCGAAAGATGATCAGCAAGAAGAAAGACAGAAAAAAGAATTCTTCTCTCCGGTTAAAAAGGCTAAAGAAAGTCTGGACATGAATAGCATGCCTGTAAGCGAGACACTGGCCAGGATCTTTGCTCTTCAGGGCAACTACCCGAAAGCAATTTTTGCATATGAACAATTAATCTTGATAAATCCAGAAAAAAAGGTTTTCTTTGCATCCCAAATTGAAGAATTAAAGAAAAAGTTAAACACATAAACAATGAATATCTTATTTTCATCGATCATTATTATAGCCAGTATTCTCTTAATATTGGTTGTGTACATCCAGAACCCGAAAGGTGGAGGTCTTAGCTCAGATTTCGGTGCTGCACAGCAAATAGGGGGTGTCCAGAAAACCAACGACTTCATTGATAAGGCAACGTGGATATTGGCCGGATTGATCATGGTATTCAGTATTATCCTTACTATTCGTTCTAAAACACCTGAGCCAGTCGCTCCGGATCAGATGCAGCAGGGACAAACACAGCAGCAAGGTCAAGGACAGCAACAAGGTGGTCAGCAGCAGAATGGCCAGCAAGGTCAGAACGGGGGTACTCAGCAGCGATAACGCTTACTTTAAATATTCGAAATGTCAGTATGTCATACATGCTGACATTTTTTTTATCCTGCACCTCAGAAAAAAAGAAAAAATGTCGCACTCATGCTGATGGCATAATATTCGATCAAGGAGAGCAGCAACTAATTTTTAAAAACTAAAACAGATATGTCGACTAAGTTTAAACCTTTGGCAGATCGCGTTCTTATAGAACCGGCGCCGGCAGAACAAAAAACAGCAAGTGGTATCATCATTCCGGATACAGCGAAAGAAAAACCATTGAAGGGAACTGTTATCGCTGCAGGAAAGGGTAAAAAAGATGAGCCGATGACCGTGAAAGTCGGAGATGAAGTGCTTTACGGGCAATACTCGGGAACAGAGATCAAACTGGACGGAAAGAACTATTTGATCATGCGTGAATCCGATATCTACGGTATTTTTTAACTATTTCAAGGTTACATTTTAAAATAATTCAACAATGGCAAAAGACATTTATTTCGACGTCGAAGCAAGAGACAAACTAAAAAAAGGAGTTGACGCATTAGCTAATGCTGTCAAAGTAACACTGGGACCCAAAGGACGTAACGTCGTTATTGGTAAGAAATTCGGTGCACCTCAGATTACCAAGGACGGTGTTTCTGTGGCAAAAGAGATCGAACTGAAGGATCCTGTAGAGAACATGGGAGCTCAAATGGTGAAGGAAGTTGCTGCCAAAACAGCCGACATTGCGGGTGATGGAACAACGACGGCAACCGTACTTGCACAGGCGATCGTCACAGCAGGATTGAAGAACGTTGCTGCAGGAGCAAATCCAATGGACCTCAAGCGAGGCATTGACAAAGCAGTTGATGAAGTCGTAAAGAACCTTAAGAAACTTTCGAAGGAAGTTGGTAAGGATAATGATAAGATCAAGCAGATCGCTTCTATCTCAGCAAACAACGATGAAACGATCGGTTCACTCATCGCAGAAGCAATGAAAGTTGTTGGTAACGATGGTGTGATTACTGTAGAGGAGGCGAAAGGAACAGAAACAGAGGTGCGCACCGTTGAAGGTATGCAGTTCGACAGAGGGTATCTTTCACCATACTTTGTGACGAACACAGAGAAAATGATCACTGAAATGGAGAAACCGATGGTCCTGATCTACGATAAGAAGATCTCGAACATGAAGGAGCTACTTCCTATCCTTGAACCGGTTGTTCAGTCAGGTCGAGGATTACTGATCATTGCGGAAGATGTTGACGGTGAAGCCTTGGCAACACTTGTCGTGAACCGTTTGAGAGGATCATTGAAGATCGCAGCTGTAAAAGCTCCAGGATTCGGTGACAGAAGAAAGGCAATGCTGGAAGATATTGCTATCCTGACAGGAGGACAAGTGATCTCAGAAGAAAGAGGATTCACTCTTGAGAATGCGACGTTGGATATGTTGGGAACAGCTGAGAAGATCGAGATCGACAAAGACAACACAACTATCGTGAATGGTGCGGGTAAGAAAGCCGACATTCAGGGACGCGTGAATCAGATCAAGGCGCAGATCGAAGCGACTTCATCCGATTATGACCGTGAGAAGCTTCAGGAGCGTTTAGCGAAGCTTGCCGGGGGTGTTGCCGTACTTTACGTAGGTGCTCCAACGGAGGTTGAAATGAAAGAGAAGAAAGACCGTGTAGATGACGCATTGGCGGCAACAAGAGCAGCAGTGGAAGAAGGTATTGTACCGGGTGGTGGAGTTGCATTGATCAGAGCGATCGAGACACTTGACAAACTGAAGGGTGCGAACGAAGACGAGATGACCGGTATCCAGATCGTAAAGCGTGCAGCTGAAGAACCACTTCGTCAGATCATTGCCAATGCAGGTGGTGAAGGCGCTGTGATCGTTCAGAAAGTGCGTGAAGGAAAAGATGATTTCGGATACAACGCTCGCACAGAAACTTTCGAAAAACTGTACAAGGCTGGAGTTATTGATCCAACGAAAGTAACGCGCATCGCTGTTGAGAACGCTGCTTCGATCGCTGCAATGCTTCTGACAACAGAATGCGTGGTGGTTGACCAACCGGAAGAAAACGCTCCGGCGATGGGCGGAATGCCGGGTGGTATGCCGGGTATGATGTGATCTCGGCTCCGCTCGACCACCTGATTCGGGATTTAGAATTCGAGATCCTCAAGATCATAGAGGGCATAGCCCTCTTTCTCGTCCCTTGCTTCCCGAACACATTTCGGATAGTGAGAACGGCCATATATAAGACCCCTTCGGAAACGGAGGGGTTTCTTGTTTTACCTTTCGTTTCGTTCCTCATGGGGCAAGCTCTCCAGAGGGGGAAAACGTGATCTTCCCTCCTCGGGGAGGGAGTAAGGGAGGGGCTCTTAGCGAAAATCCAACATTGGGAATAAGTAATTATTAGACTCCGTCAAACCTGAAAAAGTCACTTAGCGAAGTATTAAAATACTGTAGCAAGGCATAAAGAGTAGAAACAGTGATATTGACTTTTCCTGTTTCGATGCGTGCGAGGTGAATACCGGTGTCATTATACACGTCCTCCTGAGTAAGTGAACGTTCCTCACGCAATTTCTTGAGCTGAACCACTATTTGTTGCAGTAGCTCCTGATCGCGTATTTGCCCCTTCCTCATTGAAGGCAAAATGACACATTCGTAAGCAAATTTATAATGACTTATTTGTCATTATCTTTTATTTAGTGTAAAATTGTGCTTGCGAAAAATTCTCTAACGACTGAACTATTATGAAAAAGTGCCTTATACTCACTGCTCTTACGCTCACTCTAAGCTCTGCCTTCTCGCAGGTGCCTAATTACGTTCCCACCTCCGGTCTCGTTGGATGGTGGCCATTTAACGGAAATGCGAATGATGCGAGTGGGAATGGATTTGATGGAACCGCAATCAACGGTGCACTACTCACTTCTGATAGATATGGTATCTCTAGTAGGGCTTACAGTTTTGATGGGGTAAATGATTTCATACAAGCCAATATTTCACAACTTAACAAAGCATCAATTTCGCTATTTTACTTTTCTGAATACCCGATTAGTGATTATCCAAACCTTTTCAGATTCGGTAATATTGAGTTTTTGGCAATGGCAGGGATACACCCAGCCTATTTGACGAACAACAATGTTGGTCACTTGGGTGGCTATCCGGACGGTTTGAACTCTCTACCATTTATTCCGAGTTTTCAGAATTGGCATCATGTGGTAATGATTCATGACAATGACTTAGGCTTACATCAGATATGGATAAATGGAACATTGATAAATCAAGGCCCAACATCGACGTACCTTCAACCCTCATCGACGGCGATATACATCGGTAATACTCCCTCAGGTACGAGTGCAGACGGTACTGCAGGTTTCAAAGGTAAAATCGATGACATAGGAGTTTGGAATCGCGCTCTCACGCAATGTGAAATCACCGATTTGTACAATGCCAGCCTGCATGTGCTGAACGTCTCCGCCGGCGCCGACCAAACCGTTTGTTCAGGTACGGCGGTTACGCTTGCCGGCTCCGGAGCAAGCAGTTACAGCTGGGATAACGGTGTAACAAACAACACCCCTTTCACCCCAACAGCGAGTACAACCTACACGGTTACAGGAACAGATGCAAATACCTGTACAGCCACGGATCAGGTAGTATTGCAGGTAACGGAGTTGCCGACAGTAACCGAAAGCATCAATGATATCTGCCCGGGAGCGCCAGTTACTCTTACTGCAAGTTCACCGCTGAGTAACAAAACGCCTTGCGTTTCTGAAGACCTGCCTTTGAGTTTACAATCCGGCCTGGTGGGTTATTGGCCGTTCTGCGGCAATGCGAACGATGAGAGTGGGAATGGGAACAACGGTGCGGTGAATGGTGCCACACTCACCACCGATCGTTTTGGGAATGCGGATAATGCGTATAGTTTTGATGGGGATGATTGGATCAGTTTGGGTGATCCGGATGAGTTAGAGCTTTCCCAGGATTTCACTATTTCTTGTTGGTTCAATTCTGCAACTAACGGGACATTCAATACCTTTTTAAGTAAAGCGAGCTGCAATGAACCCAACATTCAGGGGTATGTTTTAGGGTTACAAGATTTTCCAACTTCAGGAGCTAATCCTAAAGTACATTTTCAATCCTACCCTTACATGAGTGATGCAACACCATTATTACCTGGTTCAAATGGAATTGTTTCACCAAACTCTTGGAAAAATTTTTCAGTAGTTTACAATAAAACATTACAAATTCTCAAATATTATGTGGATGGAAACGAAATATTTAGCATCAATGTTTCCTTAACCATTTCTAATACTACCTTGCAAGCCTTTATTGGACGACACATTAATCAGAATGGAGGAGGTTGTGGAAGCGGGTATTTCAATGGAAAAATTGATGACATAAGTATTTGGAACCGAATTTTGTCAGCAGCAGAGATCTCGGCCAATTTTAACATAGGCAACCCGAGCTATTCATGGTCGACCGGAGAAACGACATCCAATATTGCTGTAAACCCAAGTGCAACTGCAAGCTATTCATGTGATGTAACCGTAAATGGCCAAACCTGTTCGGATGAGGTGACGATCAACGTGATCCCAAATTCATCATCCACGATTTCACCAACCGTTTGTGACACCTACACTGCACCGGATGGCGCAGTTTACACAAGCAGTGGAACCCATACGGCGATCATTCCAAATGCCGCAGGTTGCGACAGCACGATAACGATCAATTTGACGGTAAACAATTCGACCAGCTCGACGATCTCCCCAACCGTTTGTAACACGTATACCGCACCGGATGGCACAGTGTACACAAGCAGCGGCACCCATACGGCGATCATTCCAAATGCCGCAGGTTGCGACAGTACGATTACGATCAATTTGACAGTAAACAATTCGACCAGTTCGACGATCTCCCCAACCGTTTGTGACACCTACACTGCACCGGATGGAGCAGTTTACACCACCAGCGGAACCCATACGGCTGTCATTCCAAATGCTGCGGGTTGCGACAGTACGATCACGATCAATTTGACTGTGAACAATTCGACTAGCTCGACGATCTCGTCAACCGTGTGTGATACCTACACCGCACCCGATGGCACCGTTTATACTACAAGCGGAACGCATACGGCTGTTATCCCTAACGCTATAGGCTGCGACAGTACGATCACGATCAACCTGACGGTAAATGACAGCCCCACTTTGAATGCGGGAAGTGACCAACTTGTCTGCGAAGGCACAGAAGTGACATTGACGGCATCGGGAGCTGCCACTTATTCATGGACGAATGGGATCGTGAATGGAACACCTTTCACACCGGCTGTCGGTACATTAAACTACAACGTCACCGGAACCGATGCAAACGGCTGTCAGGGATCAGATAACGTGTTGGTTACAGTAACTACCTCACCTATTCTGACATTAACATCCTCTTCTCCGGAATGTCCGGGCGAGGCAACCGGCACGGCTGAGGCAGTAGCAACTGGTGGAACGATTCCTTATACTTTCTTGTGGAATAACGGCAGTGTCAGTCCACTGAATAATGAGATACCAGCTGGTACTTACAGTGTTATATTAACCGATAATGCGGGCTGTTCAGAAAGCGGAATAGTCGTCGTTACAGATGCCACTGAACCATGTTTCTTTATCCCGGGTGGGCTTTCACCAAACGCGGACGGAAACAATGATAGCTGGGCAGTAAGCGGTCTGTCTGCCTATCCGGATGCAAAGGTCATGGTTTACAACCGATGGGGGCAGCTCCTCTACGATGCAGGACCGGATGGTGCTCCATGGGATGGCACCTATCTCAGCGAAGAACTCCCAACTGCCGACTACTACTATATCATCGATTTGGGCAACGGTGAAACATTTAACGGAGTAATCACACTTAAACGATAAGCCATGAAACGAACAACACACTTTGTATCGATCCTTTCTTTCTGTGCAGTGGCCTCTTTTGCATGGACGCAGCAGTTACCGATCTACAGCCAGTTCTACTGGAACGATTACGTGATCAACCCAGCCACTACAGGCATGAATGAAAAGCCTGTCATTCAAGCGGGAGTCCGAAACCAGTGGACAGGATTTCAGGGAGCACCGGCAACGTATACACTCGGTGGTCATGGATTACTACCAAAACAAAACATGGGACTTGGCGGAATGATCTTTATTGACGATACGGGGGGAGCCATCTCACAAACGGGGATCATGCTGAACTATTCCTACCGTCTGAAACTCAATGAATCCAATCACCTTTCCTTTGGTCTAAGCGGTTCACTGAACCAATACATCTATGATGGATCCGATATCCAGGTGCAACAAGCCGATGCTGCACTTTCTACTAATGCAAAGCAATTATCGCCGGACATTAATTTCGGTTTACTCTACATGTTCGATAATCGTGTTCGTGTAGGATTGAGTATGAACCAGCTTTTGGAAAGCCGATTAAAGAACCTTAACAATTATGACCCTCTGAATATTGCAGACAACCGATTGGTGCGTCATTATCATCTAACGGCTTCCTACAAAGCGATGGTAAGTGAAAAGATCGATATTGAACCGTACACGCTTGTCAGAGCAACATTCATTAACCCTATCCAGTTCGAGCTGGGAGCGCGCGGTGTGTTTTCCGATAAGTACTTCGCGGGACTTGGCTATCGTTATCAGGATGCTTTTATGATCCAGCTTGGAATGAATGTAAAGCAGTTTGCATTCGGATACAGCTACGATATCACGACCTCCAAATTACGCAACTATTCATCCGGAACACATGAGCTGATGCTCGGTTTCAGGTTTATGAAGTGATATTTCTTCTTGTTTTACCTCCCCCTTGGTCCCTCTCGTTTCGTTCCTCACGGGACAAGCTCTCCAGAGTGGGAAATAAAAAAGGGATACATTTCTGCATCCCTTTTCGTATCGCTTCGATATTCTTAATATCTGTAGTGCTCTGCCTTAAACGGTCCTTCTACGTTCACGCCGATGTAATCGGCCTGGTCCTGACGAAGAGTTTCCAATTCAACACCAATCTTAGCAAGGTGCAAACGCGCTACCTTCTCATCCAGGTGCTTCGGAAGCATGTACACATCGTTGTCATAGTTTGCACTGTTTGCCCACAATTCCAACTGAGCCAATGTTTGGTTCGTGAAAGAGTTCGACATTACGAATGATGGATGTCCTGTAGCACATCCAAGGTTTACCAAACGTCCTTCTGCAAGGATAATGATCTCGTTACCCTTCACGTTGTATATATCTACCTGCGGCTTCACTGTATACTTTGTAGAACCGTAGTTTGAGTTCAACCAAGACATGTCGATCTCATTATCGAAGTGTCCGATGTTACAAACGATCGCCTTATCCTTCATATTCTCGAAATGACGACCAACAACGATGTCTTTGTTCCCTGTCGTTGTAACGATGATATCACCAAGGTGAACAACAGAATCAAGACGCTTCACTTCGAATCCGTCCATTGCTGCCTGAAGTGCACAGATCGGATCGATCTCCGTAACGATCACACGCGCTCCTGCTCCACGAAGAGAAGCAGCGGATCCTTTACCTACATCCCCATAACCACAAACAACAGCCACTTTACCTGCCATCATCACATCCGTTGCACGGCGAATAGAATCCACCAACGATTCCTTACATCCGTACTTGTTATCGAACTTTGATTTCGTAACTGAATCGTTCACGTTGATCGCCGGCATAACCAAAGTACCGTTCTTCTTGCGCTCATACAAGCGGTGAACTCCGGTAGTTGTTTCTTCCGAAAGGCCTTTGATATCGGCTGTCAATTCAGGGTAGCGGTCAAATACCATGTTTGTAAGGTCTCCACCATCGTCAAGGATCATGTTCAATGGCTTACCATCTTTAAACGCAAACAATGTCTGCTCGATACACCAATCGAACTCTTCCTCGTTCATTCCTTTCCACGCGTAAACAGGAATTCCTGCAGCAGCGATCGCAGCAGCAGCGTGATCCTGCGTTGAGAAGATATTACACGATGACCAGGTAACCTCAGCACCCAGATCAACCAATGTTTCGATCAAAACTGCAGTCTGGATCGTCATGTGCAAACATCCTGCGATGCGTGCCCCTGCTAAAGGTTTCTTCCCTGCAAATTCATCACGCAATGCCATTAGACCGGGCATTTCAGCCTCAGCCAGTTTAATTTCTTTACGGCCCCATTCAGCAAGGCTGATGTCCTTTACTTTGTAAGCTAATCTTTCTGTTGTATTACTCATATGTTCTATTGATTCCAAATAAATGTGTGCAAAATTACGAAACTCCTTCGTGAATTAAAAATTTGATCATTCCAAGATTGAAATTCTCAATTTTTTAACTCTTTACAATCGCTCTTTGATCATATCGACAATACAGTCAATGAAACGAGGATGGTCGTTCGAGCTAGGTACTAATTGGACTTTTTTTCCGCCATGTTCCTCAAAGATCTCCTGGTATTCCTCTCCGATCTCAATAATTGTTTCCAGACAGTCCGCTACAAAAGCCGGACTGAATACCAGCAACTTCTTCGCCCCTTTTCTTCCCCACTCCTCGACTACTTTGTCTGAAAACGGTGTCAGCCATTTCTTGTCGAGGCGCGACTGAAAACAAACGGTATAGTTGTCCTCACTGATCCCAAGTTTCTGAGCAATCAGCCGGGTTGTGGCAAAACTGGTTGCTTTGTAACAGAACTTGTTCTTTTCATTGATCTCCGTTTCACATGGCTGATCCGCGCAAAGATCTGTCTCTTCGTATACTTTATCTACTTGTCTTTCCGGTAATCCGTGGTAGGAGAAAAGG
>Ga0315907_10004467_pt1 | contig 15723 bp, 20 predicted proteins | sample LakEriMetagenome_3_FD_203525 | JGI IMG/M metagenome (GOLD analysis project Ga0315907, IMG submission 203525) | Freshwater fungal communities from buoy surface, Lake Erie, Ohio, United States - Buoy 12 MA123 | ecosystem: Environmental > Aquatic > Freshwater > Lake > Lake biofilm | place: USA... | reverse complement strand
TAGGACGCAGCATGTATGTACATACATGCTGCGTCCTAATTAACCCACCCATCACATATATTACGTCCTCGCCGCTGTGTTTGCTTCATAAATTTCGTCCTAAAAATCTTTACTTCAGGAATGAGGACATATTTATTATTACGTCCTCGCCGCTGTGTTTGCTTCGTGTTTTTGCGTCCTATTTAAAATTCGGTTCGTGAGTGAGGCGCCCAAGGGGGGGCCCTTGCAAAATCCCTTAACTTAATTGCTTTTTTTATTTATGATGCTAATTACTTCATAAAATTTCTTAATAATTATTTTGCTTCATCTTAAAATGGCTTAAAGAATTGTGACTTATATATATTATATAGATATTATAAACATATTGTTTAAATATCAAAGTATATCATTAATATGAATTTTTTAGCTCTAAATGATGATGTAAAATTTATTATTGCTAGTCATTTAGCTTCAGATTTAAAAATTAGATCATTGTTATCAAAAAATCACGGCATTCAAAAAAAATTATTTAATGAAGTGGTTTATAATGATGATCTAAATAATTATATAAATTTGAAGTATAATGCTAAGGAAAATGATAATTTTAAAAATGGTAAAATATTCAAAATATATCAAGACTTACCAAATACTAAAGATGTCGTATATATTGGTAGTACTTGTGATACTTTAAAAAAATGTATGACAAATTTTAATATTAAATCAAATTCAAAAGTTAATTACTTACGTGATAAATTTTACATGATGATTCATAGTAGTTATATTAATTGTAAAATTGAATTAATTGAAAATTTCCCATGTGACAATAATGAAGAATTACAAAAAAGAAAAAATGAAATATATGATAAATTAAAAAATAAAAAATAAAAACAAATATATTAAATATATATATTTGTTTTAAAAAAAATATAAATTTCTTTAAGTATAAATTTCTTTAAGTATAAAAAAATGGCTTAAAGAATTGTGACTTATATATATTATATAGATATTATAAACATATTGTTTTAATATTAACATCATGCCTTACAAAATTTCTAAGTGCAAGCCTGTTCATGTAATTTGCAAATGTGGTGATGTTGTTAAGCATAGTGATATGTCTAAGCATTTATTAACTGCTGAACATGCTCGCGAAATGGTTGGCCGTGAAAATATTGAAATCGCTGATCATTACCAATATTAATTTAATAATTAATTCATAAAAAATTTTAAAAAAAAATCAGATTTTTTCTTTATATATAAAATATATATAAGTATATTATATATATATAATGCCAAATGCATGGGTGACACATGTAAAAAAATTTGCAGCAAATAATAATGTTTCTTATTCTTGTGCAATATCTATGCCAGAATGTAAACAAAGTTATAAAAAAGAACCTACAAAAGTATCAAAAATAAAAGAAAAAGAAGAACCTAAACTAGAAACAAAACCATATACTAAATATGACAAACCTATAGGACCAGTCAAACCAAAAGAAACAAAACCATATACTAAATATGACAAACCTATAGGACCAGTCAAACCAAAAGAAACAAAACCATATACTAAATATGACAAACCTATAGGACCAGTAAAACCAAAAGAAACAAAACCATATACTAAATATGACAAACCTATAGGACCAGTAAAACCAAAAGAAACAAAACCATATACTAAATATGACAAACCTATAGGACCAATTAAACCTGTCAATATTGAAAATATTAAAAAAAATGAAGAAATAATTAATGATATTGAAACAACTCTTATTTCAAAATCTACTAGAAATAAAAGAGCGTTTCAAAAAAAATATGGTAATAGTGAATTATTAAAAAATTTATTTGAAGGTCAAGCATATAATGATTTTTTCCCTACATCTCAAAAATGTTTAGAACATTTTAATGATTATTTAAGTTATATTGGAAAAGAAGAAAATATTTTAGAACCATCTGCGGGTATTGGCTCTATAGTCCATTATTTACAAAAGAAAGGTTATAAAAATATAGAAGCTAATGATTTTGACAAAACAATGACAGATTATATAAAAAAAAATTATAATAATGTAAAAGTAACTAATGAAGATTTTATAAAAAAAAATTATGATAATAATGATTTTTCTCTTATATTTTGCAATCCTCCTTTTACTTTCGGAACTAATAAAACTTTTTATATTGATTTTTTATTTAAATGTTTTGATATTTTAACAAAAAGTAAAATTAAGTATGAAAAAAATATATTTTTTATTTGTCCTCAATTAACTAAAAATGATAAAGAAGGAGATGTTATTTTTAAAAGTGATTTATTAAATACACTATCCAAAGTTAAAAAAAATAGTTTATTTAAACAATATAATTTAAATGACGATGAAGATTATGAAGACTTTATGCCTAATCAAATATTAAACATTGGTAGTTGTCAAGATTTCCCAGGTACTAAAATTAAAGCCTCTTTATATCATATTATTAAGTTTTAAAAAAATAAATATATGTATATAATATATATATATAATGCCAAATGCATGGGTGACACACGTAAAGCAATATGCCGCAGCTAATAACACTTCTTATGGCTGTGCAATGTCCGATAGTAATTGCAAAGCCGCTTACAAAAGTAAAAAAGAACCAACAAAAGAATCAAAAGAAACAAAAGAAATAAAAGATACAAAAGTATATACAATGTACAAAAAACCTATTGGTCCAGTGAAACCAGTAACACCGCCAGTAGCACCAGCACCAAAAAAAGCACTAGATAAATCTACTATTAAAAAAATGCTTGAAAAATCAATGAATGAAATGAAAGATTACAAAGAATCGAAGATTAGAATACCTAAAAAATAAACAATTTAAAGAATAAAATATATTAATATATATAATATATATATTATATTTTATATCTAAGATATATATATATAGAATGGTTTGTAAAAAAGATATTTCTCTAATGTCAGCTGACGAGCTTAGCGCGTACGTCGAGAAAGTACGGGCCAAACGTAGGGAACGAGCTAAACATTATTATGATAATGTTATTAAAAACGATCCTGAAAAATATGAAATTTTTCTTAACAAGTGTAAAAAAAATAATGTAACGTACTATAATAAAAAAAACAATATTGTATAATTATATTTCTAAAATATATATATAGAATTTAAAAATTAATTTATAAAAATTAATTTTTAAAAAATGACTTAAAAAAATATTATCTAACTTATATATTATACATATATAAATAATCATGAATGAAATTGTTCTAAAAGAAAAATTTGATGTGGAAATGATGAAGAAGTTAATATACAGTAACAAAATTGACAAAAAAGATCAAATTTATTTAATCAATAAATTGAAAAAATACCCTGATGGAATATTTGAGGTAAAATATAAAAATGATACTTTTGGTAGATTAAAAACATCTACAAATAATAAGCATTTTGTGCCTCATTATATGATTGGTACTCGTAAAATTATTAGATCTATATTAGCTCATAAATATTATCATGATTTAGATATCAAAAATTGTCATCCAGTTTTGATATATCAAATTGCTAAAAAAAATAATATATTATTAACAGAATTAAAAAAATATATTGATGATAGAGAAACAATATTATCAAATATTTCAGAATCATGGAAAATATCGAAAACAAATGTTAAAACATTAATAATACGTATTTTACATGGTGGTTCTATTGAATTATTTTGTGAAGAAAATAATATAATTTATAACAACATTCCTGAATTTTTAATAAATTTAAAATCAGAAACTAAAAAAATAAGAGATGTCATTATTAATGATGAAAATAATAAATCATTAATTGAATGGGCAGAAAAGAAAAAAGATATTTCTGTATTTGCTCATTATGTACAAACAGAAGAAAAAAAATGTTTATTATCGATGTATAATTTCATGTTAAAAAATAATATTATTGTAGGTGCTTTAATTCATGACGGATTAATGATAGAAAAAAGTGACAAAATTATTAATAATGATTTTTTAAACATTTGTAGTCGATATATACTAGGGGAAACTGGTTATAATGTTGAAATAATGGAGAAGCCGATGATTATTGATGATAAATTAATTGAAGGAGATGAGGAAAGTTACGATTATAAAAAATTAGAATTTGAAACAAATCATTTAAAAATTTTATATCCTGCGATATATGTAAAAGAAAACAATAATTTATTTTTTATGACTACAAAACAATTAAATGAAACATATTCACATTTAAATTATAAAGATTATAAAGCAGATGGTGAAGAAGTAAAAAAGAATTTTGTTAGTACATGGATCAAAGATGAAAATATTAGAAAATACGATTCTATTGATTTTTTACCTCCACCTTTAACAGTAGCTGAAAATATATATAATCAGTGGTCCGGTTTTGCTGCTGAAAAAATAAATATATTAGATGACTATAATTATGAAAACGAAACAAATGAAATATTAGAAGTGTTTAAAGTTTTATGCGGTGATAATGAAACCAATTGGTTATATTTTGAAAAATGGATTGCTCAAATGATTCAACAACCTGGTAATATTATTGGTATATCTGTTTTATTAAAAAGTATTGAAGGATGCGGAAAAGGTTTCATTTGTGAAGTAATCAAAAAAATTATTGGTGATGAATATTTTTACCAATCAGGAAACGCAGAAACAGATGTATTTAATCGTTTTAGTACTGCTTTGAGATTTAGAATTTTTATTAATATTAATGAATGTAAAGCCAAAACTAATTACGATTATAATGACCTTATTAAACATATTATAACTGCTCCTAGTATCACATATGAAGAGAAAGGAAAACAAAGTATAGTCATTAGAAATTGCGCACGTTTATTATTTACTACTAATAATGACTTCGCTATGCCAATTACAGAAGACGAACGGCGTTTTGTAATATTTGAATGTAGTACAAAATATAAAGGCGATGCTGAGAAATGGAACAAACTATTTAGATATATTGAAAATCCTAAAATTATTAAACAATTATATTTACATTTTATGAACGTTAATATTGATAATGTAAATTGGATCAATGATAGGCCTAAAACAGAAGCTTATACAGAATTAATAACATATAATATACCAAAAGAATTAAAATTTATTACAGATTTGGCAATAAACGGATATAAAAATAAAGAAGAAAAAATAGAAATGCCTATGAGTCATATGTATAAAAAATTTCGTGAATATCTTGACAAAACAGGATGTACAGAATATTCAACAAATTCAATGAAACTTGGCATACAAATGAATAAATATAAACAATTATATGAAAAACATAAATTACACGGAATAATGATTTATAAATTCGAATGTAAAAAAATATTAGATTATGCTGTTTCAAAACATGTAATATCAGAAGATGAAGTACCTGATTTTGGCGCTACATATACTTTTTATGACGATGATGTAGAAACCAATTTATTAGATGAATAATTTTATTTTATTTTATTTTATTTTATATATATTTAAACAAATATATATAAATGTTGTTTTTTGAATAAGGGAAGGCTGAGAGACTCCGGGAGACTCAATTGGATGAGGGAGGCATAGGAGGATGGAGACTTGTTTTTAACTCAAAATATATAATATATAAATAATATCTAATACTTTTTATTTTTATATTATAACTTACATATATGTCTCTCAACTCTCTCTACTCTCCCCTTATTCAATTTATTTTATATTAACTCTCCTATGTCTCCCTTATTATAATATATTTAATGTTCTAATAGTAATAATATATATAATAATAATATAATAAATTGAATAAGGAGAACCGGGGGAGAGTTGAGTGGAGGGTTGCGTGGAGAGTTATAAGGTTCTTTAATTGCAAAAATTTTTTTAATAAAAAAAGCATAATTAGGGTGATAACATATACCGGTACTTTAAAAACAATAAATTTAATCAAAATATATATAAAAAAAATACTTTAAAAACCAAAAAAAAACATTTAAAGAAAAAAAAATATATATCTATATTATATATATCATGTCCTCAAAAGAATCAAAAGCCGCAGCCGCAAAAGAAAAATACAATAATAATAAAGAAGCAGAACAACGTAGAAAATTTATTTATAGAATTAAACAAGGTAATGTACCAAATTTAACATCTATGTCTAAATACGGATTAACTTTAGAAACTATTAATGATTTACGTAAAGAAGTCAAATTAAAACCATTAAATAATACTGATATTAGAGGTCAATTAAAAAAAAAGATGGAAATGATGATAACAAATGAAGAAGATGTAATAAAAAGTGTAATACCCAATGTACATATGTTTAATAAAAAAGAAGAACAAGAAGAAGTAAAACATATGAATGAAGATACAAAAATAACATTAGATATATATATAGAATGTTTATCTCATAAAGTGGGTAAATCATCGATTAATCTATATAAAAGACTTTTAACCATATTGCTAAAAACATTAAAATATAAAGATGGAGATTCTATTGTTGATTATTTACAAAATTACAAACGTGTTCAATCTACAATCGAAAATTTAAGACAAACAACAGGAAAAAATGTAGGTGAATTATATTCATTAGGAACTAAAAAATTAATATATCAAGCAATATCAACGGGTTTATGGAAAGATACTTGTCCAATATTTGAAAAACAGATGGGTAAAGAAGCAAAGAAATTTTATAATTTTCAAACAGAAAAATATAATAATGAAGATAAATCAAATCGAAGAAAAAAAACAGAAACAACTAAATATAAAGATTGGAATGATATTGTTAATATAGCAAACAATTATATTAATGATACAAAATCAAATTTAGAAGATAAAGCATTTGTACAAGTGTATGTATTATTAGGGGGTGTGCCTCGTACTGGTACATTTTTAAAATTACATGTAGTTAAAAATAAAGATGAAGCAAATGATAAAAATAAAAATTATTATATTAGTAATAAAAAAGAAAAGATATTATTGAGTAATAATCATAAAACAGGAGTAAATGATAAAAAGAAAGGACAAGTATTAGAAATAAATTTAAAAAAACAAAAAGATCAATCTATTTATAAAAATTTAGATAAATTAGCTAAAACACAAGATATAATATTTAATAAACAACAAACTGACACATCTAAAATGATCAAATATATTTTTGGAGTTACAAATACAGAAATGCGTCATTCTAACGAAACATATAATAATAATACGGGAGACATTGATGTTATAACAACAGGCTATAAAATAAATGCGCATTCAAGTGCTACGGCACATGATTTCTACACAGAAAAAAACACAACCGTTAAAAAAAAGAAAAAGTAATAATTTAATGAGTTTCTTGTTTCTTAGTTTCTTTGTTTCTTATTTCTTGGTTTCTTAGTTTCTTTTTTATAAATAACCTTTTTCTTTTAAATCTTTTCTTATTTTTTTATAAGCTTGTTCATAGCTTTTCTCAGACCATAAGAACCAGTAGCTCCAATACGCACTTGAATTAGGATCTCCCCAATCCTCCCGGGGTGTTCGATGACGTGATATATATGCTAATTTTCTTTTCTCATCTAAATGTCCTTCTGTATAATGCTGAAATGGATGCATTCCAAAATATACTTTTTTATTATCATTAGTAATTATATAAAATTTCTTTGTAGGTCTATCTATTGATTTATAAGGATAATATTTTTTTCTTTCTTCCATTATATATATTATTATAGATTTTTTTTATAATATATATTATATATGTTATCAGAAGATCAAATAAAGTTATTACAAGGTTATAGAGACAAAAGTTATATTACATCTATTTTATGTCAGCAATCAGAAGAACATTTTAGTTTTTTAAAATCAATGGTAAATATTCCTTTAATTCTCACATCATCAGTAATGACAATATTAAATTCATTAAATGAAACAGATAGTAAAGATTTAAAATATTGTAATATTGTTTTAAATGCTTCTACAGCAATGATTCTAAGTTTAATAGGAAATTTTAAATTAACAGAACAAGCCACAAACTTTAAACAAATTCAAGTAAAAATGAATAAACTTTGTCATCAAATAGAAGATAAATTAACAATTGATTTAGAAAACACAACAATAGAAAATTTAAGAACTTTTATTAATGAATATGATGCAATAACAGAACAAATTGATTTTACTTATCCTGAATTTATTAAAAATCGAGTTAAGAAAACTTTTTATAATAAAAAAGTTCTACCTAATGCATTAAATTGCGATATTAGTTTTATACAATCAAATCAAAATAATAATAATATTGTATAATAATATATATAAATGAGTATTTTAAAAATAGAAATTTTAGAAAATGAACTTGAAAAAAATGAAGCAAAAATAGATCTTTTACAATATGAGTGTGATCAACTTTGGGATGAAATAGCTGAAACACAAAAAAAATTGACAAATATAACTGATATTAAATTCAATTTAAAAAAAATTAATGAAAAAATTAATAACAAAATTATAAAACTAAAACAAAATAATAATAATATTGTTTAATAATATATGAATAATAATAGATCAGAATATAATAGAAATTACTATATTAAAAATCGTGAAAAAATTATACAAAAACATTTAGAATATTATCATGAAAACAAAGAAATGATTAACCAAAGAAACAAAGAATATTATGTTAATTACTATCAACAGAATAAACAAAAAATATTAACACGAGTACAAAACAATTATTATAGTAAAATTCACGCTGTAAAAGTTTATAAAGAAGTAATACCTAAAAAAAATAATATTATACAAAATAATATTATTATTAGATTAATGGATTAAAAATAATTAATAACCCATTTGTTTAAGGCTTGAACCGAATTTCTCACCAGTAGATCCTACTTGATCAGCTACATTTTCTACTCTTTCAGTTACTCCAAGAGCTTTATTATAAAGTGGGTTATTTTGTAGTTTATTGCCTGTAGCACTATTGAGAGCAGTACCAATTTGTCGTACTTGCCGGGCACCTTGTCCAATAGCTCGACTAAATTTCGCAGCTTCACCAATTCCACGAACTACACGAGGTGCTGCTTTTGCTGCCATGCCTACTAGTTTCCCTAAAAATTGCATTTATATATATATATTATCAAAGATAAAAAATTTATTCGTTAATTAAATTATTTTCTGCTGGTAACTTTGGGAATATTTGTAATCCTAACATCATAAACATTTGTTTAATATAATCTAAAATACTTTCTAAAATTGATTCTGTTTTATTATATGTTTTATGTTTGACAAATTGTAAAACTAATAGATAATCTGTCATTTTTGGAATAATTTCACCATCTTGATTTTTTACTTTTAAATTAAAATTTATTATATCTTTTTTTGGTTTCAATTTATATTGAAAACTATCTCCACTATCTTCATTAGCATATTGTAGTAATGAATATGGCGGTACATCTATAGGCTGACAAAATATAATGTCACTGGGTACATATGATTTAGTACTAAAATTGTCAATAGTACTTGTTTCTAGACTTGCATCGCCATTAATTGATATAGTAATTGCTTCATCGCCAATAACATTAATAGGTTGTTCTGAATATACATTAACTAATACAGGTAACTCAATTAATGTATTTCTTTTACTTCGTGGAAATCCTAAAAAATCTTCATTGTTAATAATATTCAAATATAATTTAAATTTATTATTTGTAACAATAGACGTACGCATAAACGCATACACATTTTTAGGTTTATCATAATTAACATTTACATGAGTTTTCATTAATTTATTTAGTTCATTCTTGATGTCATATACATCGGGATTACCTTCGGCTAATCTATAATTTATTGTTTCATATATATTATCTTCAAAATCATAATATATTAATTGAAATTGATCGTTAAAGTTTGTTTGACAATTATACCAACTATTAAAACAAGAAAAATAATTAACATTAAGGTTCCAGAACTCATTTTTGTCATGTAATTTCAATAAAGTATCAGGAATTGAAACATTAAAATCCGATACTGATTCGTTTATTGCTCTATTTTTAGAATTTATAAATACACATATTTTATCAAGTGACATATTATATTATTATTAAAGATTTTTATTTAGGAATACGACCATTATTAGTATTATAATGTGATTTAAAATTTACTAAATCTACTTCAGGAGTGTCTTTTAATATTAAGGTTTCTTCATTTACATCATAAATAACGAATGAAATAAAAAAACGTAAAAATGACTCATTATCTAATGATTTATTTGGATAAGATATTTCAAGTTCAATATATCCATTTTTTAAAAAGTGTTGATCAATACTAAAATTATATAATTGGTCTGGTGCTGGATTTGTAAAATGTTCAATTCCGTCGTCATTTGTAAATATTAATGTACTATGAAAACCATTATTTTCTGTATCATACGAGTTTGTATTTAAATTATTCATTCTAATTTTTGCAGGACCTCCATTAGAATGTGATGCTACTGTGCCTATTGGTAAATACAATGCTTCTATACATAATTTACAATTTTGCGATAGTTGTAAATTAGCAATTTTATTTATATTAAATCTTAATATTTTTGTATCATTTCCTGATGAAGTTAATTTAGATGTTTTTTTAAAAGAACTAGTATCATCTTTTAAAAGATCATCATGACCAAATAAAGTGATACGTTGTATTTGTTTATATCGGTAATATTTCATAATTTATATATATAATATTAGTCAGATAAATTTTTCTCAACATTAAAATAATATTCATTTTTTTTTAATTGTTCTTGTGCCTTTTCATATAAATCATCAGATAATTCTTTATTTTCATAACCTGCTTCAATCGCACATTGTTCAACACATATTAGATGTAAAAAATAATCTGCTACATTAGGATAAGTTATTTTAGCTAGATTATATAATTGTTCAAATCGTTCGTTATCAATTTCAATTAAATTTTCAGATGTCATTTCTATAATATATGTATATAATATAACTATATATATTTTTTTTATCTATAATATTATATATAAATATGATTAATGAAATAGCTATTAAAAATTGGGATAATGAAGTAATTAATACTCCAAAAGTTGTTTATCCTCAATGTAATGATAGTGGCGCACCAAAAAATTATTTTGTAGCTTTATTCATTGGAGCTAGAGGTAGTGGTAAAACGTACCTTCTTACAAAATTATTAAAAAATTTCGAAGAAAAGAAATGCTTCAAAGATAATAAAGAAGTCCCACAACGAATAGTGTTAATATCCCCTACTGCTCATTCAGATTCAAATTTAATATTTAAATCTTTAAAAAATTTGAATTGGGATACAGATGTTTTAACTGAGTATTCTGATGAAATTTTAAAAGAAAAGATTGAAGAAGTTAAAAAAGATTTAGATGAAGCTAAAGAATATAATGAATATGAGAAATGTTATAAAAAATTTACAAAACAATCTATTAAAAAATTAACAGATGATGAATGCCAGTTATTATATAAATATGATTTTGCAAAATTTGAAGATATTCCACCTCCTAAATTTCCAAATGGTTTTTTACTTCATTGGATAGTGGACGATATGATTGGGTCAAATATTTTTAAAAATGGCAGATCAGCATTCACGAATCTTACTATTAGAAATCGCCATGTGGCGCCCGGAAATATAATAATAGCTACTCAAGCGCTGATGCAAATTCCAAAAACGATAAGATTAAACTCTAATCTAATTGTATTATTCAAATTTGCAAATAAGCAACAAGTAATTTTGGATATACATCCAACAGTATCGGCGTATGTGACACCTGAGAAATTAATGGAATTGTACGAATATGCAACAGAAAAACCACACGACTCTTTAGTCATTGACGGCACTGGATCTAAAATAGTGTTTAAGAAGAACTTTGACAAACTTCTAGAGTTTTCATAATATTAATTTCCTAAAGCAGCACTATATCCAATAATTGATGCTTTTACTCTTTCCTCAATCATACGTTGATACAGCTGATCTTTTGTATTTTGATATACAAGATGTTCTAATGGTTCTGGTTTTGGTTTAGGTTTTGGTTTTCTTACAATTACTTCCTCTTCAGATTCTGATTCAGATTCTTCGACATATACTATTTTTTTTTTTTTAGTTTTAGGTTTTGATTTTTTTACAATAACTTCTTCCACTTCTTCCTCTTCATCCTCTTCTATTTTTTTAGTTTTTTCTTTAACTTTATTCTCAATATATTGATCATATTGATTAGCTAGTTCTTGTTTAGCTTGTTTAGGAATACATTTAGCTAATTTAGATTTTAAAGTAATTTCTTTTAATTCTAATTTTTTTTTCATTGCCAATTCTCTTATATTTTGTAAATGTTCTTTTTGTTTTTGTCTTTGCTCATCAGTAAAATTTCTTTTATATTCTTTTGGTTTTATTTCTTGATTTTTAATTTCATCAGAATTTTGATTCATTTTATATATTATTATGTTAGAAAAAAATATTATTAATAATATGAATAAATATTATTAATAATTACAATAAAATTTTAATATTTCTTAAATATATTTTTATGATTGACATTACTAAAACCACTTTCTTTAATTGTATAATATGAGTTTGCATAAGGTTGAATATCTGGATGGTCTTTATGCGGAGTATTTTTATTTTTATTTTCTAATCTGGCTTCATGTCTTGCTGGTTGAAAATATCTTAAATCTTTAAATGGTTGAGGTATTTTTTTAGAATAATTTATTGGTTTTTGTCTTAATAATAGATTTCTTTTATCACCAATTAAATTAATTTGTATTCTTTCACTTAAATCGTGAAATGTACTATTATCGAAATTGTAAACATATGGTTTCATTATATATATATTTATTAAAGATAAAAAATATATATTTAAAATATTTTAATTAATTTATTAAAGATATTTGACGATTATTCGCAATTTCTAAGCACGAAGTAAAACCACATATTAAATAAGGTTGGCATAATGTGTCAGCTTCATTGAATAATCCGTCAACAACAGTACCATTTTCTTTTTTTAGCTGTTGTCCAGTAACTTCCCATGTGACCTGGAGGGGTGTTTCTAATGTATTTAATCCCGAAACAACAAAGTCAGTTTCACTTTGATTACAATTTAGAGATAGTAAATCTCCATAAAATGTTTCTTCAAAATGTTTAATAGATTGAATACCAGGATACATACCGCCTGCACCTTGATCATTTTGTATATTGAAATGCTCTAGTAAACCATTAAATTGTTGCTGAATATTTCGCGCTGGATATCTACTATTACCTACGATCCATGTACATTCTTTAATACCTGATCCATTTCTAGCATAATATCTAGAATTGTTGAAGAGGCGTCGTAAACCAGATCTTACTTGTGATTCCCATGTGTATTTTTGAGTTCCTTCAGTACCAAATTGCGCAGGAGCAGGAGGAAGACTATTTAAAGGAGCTTCTATATTAGTATAATTAGGAAGACGAAATGTACCTAGAACCCAATCTAAAGACCGACATGATATACTTGTTCTATTTACACCTGTTTTATTACCACACGCTACAGAAGCACATGATTGAATTGTATAGTTGGGAAACCAAAGTTTAAATGGTTGTCCAGTAGCTAATTTAGATCGTAATGTCATATAAAATGCTTGAGGCATATCATAGCGAACTATAGAGAATTTTACATTTTTAAGAGTATAACCTGCAGTTTCAGCCGCATAATTATCACTTGCATCAACAGCAACTCGTACTTTTCCATTGTCCATATTTTCAGCTGTTTCATTAGTGATTGCGGCGTCAGATGCAGCACCGAGTTGAAGACAATTTGCGGGTGCTAGACGTATTTTTAGAACTACTGACCCTAGTATATTAGTATCTAAAATAGAAGTAGAAGGATTTAGAAGCCCTAGCCAAGATCTAATAACATAATTCTCAGAATCACGGGCAGAACCATCTACTAATTTACCAATCGAGTACCCTCGTCTTTCTTTATATGTTACTACTCCGTCACTATTTATATAAGATACGTATTTAGAAGAAGGATCAGCATTTTCACCTACTTTTCTACGATTTAGAGAGTCTTGTGCTGCGGTGTAATCGAAAAGAGTATTATATAGTAAACCGTAATGATTGCAAGTGAATCTTGTAACACCGTTAATTTCTACATCTAATTGTTCAATAATTGAAGCTGAGTTGCGTGGAAAGAATCGAGTGCCTAAAAACCCATCTACACCTTTTCCACTACCGCTAGAAGTTTTACCGGTGTGATTAGTTTCTCCTTTATACTCCATAATAAATGTGTTTAAATCTACTATTGAATTGTGTGGTAATTCTAAAATAATAGTGTCATTTTCTCGAACGTCACTCTGTCCATTATTTGGAATTATAGTCACATGTTGTTTTAAAATGTCATTAATTTCGCGTACTCGCCATTGCATACGAGTAGGTATTTCCATGCTTGCAGAAGGTTCCATTGATTTTTATATATATATAATAACTTAGATATTTTTATTTTGTTAATTAAATATTTTTTTAAAGATTATATATTATTTTTTATTTTTTTTATTTTTGTTCTTTTTTGTTGGTGGATTTCTTAATCTACGTATTTCTTGTTCGTACCCTTCTTGATAATCAGTATTGTCAAATCGTGGGCGTTCTGAACTTGCTGCATCTTGTTTCCCTAATTGCATATAATAAGCTTGTTCATAAGTTCCATCAGTATTTGCAAACTGTCCACCTATTGGTTTATTATTTTTAGCATCTTTTGTGCCTTGTGTTTTTGCTGATTTTAGGAAGCGTTTTTCGTCTGCTCTTACGAATTCATTACTTTCATAATCATCTTCTGGTTCTGGTTCTGGTTCTGGTTGTATTTCTTCTTCTGATTTATTTGATTTTACTGATTTTACTGATTTTACTGATTTTACTGATTTCACTTCATCTTCTGGTTCTGGTTCTGGTTCTGGTTCTGGTTCTGATTTATTTGATTTATTTGATTTTACTGATTTTACTGATTTTACTGATTTCACTTCATCTTCTGGTTCTGGTTCTGGTTCTGGTTCTGGTTCTGATTTATTTGATTTATTTGATTTTACTGATTTTACTGATTTTACTGATTTCACTTCATCATCTTCTTGTTTTGGAGTAGGTGAAAGAATAAAACTAGGTGTTAAAGGTCTTTCAATTTCATCATCATTATCATCATCATTATCAACTAAATTATATGTCCATGATTTTGGAACGTTTTGTTTTTCTTTTGATGTCATTAATTTAATATAATCTCTCATTGTAGGAAAATCAGAAATATTATTAGTATTAGCAGGAATAGCAATAGGAGCAGGTGGAGGAGCTGGTGGAGCTGGTGGAGGTTGTAAAACAACAGGAGGAATCATTGTTTCCCTCCATACTTTAAAATTACCAATTGGACCTTCTTTTTTATATGAAATTTCAGGAACTTCATTAATTTCTTCAGTATCTTCTACTTTCTTTTTTCTTCTTCTTCTTTTAATTGGTTGATGATTGATTTGTTTATTATTGGCATTTAAATTATTTTCAATAGTTATTGAAATATCACCATTACCTTTTTTAACTTTAATGTTTTTTTTCTTCATAATTTATATATATATATATTAAAGATTTTTATTTAAAATAATTTCTTCTAATGCTAATAATCTATTTTCTAGTGTTGTTATTTTACGATGTAGTTCTTGAACTGAACTAATTGTTAAAGCGTGAAAATACTCTTTTTTTAATATATGAAAATTATCATCAACTTTACCATACACAAAAATATCAGTTTTAATTTCATAAGTCTTATCAATTTTAT
>Ga0315907_10004464_pt1 | contig 15731 bp, 18 predicted proteins | sample LakEriMetagenome_3_FD_203525 | JGI IMG/M metagenome (GOLD analysis project Ga0315907, IMG submission 203525) | Freshwater fungal communities from buoy surface, Lake Erie, Ohio, United States - Buoy 12 MA123 | ecosystem: Environmental > Aquatic > Freshwater > Lake > Lake biofilm | place: USA... | reverse complement strand
GCGCGTGTGGGTGGCCGGGCACCGGGGGCTCGTGGGGTCGGCGGTGGCGCTCCGGCTGACGCGCGCGGGCGCCACGGTGCTGGGCGTGCCGCGGGCGGACCTCGACCTGCGCCGGGCGGCGGACGTGGAGGGCTGGCTCGACGCGAACCGGCCCGACGCGATCGTGCTGGCCGCCGGCACCGTGGGCGGCATCCTCGCCAACGACGGCCGCCCGGCGGAGTTCCTCCACGACAACCTCGCCATCGCCGACGCCGTGATCCACGGCGCCTGGCGGGCGGGGGTGCGGCGGCTCCTCTATCTCGGCTCGTCCTGCATCTATCCCCGCCTCGCCCCACAGCCGATGGCCGAGGACGCGCTGCTGACCGGGCCGCTGGAGCCGACCAACCAGTGGTACGCGATCGCCAAGATCGCGGGCATCCGGCTCTGCCAGGCCTATCGGCGGCAGTACGGCTGCGATTTCGTCGCCGCCATGCCGACCAACCTCTACGGGCCCGGCGACAATTTCGACCCCGCCGCCAGCCACGTGCTGCCCGCCGTCATCCGCAAGGTCCACGCGGCCAAGGTGGAGGGGCGGGAGAGTGTGGAGGTCTGGGGCACGGGGGCGGCGCTGCGGGAGTTCCTCCACGTCGACGACCTCGCCGACGCGCTGGTCTTCCTGCTGGGTCGCTATTCGGCGGAAGCGCACGTCAACGTCGGTTCGGGCGTGGAGGTGAGCATCGCCGACCTCTACCGCCTCGTGGCCCGGGTGGTGGGCTGGGAGGGGCGGCTCGTGTTCGACACGTCCCGGCCCGACGGGATGCCGCGCAAGCTGCTGGACGGGTCCCGGCTGGCGGCGATGGGCTGGCGCCCGACGATCGCGCTGGAGGAGGGGCTGCGCCAGACCTACGCCTGGTACCTCGAACACGGGATCCGGGAGGGGCGCGGAATCGGTGTGCCCGCCTGATCATCCCATGCCGCTGCTGGTCTCGTCCGACCTCGCCATCGACGGCGACCACCCGCAGATCGTTTTCGACGCGGCGACCGACCGTGCCTTTGTGTTCTTCCTCCCACCCTCGGTGGTGCAGGCGATGGAGGCCGAAGGCTCGCTCCCCGTGCTCGACCTCGACGTGGCGTTGACCGTGGTGTTCGACCGAGCCGGTGCGCCGGCCATGCTGCTCGTGCGGGGCGCTTCGGCCCGCCGGGACCTGCTGGACCGTCTGGCGCCATTGGTGGAGACGGCGAGCCGGGCGCAGGTGGAGCGGGAGGTCGAGGCCCGGCGGTCGGCTCTGTTCGTGATCACGTCGGACCGGTGACCGGGTCGCTGTACGGAATGTTGGCGCCGGGCTTCTTCGCCGGGTCCCTCACCGAGGCCGGATCGGGGGGCCCCATCGCGTGTCGTGGGACCCCCCTCCCCCCTCTTCTACAGCTCGTCGGACGTGACGGGCTCGACCCGCGGCCGCGGCCGGACGAACGCGCGGGTCACCATGAGATGCGGCTCGCGGAGTTCGCCGAGCTTGGCGATCTCGGCCTGCCGGAGCGCCGCGATCATCTCCGGCGGGTCGCCGACCGTGTAGGTGTAGGTGATGTGGTAGATGTGCGGCGGAACCTCGGGCGTCCGCGCCTCCACCTGCTCCAGCCGCTGCTTCAAGGCGCTCATCCGCGGCCTCCCTGACGGTCGAGCCGCTGCTCCAGTGCGGCGATGCGCTCGGCCAGCTCGCCCATCTCCAGCGCCCGCAGGTGGGCCGTGAGGAGCTTGCCCATCTCGCTGCCTTCGGCGGGCGTCATCTCGCCCTCGGCCACGGCGGCGACGACCTTGGCCATCGCGAGCACGGCCTCGCTGGTCCGCCCGATCGCCGGCAGGTCGATCACGACCGGGCGTTCGCGCCGGGGCGGGACGAGCCGCTCGACGACGAGACGCAGCGCGGTGGCGTCGCCCTCCAGCGCCATGTCGAGGAGGCGACGGACGACGCCCTCGGCCTCCTGGTCGAGCATCTGCTCGGCGAGGACGGTGGCGTGGTGGCGGGTCCCCTTGGGCCGGCCCTGCGGGTTGCCGGAGCGGCCCTTCTGCCAGCGGCCCTGATCGTCGCGTGCAGATTCAGGCGGGTCGAAGGTCATGCCTTACCCCCCTCCGGCTTCCGGTTCGGCGAGGCGAAGGTCGCCGTCACGACGACCTCCTGATCGAGATGCCGGACCAGACGCTCCAAATAGCCCATGTTCCGATCCAGCTCGTGCAGCCTTGCCTCATCCCACGTGATGGGATCCTTCGGCTTCTTCTTGGTTTCCTCGGTCTTGTACCACCACTGCGACCGGTTCACGTCGTGGAAGGCCCGGGAAATCGCGATCCTGTTGATGACCAGCATATTGATGGCCTGCTTCGTCACGTCGCGAATATGCTGCCGGAGGAAGAAATACTCGGTGTGATCGAAGCCCTTGTCGACCTTCGCTTTGATCGCGCCAATGCTCTCTCCGACAGCATCAACGCGACGGATCAGATCGTTCACGATATCAGTCGGGTTCATGGCAACCTCACTGTTCACAGGTTTCGGACGGTTGCTCCTTGTGTTTCGCCCAGCCTGTGGGGGCTCTATCGCCCCCGCTCGTCAATCTGTGTGCGTCACCTCCGGGTTGGTTCCGTCAACGTGAGGACGGGGCCGTGAGACGACCATCTCGGAGATCATCACCGACGCCCCGGGAACCGGCAGCCCGAGGTGCTCGGCGAGCCGGCGCCTCGTGTTGGGATTGCCGCCCTTGGCCTTCTCCACCATGCGGATCGTCCGCTCGTTGAGGTGGATTGCGGCGGCAAGATCGCGGAGCCGCAGCTTGCGCGTCGTCCGTGCCCGGCGGACCGCGGCGCCGAAGGCGACGAGGGCGGGGTCGCGCTTGTCCGTCACCCGCGCCGGATGGGGCGGCCGGCGGGCCAGCGCCTCTTCGACGGCGGCGAGTCGGTGCTCGATCTCCGTGAGCCGGTCGATCGACATCGGCGGGTGGGCGGTGGCCACGAGCGCCGAGAGCGCGCCCGGGAAGGCGGGGTCGCCGGTGCCGTCGGCCGCCTTCAGGCGCTCGACGACGGCACGGACGAGGCCGTGGCGCTCGGCGGGGATGCGAAAGGCGAGACATGGCGTGGGCATGGCGTGTGATCAGCCGCTGACGTCGTTTGCAGCCCAATGTACACGATACGTTCTCAATCAGCGAGTTGGAGGGTTTCCATCAACGCCGGAGCCCTCGCGATCGCGATCAGACGGGGTTCCCGCCGGTCACGATCATCTTCCCCCTCCCCCTCTCTTTCCTGCCGGGACGGCGGGCTGGGTCGGGGTTGTCGGAGAACGTCTGCGTCGACGAGCTGGTTCGTCGCGTCGGGCCTTACGGCTCGGTCAGTTGGCAATGGGGAAGACGGTGTCGGGGAAGGACGGGATCACTGCCCCGCGCGTCAATGCCGGGCGGTATCGAACACGGCGTCGATCGAGGGGGCGGTCGCGGCGCGGCGGAGCAGCGGCTGCAGGGTCTCGGGGGAGAGCCCGGCGACGCGAACGCGCACGGCGTCCTCCACCATCCCGAATCGGGCTTCCAGGATGTCCAGCAGGTCGGCCCGGCGTGCTTCGGCGGCCCCTATGACCTTGCCCTCGGCGACGCCCTGCGCCTTCCATTCCTGAGCAGCGATGGAAACCAAGTCGTCCTCAATGCCGGGCGGTATCGATGACGTCGTCCAGCGTCGGCGCCGTGAGGGCGCGATCGAGCAAGGCTTCCAGATCGGTGACGGCCATCGTCTCGACCTTGGCCATGGTGCCGGCCGGCAGCGGCCCGAAGCGCGTTTCCAGAGCGCGCCGGATCGCCCGGACGAGGCCTTCGGCGACGCCTATGGCCTTCCCTTCGACGACGCCCTGCGCCTTGCCTTGGGTCATCCACTCCTGAGCAGCGATGGAAACCAAGTCGTCCTCCCTGCCCGGCTTGGCGGCGGCGGCGACGGCGCGCCAGCGCTCCCGGGTGATCGAGCGCAACACCGACAGAAGATAGCGCACCACCTGCGTCTCCAGAAGGGAGCCGTCGGGCAGGGCCGCAACGATCCCGACCAGCACCGCGTCCGGCGCGTCCTCGCCGACCCCGTGCTTGAGCGCGAGCAGGACGGCCCGCACCACGGGCTCGCTGGAGAGCGCCGCGTCCGGCATGTGGCCGAGATCGCGCAGGACGTAGCGGTGGTCGCGCAGCAGCGCCTTCAGCGCGTCGTCGGCGGCGAGCGCGTCCACCACCGCGGTCGGCACCGTCCAGGGTGCACGGCCGTGATAGAGGACCAGCGGGACGATCGGCGGGAGAGCGGCGAGCTTGGCGGCGTCGCGGCCGGCGAACCGCTCCCAAATGCGCAGCATGTAGCCGAGCACCTGCAACGGGGTCCGCGGGTCGGGGGCGCTCTTGTGCTCGAAGAGGACGTGGACGTAGGCCGGGCGGCCGTCGGCCAGCGCCACGCGGTAGAGCCGGTCGCCGCGGGTGGCGCGCAGTTCGTCGTCGACGAAGCTCGCGTCCTCCAGCACCGGCGGCGCGTCGGCGAGGCGGGTGGCGATCTCGACAGGGAGGTGATCGCGCAGGAGCGCCCCCGCCGCGGCCGGGTCGTCGACCAAGGCGCGGAACAGCGCGTCGTGCGGGTTGGCGGGGGTCGTCATAGTCGTCCCGGAACGAGGAGCGGGCACCACAGCACGGCGGTCGGGATCGGGGCAACCGGCCGGTTTCAGGGCCGGCTCTCCCTATGGCCCCCTATGCCCCCCTATGCTTTTTGACCCTCTATCGCGGATCACCGGTCCTGGTCCTCGGCCGCCATCAAACGAACATCCGCGGAAGATCGCGCAGGCCGTAAAAACATAGGGGACCATAGGGGGTCATAGGGGTCCTCGGACATGTTGGCGGTGTTGGACCGCTCCGCGCCTCTCACCGCCGTCATGTCCGAGGCCTTGGACTCGGTGACGCAATCCTTACAGGCCTTCGGTGCCGGCGATCTTCTCCGGCTCCGTCTGGACGAGCTTGTAGCGGTCCGCAGTCCAGCGGCCGTCCATGGGGATGTGCACGAGGGTGAAACCCGAGGCGCGCGTCCCTTCCAGCTTCCGCAGCCGCCCGACGATGAACTGCCGGCCACGGCCCATGGGATCGATCAGCGCCGTCACCGCTGGGTCGAGATCGGCGGCGGCCATCTCCGCCGTCCGGTGCGTCTTCCACCACGTGGCGAAGATCTCGGCGACCTCACGGCGGCGAGGGTCGTTGGCTTTCATCCGGGCGACTCGATCGGCGGGATCGCGGCAGCCGAGCGCCACCAGCGGATCGCGGACCCAGCGGCTCCACTGTCCGAACGAGCCGAACGGCTTGCCGGGGTTGATGTCGGGATCGTTCAGTCGTCCCCAGCGCCAGATGGTCAGAGCGGCTGTCAGCAAGCGCGGCCGCGCCATCAGGGTGTCGACCTCGAAGTCGCCGCGGAACGGGCGCGTCTCCGGGTTCTCCGTCCGCGGGTCCAGTTCGACGTAGAGGAAGCGGCGGGCAAGGTCCTCGCTCGCCCGCAGCCCGTTACCGGTCACTGCGATGAACGCCGCCGAGTTGAGCGTCACCGTGGTCGAGCTGCCCAGCGGGCGGATATGCGCCGGCCGCTCGGTGATCGCCGACGCGAGGAGATCCGACTTCAGATCGGTTCCGTTGACGTTGTCGAGAAACAGGACCCCGTCGCCACCGATGAGTGCCGCGGCGATCCGCTTGTCCATCTCCTCCTTGGAGCCGCCAATGGTCAGGGCCCTCGGGTTGGAGCCGTAGGCGACGAGACAGCAGCACTTCACCAACTTGCCTTTGCCGGCCCCGGAGCCGGAGTAGGCCGGCGCGGTCACCATGAGCCCGGGCGCCAAGGGGAGCGAGGGTCGGCAGGTCGCAGTCATCATCGCTATGATGGCCGCGCTCTCGTCCTCACCCGGCGGCACCGAGAGATCTACCACCGGCACGCCGAGATCACTGTCCTGCATCACGACGGCATCCGAGAACGGGAAGGTACGGAAATGCCGCCGGAGTTCGCCCAGCGCGGCTTCCGCGGCGCTCTGGCTCGGAGCCTCATGAACCTGCAAGCTGCCCGACGTGCCCTCGCAGAAGAGGCGCGAGGTGGGGTCGTAGCCGACAGTGAAGCGGATACCGCCGTCGTCAGTCAGCAAGGGAGCCGACGTGAGCCCGTCCAGCGGACGCAGCCCTCGGCACTCGGACGACAGCGCGTTGTAGAGGTTCGCGACCCGGTCGGGGAGCGTGACCGGGACCTTCACGATCGCGTCGCCCTTGGGCTGCAGCACGTAGGGCTGGCACACCTCGTGCGCGATGACGACCAGCCCGTTCGTCTCCAGCGGCTTGATCACCAAGCCGCCCCGCTGCTCGTCCCGGACAACACGCACCGGCCCATTCCGGTCGAAGAGATCGGGCCGGTTCTGGAGGATGTTGCCCATGTCCTTCGCGGACTGGACGAGGTTCCCCTTGTCCACGAGCAGGCCGGGCAGGGCCGGCGGTTCAGCGTGCTCGACAGCGGCCGGGCTCCACGTCGGCGCCTGCAACGCCATCGTCCGGATCTGCTCCGCGGTCACACCTGCCGGCAAGGGATCGGCAAGATCCCAGCCATCGGGCCAGTCCTGCGGCACCGCCACCACCCGGACCGAGGCGGCACCGGTGTCGGTGACCAGCTTGGCGACCGTCTGCGCGAAGCTCCGCCCCACCTTGTCGGCATCGGGCCAGACGACGACGTGACGACCGGTGAGCGGGGTCCAGTCCGAATGCTGCGGCGACTTCGCGCCGTCCATCGACGTGGTCGCCGTCATGTCCGGGAAGAGGATCGCAGCAGCGTCCGCGGCCTTCTCCCCCTCGACCACCAGGACCAGCGACTCCGGGTGCGCGACGAGGGCCGGGAGCTTGTAGAGAGGTCGCGGGCGCGGCGGGCTGATGGCGCACCACGCGCGCTCGCCGTCGGGCAGTTCCGCGTAGCAGCAGGTCACGTAAGCCTTGGTGTTCTTCACCGAAAGGCGGAGCCGGTAGGCGACGAGGTCACCCTCGGCGTCATCGTAGCGCCAGATGCCGACCGGCGCGTACTGGACCCAAGGCTCCTTCCCGTCCTTCATGCGGTGCGGGTTGTAAACCGGCGGGAGCTGCCGGTTGCCGTCGGCCACGAAGCCGTTGGGGACGAGCGCCGGGGCGTCATCGGGGACCGGCACGATCGAGACGGGGGAGTTCTTGGTGCTGTCGTCGGCCGGCTTCATCGGGCCGAGCGGCGCGTAGAGGTCGAGCTGCATCAGCCGGCCCTCCCCAGCAGACGAGCAAGGAGCAGGGCGGCCTCGACCTGGGTCACGCCTTCCTTCGCGGCGACCAGCGAGATGGGATCCCCGCCCCGGTCCTCGGTCGCGAAGTCCGCCCACTTTCCGGTGCGGAGGTTGATCTTGAGGCTCGAGCCGGGCGTGCCGGTCAGGTCGCCCACACAATACTCGCAGCCCTGCACGACACCGGCCGGATAGATCCGCTGCAACACCAACAGCAGGACCGGCATCGCCATTTTGTTGATTGCGTCGAAGTCGACGCGTGTTGTCTTCGTCATGTCCTTCTCCTGATCTGGAAGAAGGAGACGCTGGGTCGTGGACGGGAAGCTGTAGTTCGGGTAAAATGGTGGTCTTCCAGTATCACCACTCACCCACTACGCCACCGGGAAACCCTCGCGTCTCCCGGTGGCTTATTCCTCGGCGACCCCGTTGCCGGGGGCCGACACGGTGCGGGCCGCGACCAGACGATGGATGTCCGAGGCGCGGATACGCGTGCAGCGCTCCCCGAGCTTCACCGCCTTCAGCTCGCCCCGGGCAATGAACGCGTAAACAACCGCCCGGCTGACACCAAGCGCGGTACAGGTCTGGGGAATGGTCAGAAGCTTCTCGACCTCGGGCTGCTCCAAGGTCTTGTACATATGCGGATGCATGAGGCCGCCTTCGTCTAGTTGAACGAACACGGCCAAATCATCTACGGCACTTTTTCCTCTATCGCAAAAGGGTCCTGTTCCCTCAATCTGACCGGAAACGCCGAATTAAGGTCAGGTCGGGACTGTCTTTGCAGCCTTGGTTGCAGCCTTGAACAGGTTGCGAATCTTGCGCGTCGTCCATTTCGAGTCCGGCGCAAGAATTGGGGTCAGGTGTCCCAGTCCCTTGTCGATCAGCTCCTCGGGGATGCCGGCCGACTTGAGGATCAACGCCAGCATCGTCAGAGCCATCAGGCGCTGGTCGCTGAGGTCTGGGGGGCCACGCCGGCCTTGAGTGGGGGGAAGGTCGGAGAGCTGCGCCGCCAAACGTCGAGCCAGAACGAGAGCGAACTGGGTTCGGTCATGAGCTGCGAGAACGGCATCTGCCTGCTCGCTGTCGAGATCCGACAACAATGCTCGCATGGCATCGACCACTGGGAGAGCGTCGAGCGACACGGCCAGACCGTCCGTCTCGGCCACCAGGGCATCGAGCAGCGCCTCAGCGGCCGTGCGAGCGCGGGTGATCCGTTCCGAGCGGTCCGTGGTGGCCTTCGGGGTTCCCGGGAGCAGTCGCCCACCGAGGAGGAACGACAATGCCTTCTTCTCCGTCTCCAACCGGTTCGTGATCAGATCCGCGGCCATGACGCTCTGCTGCTCGTCCTTGATCAGCCCCCATTGCCGCAGGCGCAGGGCAAGTTCGGATTTCTTGGGGATGTTGATCACGATCCGCTCCTCGACATCGGGTTCGGATTCTGAAGTTGGCGTGACGCTCATCGTCCGATTTCCTTCGCTTGCGGGACCACCGTGGCGACGGCGCGCATCAGGTCGGGCGCCTCGACGGCGGCCTTTGCGTGGAGCCCGTCGAGACGGGCCTCGACCTCGGCGGGGATGCCGGGCAGGCCCGTGGCGTAGCGCAGGAAGGCCGCGACGCCGGCCCCCTGCTCCGCGTTCGTCTTCATCCCGGCGGCGCCCGGCGCCACGACCTTAGCCACGGCCTTGACGAAGCGGCGGATGGCGGCGGAGCGGTACATCGCCATCACGACGACGGCCTCCGGCGAGCCGCTGGCGGGGGCTCCCGACCGCGCCATGGTGACCTCCATGGCCTACTCGGCCGCCTCGGGGGTCTGGACGGTCAGCGCCGGAAGGGCGAGGACCGGCTCGGCGATCGTGTCGAGGTCGATGGCGCGGGCCGCCGCGTTCGCCGCGTCCAGCAGGCTGTCGGGCGACAGGTGGGCGTAGCGCTGCGTCGTCTTGGAGTGGGCGTGGCCCAGCAGGATCTGGACCTCGTAGAGAGTTCGGCCCGCGTTCACGAGCAGGCTCGCGAAGGAGTGCCGGAGATCATGCATCCGGAAATTCGACAGGCCGGCCGCCTTGCGGGCGGTGTCCCAGGTGTAGAAGACCGAGATGAAGGGATTGCCGGTGGCGCGGTTCGGGAAGGCATAGGGGTTGCCGGGGATGCGCGGGGTTTCGGCGAGCACGGCCAACGCGCCGTCGGACAGAGGCACGTGGCGGGCCTTGCCGGACTTGGAGGTCGGGATCTTCCAGACGCGCCGGTCGAGGTCGAAGTCGGCCCACTTGGCCTTGAGCACCTCGTTCTTCCGGGCGCCCGTGAGGAGCGCCAGCATAACGATGTAGCGCAGGAGCGGGTTCGGGCTCTCCAGCAGCGCCGCGTAAAGTCGCTTCGCCTCCTCGGCGGTCAGGAAGCGCTCGATCTTGTTGTTCTCGGTGAAGAGGGGGATGCCCTTGGTCGGGTTCTTCGTGACGCCAGGGATCTCCCACTCGATGGCACGATTGAAGATGGTGCGCAGCAGGATGAGCGGGCGGTTCGCGGTGGCCGGCGCGTAACCCTTGGCCGTGAAGCCGTGATGGAGGGCGATGATCTCGTGCTTGGCGATCTGGTCGAGGTGCTTGTCGCCGAAGGCGGGGAGCAGGTGGTTCTTCAAGAGGCTCAGGTCCGTGGACCACGACCGCTTGTAGCCCTTCACGTAGGGCAGGTAGCGCTCCTGGACGAAGGCGGCGAAGGTGGGGACCTGCCGCAGGACGGCCTTCTCCGCGGCCGGGTCATCACCGAGGGCGATCCGGCCGCGGAGCCGGTCGGCCTCCTTGCGGGCCTGCTCCAGCGAGATGTCCGCCGCGTCGGCGATCCGGAGCTGGTGCTGCTTCCCGCGGCTGTCCGTGTAGCGCAGGTAATAGGTCCGGCCGCCGGTCGCGCGGATCTCCAGCATCAGCCCCTTGGTGTGCGTGTCGAACAGGTCGAGCTTGCGCTGGCCCGGAGGGCACGGGATAGAGGATATGATTTTCCCGGTCAGCCGTGTCCGCGGCATCATACGTCTCCGATCTTGTAGGGCATAAAGGACCATATTGATGTCTTTTGAAGGCGTCCAGCATGAATCCGCGATGGGCCGCCTCTATGCGGATCTGCCGTCGAAGGTGAAGGCAGGCCGGGCGGCTCTCGGTTGGTCTCAGGGAGATCTTGAGAAGATGTCCGGCGTCTCGAAGGTCGCTATTGCCCGGCTAGAAGTTGGAAAGATCCAGCCGAGGCTCGCGACGATTGCCCAGATCATTAAGACGTTCAACGACAACGGCATTCATTTTATTGATCTGCCGACGGGTGGATATTTTATGGCTGTCCTGTCGCCGTCGGGCGGTAAGGCAGAACACATCTATCAACTGTATCGCGGGCAGATGGAGTCGCTTCGATCCTATGTAGATGCTTTGGAGGCGACCCTGCGGCACGGCCCCCTCGCCGCGGTGAAGGCAAATCAATAGCCCGTAGGTCGCCGTTTTCCCTCTAAGCCATTGTTATATTTGAATCTGTCGCCTCGATCACCGCGATCGGGATCGGCTGCCTGCCTTCACGCTATAGGATGAGCGTAGGTCGCCTCAAAAAGGGACTCTAAAATGGTCCTAACTGTATGATTTAAAATACCACTCTGATGTCCGACACTTGGTGGCTCACTGACAGTACGAACACGACCACCAACGGCGTCGACAATGTCACCGGCACCGCCAACAATGACGTGATCGTTGGTACCGTTACTCTCACGAATGCGGGGACGCCCGTCCTCGGCGGCTCGCTGAACGTGACCGACACCATCAACGGTGGTGCGGGTACCGACAACCTCAGCATCACTGTCACCGGTGGTGGCACCACTAATGAAAATGCCTCATCTTTGTCCCTCGCAACCGTTTCCAACGTCGAGGCGGTCTCGATCCGCAACCTCGCGGTTGGCAGCACCACGGCCGCGCTGAACGATGTGGGCGTCACCTTCGCGGCGACGGGCATGAGCACGATCACCAACGATCGTTCGCTCGACTTCGTCGCGTTCACGGCTGTTGCGAACAACGCCACCGTGAACATCAAGGGTGCTGCGTCCACCACCACCGCCCAGGGCGCGACCAACCTGACGTTTGCGTCGGGTGCGACCACGGCGACCGTCAACTTCGTTGATGGGACGGGCACGTCCGGGGCGAACAGCTCCGGTAATGTCACCATCGGCTCGACCCTGACCTCGCTGGCGATCGGCTCTACCGGCGCGGCGAATGCCGCCGGCACCGTCACCACCTCCAGTGCCAACAACACGGAGTCGGTGACCATCAATGCGACGACTAACCTGACGCTCGCCACCCTGACCGGCTACAGCACGACCGTCACGGATGCGAAGCTGACCATCACGGGTGCCGGCACGACCACCATCACCGGCGCTCTGGATGCGACGCTCGACACGCTGACGGCCAGCGCCAACACGGGCGGGATTTCGGTGACGCTCGGCGGCACCGGCACCACGGTCACCGGCGGCTCGGGGAACGACACGGTCAACGTCGGCACCCAGGCCATCACGAAGAACATCACCGGTGGTGACGGCACCGACACCATCATCTTCACGGACGCGACCAACTACACGACCGCGGCGTCCAAGATCTCCGGTTTCGAGACCCTGCGTGCGTTGGGTGCCGGTGCGTCCTACGACGTCTCCCTGCTCTCGGGCATCACGGCGATCCAGACCGAGAGTGGTGGCGCGATTACCTTCACGAATGTGGGGGCGACGACCCCGATCCGCGTGAACAACAACATCACGACCTCGCTGACCGTCGGCCTGGCCAGCACCTCGGGTACGTCTGACACGGTGTCGGTGACGATCGACGACATCGACTCCACGGCCGCTGCGATCACCGTCGCTGCGATCACGGCCGCGGGTGTCGAGAACCTGAACATCACGACCGGCGACACGCTTGCGGCGGGCACGCCGCATGTCGTCAGCGCCCTGACCGGCAGCACCGCGGTGACGACGCTCAAGGTCGCCGGCACGAGCGATCTGACGATCACCGACGCTACGGTTCCGACGGGTGCACTGACCATCGACGCGACGGGCTTCACCAAGGCCCTGACGGTCGGTGCCGCGGCGACCGCCGGTATCTCCTCCGGCGACACCGTCAAGGGTGGCTCGGGTGCCGACAATCTGTTCGTCAACGTCGCCGCCCTCAGCACCACGACCTCGTTCGCGGGTGGCACGGGTGACGACACGCTGACGGTCTTCGGCAACGGGTCGACCATCGTCGATGGTCACTTTGCGGCGATGACCGGTGTCGACAATCTGGTGGTGACCAGCGCGACCAACACCAGCATCACGCTGGCTGGTTTCGCCCAGGCCGCCATCGCGACCGTCGATGCCAACAGCAACGGCCTGCTGGACATCACGGCGACGGCGCTGACCACGGGCTCGACCATCGACGCTTCTGCACTCACGCAGCGTGGCATCAATGCGATCGCCACCGTGGCCAATGCCAATGGCGGTGGTGCGCAGGCCATGACCGTCACGGGTGGTGGCGTGGCCGACCAGATCACCGTCACGCTCAACGACACGGCCGACAGTAATGACGACGACCACCTGACGGCGTCGATCACCGGTGGCAACGGCATCGACACGATCAGCATCACGCGGACCGCGGCTGACGCGAACGACGTGGTGACGGTCGTCTCGACCACGACGACGACGGCGAACGCCGACATCGTGACCGGCTTTACCACCAACTCCGCTACGACCGTGTTCGACTACAACGGGACGCTCCAGGCGACCCCGACGACCGCGGCTAATGGTACGGTTGTGAACACCGTGCTGGGGACTGCGGCGCGGGGTCTCTACGTGTTCGAAACCGATATCGCGAACAGCGGTGCGAACACGCAGGGCAGCGCCTTCAGCGCCGTCCTCAGCTCGTCCGCGAGCACGCTTGCGGCGAACTACGCCACTCTCGAGGCACAGCTGGTCGCTTCGAGCGGTGCACTGACCGGCACCCTCTCGAACCTCGACGCTGCCATTGGCAATGGCAGTGCGGCGCTCATCGCTCTCGACAACGGGACGGGAACGGTTGTTCTTCGCGTCGTGAACAGCACCTCGACGGCCAACACCTTCACGGCCGACGAGCTCGAGCTGGTCGGTGTCTTCACCAACACCGTCATGACCGCGACCAACTTCGTCTGATCAGACATGCTGACCTGATCATGGTCGGCATGGCAGACGAAGGCGCTGTGTGAACTTCAGTCTGGAGCTGGGTCGAAAGACCCAGCTCCTTTCTTTTGTCGGGTGCTTGACGTTCTTCACTGTCCGTTTCGAAAGCATGTGAGGTCACCGTGGCTGACTGGGCTTCCGGGTATGTTTCGGAACTGACATACACCCATGGTTTCTACAGAGAGCTGACCCCGGCTCTCCTGAACATCTCCGCCCTCACCCGAAACATCCGTGCACCAGCCGTCGATGAACCGCTGACCTATTGCGAACTGGGGTGCGGACAGGGATTTACGGCCAACGTGCTGGCCGCCACCAATCCCGCTATCACTGTCCATGCGGTTGACTTCAATCCAGCCCAGATCGCTGGCGCACGGGCCCTGGCGGTTCAGGCTGGCACCCCAAACGTCCATTTCCACGAACTGGGCTTTGCCGATCTGGCCGGCGCGGGCGATCTTCCGCGCACCTTCGACATGATCGGGCTGCACGGAATCTGGTCATGGATCAGCCCTGAGAACCGTCGCCACATCGTCGCCTTCCTCCGCGAACGGTTGAGGCCCGGCGGGTTGGTCTATGTCTCCTACAACGCGATGCCGGGCTGGGTGGCGACCCTGCCGCTGCGCCGCCTCTTCGTCGATCATGCGGCAACGATGACTGGACCGATCGGTCCGCGTATCGAGGCCGCACTCGGCTTCAGCAAGCGCCTGATCGATGTCAATCCGGCCTATGCCAGAGCAAATTCCGGAATCAAGGAGCGCCTGGAGCGAATTCAGGACCAGAATCGAAACTATCTGGCCCACGAGTACTTCAATCGCGACTGGACGCCGTTCTACCATGCGGACGTAGCGGCGGAACTGGCGGAGGCCAAGCTGACCTTCGTCGGCTCGGCCCATCTCCTCGACCATGTGGATGCGATCAACCTGACGGTCGAGCAACAGGCCTTGCTGGCCGAGGTTGGAGATCCGGTACGGCGGGAAACGTTGCGCGACTACATCGTCAACCAGCAGTTCCGCCGTGACGTGTTCGTCAAGGGCGTGGTGCCTCTGTCGCCGCTGGAAAGCCGCAACTGCTGGCTCGAGACCCGCTTTGCGTTGTCGGCCGTCCGATCCGACGTGCCGTTGACGGTGACAGGGGCGCTCGGTGAGGCCAAGTTGCAGGAGGAGGTCTATGGGCCCCTGTTGGATGCCCTCGCCGCTGGTCCGCGAACCCTGCGCCAGTTGGTGGCTGAGAAGCCGATCGCCGACCTTGGCTGGGCACGGCTGACGCAGGCGCTCACGGTGCTGGTCGGTTCCGGGCACCTGCAACCGGCGTTGAACGCCAAGGGTGAAGCCGAGCGGATGCTGCAGACCAAGTCCTTCAACATGGCTGTCATGGATCGTGCGAAGGAATCCGCCGACCTTCAGGCCCTCGCGTCTCCGGTCACCGGCGGTGGGGTGATCGTCGATCGGTTCCAGCAACTGTTCCTGCTGGCCCGCCAAGCCAAGCATGCCGATCCCGCGGTGTTCGCCTGGGAATCGCTCACGGCCGTTGGGCAGCGCCTCGTCAAGGACGGCCGGCCATTGGAGACGGTCGAAGAAAATCTCGCGGATCTGCGCGAACGCCACGCGACCTTCAACGAGAAGCAGTCGCCTGTTCTCCAGCAACTCGGCATCGTCTGAACCCTGGTTCTTTGGGATCTGCGGAGATGACTTCGGCGATCTGGTACCGCGCCGACGCCTACGCGCTCGATCCGGCCAATCCGATGGGCCGGCAGTCGGCCGGGGCGTCGTTTCTACGGGGATGGCTGCGACACGCCGGCCTGCCGACGTGGTACTGCGCCGCTCCGGACGGGTCGCAGGCCCAGTCCTTCGCTGCGACTGCTCAAGCCTACGTCCCCGGCGCGCAGGTTAAGTGGATCCCGCCAGACCGTCCTGCGGCGCTGGCGGAGGCCGGTGGCCTCTTTTTTCCGTCTCCCGGTCTGGGGTTCTTCGCATGGCAGCGAAGGAGTATCGGTCAACGCGCCTATTCGCTCTGCGGGATCACTCACACCATCGCGTCGGAAAACGCGATGGATCAGATTGCGGATCTGCTGATCGCCCCCGTCCAGCCGTGGGACGCGGTGATCTGTACCTCAGGCCCGGTACGGGCGGCGGTCGAGGCGTTCCTCGGGCCGCAGGCCGAGCACCTCGCCAGTTAGCGTCCACGGAGTTGGTGGAATTTCGCTGATCGCCCGGGGTGGGGCATGCCCCACCCCGGGCGGCGATCGGGAGGTGGCCATC